>Ga0307509_10008290_pt1 | contig 13272 bp, 16 predicted proteins | sample 10_EM_MG_FD_202245 | JGI IMG/M metagenome (GOLD analysis project Ga0307509, IMG submission 202245) | Populus trichocarpa ectomycorrhiza microbial communities from riparian zone in the Pacific Northwest, United States - 10_EM | ecosystem: Host-associated > Plants > Roots > Unclassified | place...
CAATAGCCATTATCTCTCCATAGTCATATCGTTATCGTATGGTTCCGTCAGTATCCGTAGTATACTATTGACGTGCGTGAGTGTGGGTATGCTTAATTTCTCAAACTACCTCATCCAACAACACTATTCACTTCTGCGACTTTCATCGCGAGAGCGTGGAGTACAGAATATGTTGCTTAACCATTGTCTGTAAGAACGTCCCGTCACTTAGTGACCACCTTCACGACTCTCGTCTTTAGTGCTCAGTAACTTTATGCGACGTCTATCGATTTGGCTCGAACCACATGCATAAGCTCGCCAAAGGTCCTCCCTCATATACCCTGCGAACGGGATCCGGTCGGACGGACGGCCGCGACGTATACGGGGTTACGAGGAGGGTTCTAATGACTATGTCATTGGTGAGGGGACGCAACTACGGCGGCATCTGCCCATGTAGCGCCGTCCCAACGCTGGTGCGGGACGGGGGTGTTGGCTTCCTTTTGAACTCACAATCCTAAGGTAGGGTAACTATAGGTCTTTATTCACTAAGGGAAGGCTAAGCCTTCTGGTATGCCTAACAACAACAATGCCCTCTTAGTGAGAAAATACATACACAATACTTTATCTGAACTTCAAAAAGGTAGTACTACCTAATATAAGCAAGGTGTTGCGCTTAACCAAGAAAGAAACAAGCTAATACTTGATTTTCGTATTTTGACATAATAGTTTAAAATTCTATTCGAATAACAAAGAAATAGATTTAATTTAGATACCGAAAGAATAGATCCATTGTCAAAATATCAAATATATCTCATAGGCAGACTCTAGATACTACAAACAGTCAACAAAGTGATGAGGGCTTTCTAATTTACAATATAACTATCTGTATAAGATAAGTATCTGAAAATGAAGATGTACTTGACTATTACTATTAATCTTACACAAACTATGCTGATTTGAATCTTTTAAACAAACATATAGTCTGTCATTTGACTATTATTAATTACAAGATATCTAATATGTTCTCACTATGTGAAAATCCAAATTAGCAGTCTTTACATTTTTCCTGTTATATTTTATATTTTCCTCTACTTTACCCTATTTGCGACAGCTTCCCTTCATTACCCATCTTCCATTTTGTACCCAATCATTCCACAAACTAGAATGCTACTTACAACTTTTTTCCCTATCATTTTTCATAATTGTACATCTTCAAATTATTACTTTACTCCTTTCACAATATTAACTAGTGATTTCCTCATTTCCCCTTGCTTCCTTTACATTTATTTTACATTTTCTTCTTCTTTTAAAATTGGCCTGATTCTCCTACAATTTCCCAATTGAAATCATTTTGTTTGGTCCAATTTGGGTTAGAATTGAGTGGGTTCTTACAGTTTTTACTATCGTGTTGCCACTGTGTTACCCTGTCTCGCTTCTACCTTGCGTCTCGCTTCTACCTTGGGTACGTTAGCAGTTGCTGAAGGCAATGTAGAGAAACTGCCTTCGAATCGGTAGGTTTTTTTATCACTTGGTTAATGATCTTGTCTTGGATGATTTTTTGCAACATTCCTCTTTCTGCATGCTAACCACCAACCCAGCCCTCCTCCCACTCAACTTCCTCTTAATACCCCTTGCCAGATTTATTTCCACTCACTCCCCTTGTCCATATCCCCTATGATATGAAGCCAGTAATTTCTATATATACCATGCAAACATGCCTCTCCAACCTACCCATGGACAAAACTTCATCATAACATACCTCATGTCGAGAAGCCTCCAGAACTCACCCTTGTGCCCACCGCCTTTAACCAATATTCCAGGAGAGATCTGCATAAAGTATCCCACAACCTCATTCCTAGCTACAAGCTTCTCCGGAGACAAAACAATATTTTTAAACACCTCAAAAATTCCCTATATATCATCTAATGTAACCATCGGAAATGAACTTAAAGCCACCTTGGTTAATGTCCACCTAGTGCTCCAGCAAGCGAAACACTTCAATTCTCAAGACAATCTAGTAATCTCTAGAATTTCAGAAGGGTCATTTTCCTCTTAGTCCCCTCTATCCCACAAGTTGCCCTCTTCTTACCCTACTTCACGCACTTTGAATCGTCTAGAAAACTCGAAACGTTACCCCTCTATTATATGCACGATTTAACGCCTCTGGTGCAAACAAGAAAAAGTACTCCGTTGGGGTGGTCTTTTCCACATACGCCTTAGTGCGATCGTAATTTTTGAAAATGTTCTTCCTACCCTGAAGGTGAAATCTATGTCAAAATCTGCTCTCATAAATAGCCTCCTTCAACAGTTGTTGGAGTCCGCACCGAGAGGCGGAGGATGTGGGAGTTGATGACGGTGTCGGTTATAAGGTTGCTGGTTTGGAAGTGGACGTGAAAAATGGGGTGCGTTATTGTAAGCTTCAAGACAGCGGAGGTGGAGGTTTCTCAGAGGATTTATAGGCACGGGGGGCTGGGAGTCTAGTTAAGCGAAGGTGGGAAGAAGGGTGAGGGTTTGGTCAGAAAAAAGATTGACGGGACGGAGGGGTCGAGGTTGAATACGGTTTGCAGGAGGGAGAAAAGGGTGGGTGGAGACAGGAGGAGGACTTTGTTCATTGGACGAGAATCGCCCTGAGACGAGCGATGAGGTCGCGAAGGAAGCGACTGTGAAGAAATACTGCTACCCGCAGTAGATGTGGAAGGGAAAATAAGCCAAACCATACTCCCGTCCTGAACTGTTCCCAGTCCCAGGAAGAACCTAGGCCAAAACACCAGCATCTTTGGAACAATTACCTGCGGGTTGAGGGGGGCCGTGGTGCTCAACTTCACTCGGAAAACTTCTCAAATCCATAAAAAATCTGTCATCGAATAGGGCGTACGGTTTTATCTGGTAGTCTTCTTGCAGTGCGACAAACACTGACCTGTTCTCCAGGGAATCACTAGATGGGGCATCCTTTCCTGGGATTCTAGATTCCAAAGATCGGGTTTAATATCCCTCATGTGCAATTCAAAGATAAAGTGGAACATACTAATGCGGAATCCGCCTGTCTTCAGAAGACGTCTCACTGCGCTGATTGACAAAGTAGATATCCAGCACTAGAATCTCCCTACTAGCATTCCTCTCGGGAGGCTTATTATACCTCAACGGATAACCCTCGATCATGTTCACACTGCGCGATTCCAAGCAGCATTTATCCATGTTCGCACTAATCTCTCCGAGAGCCAAGTTGCGAACTTATACCAGCTCATATTTGTTATTTCCACATTGAGGCCTGCCTACCCTTCCGGTTCCTAAGAGCTTGTGACTACTTTCCTAGGGTTCATCTTCACCCATTGATTCCGCCTGCGTCGGCAAGGAGCTTGCGGACGGTAGCTTCCTCAGGCGAGAGGGTGCGTCTCGTAGCCAGAGTTGCCATTCTATTGTATTTGTTCGAAGCGTTGTTTCGGGGAGAGAAGATGTGGCTGTAGCGGCAGCTGAGGCGGATCGCGTACACCTCTTTTCCGGTCCGCTCGCCGGGGATCGAGGCCGAGTGCCGACGTGGCCCATTAATGCTCGTTGAGAGAATTCTCGGCGGAAGTAAAAGGTGTGTAAAAAAAAAAAAAAAAAAGGTGTGTCCTGAGGAACAGTGGAAGACTGGGTTTGGCTTGACTCATTATTCGGTCAGTTAGTAGTAGGGTTTTTTTTGGCCCGGAGATTTGATATCGCCTGCTATCGGGCAGGTTCATTGCCTTCTCGTTATGGAGAGCGATGAGTCTGGGAGCCTGTGCGGTTGAGGTTGCTAAGGTTGAATTGGACCCTATTACCGGTATGGGTACGACACAGAAGCACAGTACTGCAGATCTTTTCTGCCTTCCTCTCTGTCTGTCGGTTTTTGAAAATCACCCGCGATCACTCAGGTGTGATGGATATTTCACCTGTGGACAAAATTAACCCGGTATCAATGATCCCGGCAACGCGACCCTCCTCATCATCTAGCACTTCCAACACCACTTGGAGAAATTTCCTGGATCAATTTCAACTATATACCCAACTATGTATTTGTATTCTTTATTTGTAATTATTTTTTTTGCCCCACCCGATTGTGAGGTTGGTGGGTGAGTGTGGTTGTCATGGTCAAAATTTCTCCTCTTGCCTGGTGGGCGGCTAATTTTGTCCAGGGGCAATGTACGGTACAGTACGGCGTTATTTAAGAACAAAAGTCCAACATCAAAATTGCCTTCATGGCAACCAATGTAACAACTTAATGCCAAGCTAGAGAACTGATGAATGTGTTTATGCAGTGAGCCACATTTTCGCTTCCTTACAACAGCTCGATCCCAGTATTAGACTATCTGTAGTTCAATCCATGAAGCGAAGCCACAATCGAGGTTAAGAGGCTGACCCCACAGGAGCGACAAGATCTTTATCCACCATTCTGTCCCGCCACTCCCAAGAGATCTAATTAAGAAAATTTGTCCATTTGGCGGCAAAGAATTACCTGAGTATCAAACCGACATATTCCACACATCCTCCCAGTGCCCCGACGGACCCACCGATAAAGTGGAGACAAGATTCTATGGAATACCGATCGCACAACTTACCAACCGGGCGAAAATGCCAGAGGAGACTAAAGCCAAAAATCCACCCCAAGCAGTGTCCCCTTACTGAACCCCTTTTCCAACTTGCACCCGAAATACAGCGAGCAGATATAATAACCCTCTTCGGTAATCACACAATTTCCATCCGGAATCCTACTCGTTGAGCATCTCTTCGTCTGCGGGGGCCTTCCGGGTCACTCTGAGCACGCGATCCAGCATCTCCGTTATCACACATGATATCTCTAAAACAATGACCACTAATCTCATTTTACACCTGTAACATCCCACCTATTTTACCACATGAAGTTACTCCCAGTCCCGCAAGTCAAGACAAACACAATGCATCCGGTGCTCGGGTATAGGGAAATCAACGAACGATGCCAAACACACAACCAAGTGTAATGGGAATCACAATACCCCAGAATCTCCAATAATTGGACATTGTACTATGTCATTGGAGCTGCCTCCTCTAGTGTTTCTTTTTTGTTATTTTTCACATCTCTCATTGGTGCCAAGCAGCTCTTTTTCCGCCACGATCACCCCCTTTTTTCAGTAGTAAGCAATTCCCAACTACATAGCACAAAGTCCAATCATTTGAAATTCTACGGCGCAGTGATACAATTCTTAAATCAACAAATCAGAACTACTAGTATCGGGCAGTAGATATTATCCTGATAGCCGCAGGGTTAAGGGTCAACCACCAGCGACACTCGGCAGCCATGGATTTCTCCTCTAAGCTCGGATTGTAGCTAACGTAGGAAATAAATTCGCCCCGTACTTATAAGCAAGGCCACCCCAAAGGCTCATAAAAGTCCCCCGCAACGTATTTGATAACCGGCTATAACCGGCTATCCTATTTACCAATCAAGGGAAAGACGGGTATCCAGGTGTGCTGGGAGTTCAAAAAAAAAACCCCTCCCAACCCTTTTGAGGTCTTGTAAAAAAAAAGGGGGGGGGGGGGTTCGATAAACACCCCAGTGTGCCAAATTGCCCTTGGGCGTGTTTAGATTCCAGTCTATTCCAGTATCGGGAGGTTCTAGTCCTATGAGCACTATATCCGCACGGAATAATAAAGGCACGACAAACAAATCTCGAGCAAATCAGACTACAAAGCCCTACCAGGTCTCACAACTCCAGAGCATCACGCCATCCAAACAAACTAAACAAGAGCGATGATACCCTACCCCTTTTTTGCCTGGGCGAAGATACTGGGGGAATAATGCGCCGGTTTGAAACTCCGCTAATTTCACTATCACTTACTCACCCCAAGAAATACCAAGAAACATGAGGGTAACTTATATTTTGTCTGGGGGCTTATATACAGTGAGATATTTTATACGCAGATATTTCAGTTCCCATGCACTCCTTGCCTGGAACACGTAGGGAAGGATAAGCTTCCCGTCCCCCCCGTGATTCCTGCAAACAAGATCTCCCCACCAGTCCAAGTGAGATTTCAATAGTTTAGGTTGCATGGTGCCAACCTCCCACCCGGTGATGAGAAATCCAAACCCGTGATCTGGTCTGCCCCCCACACATTATTTACATGATTCTCCTAACCCGGAGTAATGTTGGTTGACAAGAGAGAGGACTACCGTATGGGGTGTGATAAGAAATTATGCTGACAAAGCCTTGTGCACAGTAACGTACTCCTATATAAGCCCCAATACATGGCATCTGCAACTTTCTTGATAGCACTGGAGTCACGACCGTTATCTTACGGAAACGAAGGATGGAATCACGTCCCATCACTCGTGTTTCATTTGGGTCCCATGGTAAGCTGCGGTAAATTACCATACCACAAGCGAAGGCACTATACGCTAAGGTATATATAGAGGGCTTACCAACCCGTTTTCTGTCATCCAATTATATAAGTAATCTTGGATCTTAGTATGATACTCATAATTGCCAAGAATGCCATAGGGGTGAAGAAAATAGTAGGAGACTCCCGATAACACACCGAAATATGGCATTTTTACACATCAATAGCAACTTGGAGTTTGGAATTTGGATAAAAATAATTCCACACATTGATTGTCAGAAATAAAGAAGGGTTTGTATGCTATCGTTCTTGTATTGAGGAAGAAAGCGAATCAAGTATGTAGAACAGGAGAAAAGGAAAGTTGAGGTGAAGGTGACGCGGCCATCGGCTAACTAGCGTACATACAACGTTGATTTCTAACAATGCCTACCTTGCCTAATTGCTTTATCTCTAAACTGAACCCAGTGTCCCTTTCCTCCTGGTTCCCCCGATGATATCCGCGATTATTCCCTTCTCTTTCTGCCCGTGACCGACAAAATTGCTTTTCCATAGGGCGGAAGTAACTGAGTCAAAAGTGAAGCCTAAAGTACAACACTCGCGCGTGCTTTGGATATCACTGGGAACTTATGTTGTGTCCTGCAGCCGGCATTGGTGGTGCATGTATAATCACTCTAGGTAGTCACTCTGGGGGCGCCAAGAGTGCCACGGGTAGTGTCACCGACCCTCACTCGATCCGTGCAGTGATTCACAGGTGTTTCACCAACGCTTTAGAATAGACCTCGCTGGAACCTCTGTCTTCCCCTCGAGGAATCTGCTCGTGACCCTCTAGTAAGATAAGCTCCGGTACATACTTTCTGCAATTGGGCCTTTACCGCACCCTTGGTAACCACCTCCGGATATTCACAGAGCCCAGGGGGGCAGTTGCTGTGTCCCTGATGTTGAGTTGGAATAATCTGAAAGTACAGTAGTCGTGGTCTCATCAAATGGAACTCTCCATATACACAGCTCTGTGATCTCGATCCCAAATATAGTTATGAAGCTAGGCGCTCGAAGGTGGAGTCTGAGATCCTAGAGAAGAAGTGGTGCCTAGGCCTTTAGATACACACAAGCGCACCCGGAATCTTTGACACTTCTCGGGGAATAGACAGGGACCGCTTCTCCTCAACGGGGTAGGTTTCGGTGTGCTTGAGGAATGCTGAGAGACCGCTAGAAAAGGGCTATAGGTGTTGGAAATATTGGCTACGTATCGGCACTAATGTCAGCGCACTCACCCCTTGTTAGCCTGCACTCATGTCACCCTCCGGCGTTTGCTTTGTTGTCTTGTTTCTCTTTCTTTTCTTTTTTCATCTTTCTCACCTTTACCTGAACACAACCACCTTTTTGCTTCTCACAATTTCTTCAGCGCTTGCGTCCGGTGATATTTCCAACAATAAGAATTGCCGGAGTTCGCTGTAAATTACTCCTTATTTCTCTGATTTCTGTAGAAATTATGGCAAGATAAGTGCGGTGAGATGTATCACGAGAGCGGAGATCTAAGCGCTCAGATGTTAGATATCATGGGATGTACGCCGGAAGGTCGTTGCTTGTCACGGAGTTGTCTTGGCTGTCATTGAGAGAGGGGGGTCTTTCCACTTTCAAATCTCCTCTCCTCTCTCGCACAAATACAGTATTAACTCGATAAATTGAGTATTTCCGCGCAGGGTTCTAAACACAGCCTTACCAGTGTTTCCCCGTTCCAAGAATGGGGCCTAACTTCCAAATGAAGAACTAAGTGGGTTCTGGCTTTTTTCTGTTTCCTGAAACGAGCAATTTTTCCCATTGACCGCCAGCTATTCTAAATTGCGAAAATCATGTACTGACTTTCGCCCACCCTGCCGAGCAGGACTAGCGGTATGAGCACGGGCGATAAATAAAACAGTCACGTGGGTCTGATAAGAAATGTTTGGTGCAAGTTTTTGGTTGGAGGCGCCAAGGTAACGAACGTGACTGTTCTACTTATCATCCGCTCTCATATTGCCCGCAAATACTTTCCTTTCCTCCTTCCTTCCCCATCTTTCACGCACTCTCTTCTTTTATCGTCCATTATAGCTTCAGCGTTCCGGTTGGAGGCATAGGTTAGTTTGCAGGTATGATATCTTCCACACCACATTCCCCTATTTTTGTGATTGCTTTTTCTTCTTCTTTTCTACTTACCCTCCGTCGGAACTTGTACTTATAACTCTTCCTTTTTTTTTTCCTCATACATATCCCTTCTGCTACGATTTTTGCTTGCGGAATAATGCCCAAGGTCATCCAGACCCCACGGTATGTTTCTGCTGCAAAGCAGACTGACTTCCCCTTTTGAGTTCCTGTAAACTTTCTAGTTGAATGCTAATAACGACTTGGAACTACATCAATAGGCATACACACCGGGTTCCAGAACAGCCTTTTGGCCCCTGGAATTTGCGTTTTCGAAAGAAGCCGACAGCAAAAATGCAGCACCTTGGTAGTCAATCAGAAAACGTTGAGCCTTCGCTTCCGGCAATGGGAGGATTTATAAATGGCCCACAAATTAAACCCTTACACCAATCCGGTGAATACGACCCAAAGGTAATTGCTAAATATATAGCAACTGTTCTTCACCAAATCCGGAGACAGGATTCCTACGGAATACTGGTCAGTGTTCAAGTCGGGGGGGGGGCACTTGTGCCCACATTGGTTTTTGGGTTTCCAGGAGATCCGGTTCCCGAAGCAGCTCTCCATCCCACTCCATATGATTTGCCCCTCTCACTTCTTGTTGATTCAATCGTCTTCATCAACGAGTTTGATACTGTCTGGGCCGGCAAGCCCATATGCGATGTCGGGCAGTTAACTTTGGAAGAATTATCGGTCGGAATTGAAGGTTCATATACCCTTGCACATGCAATATAGAAAGTCTCTAATGAATAGCAGGAAGCACCCTTAGGGCGGGTAGCTTTGGAGGATTTTTACGATTGATCACTTCTCCGTCCGAAGTTTTTGGCATTACAGCAGCACACTGCGTACAAGGTGCAGTTCCCGGTGCCCAAGTCTGCAGCCCCTCTACTGTCGAGATAACAAGCCGATTCGATCGCATAATCCCCTATACTTCATTATCTCCACCCGAGAAACGCTTCCACCTTAATGTGACTAAGGAATCGGAAGCACTATCGATCCTAAACCGTTTTCGATTTCAACCCCAAAGCTCTGGAACTACTTTTCTCGACCCCGCCTCCAATGCAGAACCTACAACTGGTATATTTAGCGGAGCTGAGATTGGCCAAATTGTATCAATTCAATATGGAAACCGCTCTGGAGTGTTGTATGATTACGATGAGAGGTTAAAGATTTTGGACTTGCCGACCTTTTCTGCCCGAAGGTCTCTAAAAACACGCCTTGATTGGTGCATCTTCTCCTGTCATCCTCATAGGTAAGCTTCCAAAAATTCCTACCTACTATTACTTTGTACAGTGTTGATAATTTTATTTAAATGGTAAAGATATGGTGGCAATAGATATGAGTCATCTACGATAACAAAAACGGGAGAGTTATACCCAGGAGCTATCGTTGAAAAGGTTGGCCGTACGACTGGAATCCAATTTGGGAAAGTTAATGGATTGACCCTCCAGCGGTGGGATACAGGTCATATAACCCATGACATCGCAATCATTGGTGACAGTGGACTTTTTGCCCACACAGGAGATTCTGGGAGTTGTGTTTTGGTGAGAGAGGGCAAGGAATTAAAAGCGGCTGGTATTCTGATCGCAAAAAATTTACTGACTACTTTTGCCCTTGCTACCCCATTGAATGTAATTTTGAAGTGTGCCCATGATTTTGAATGGGCAAAGCCTGAGCTATAGGTTTTGTTTTCGGGGGGTTAAAGCTTGTACTATATCGATTCATGGGTTTAGTCGAGATCGGCTTTTGAATGAATGACTTATTCTTCTTCTATTTTGCCAGTGGACGGTAACATTTGGACTTGGGTTTTCACGAATATTTACTGTCAGCCTTCATATAGCCCTCCATCTGACACAACCAACTGGAAAATGTCACCTCATGAGAAATCCTGGCTTGCAGAAATGACCTAGCGCACTGTGTTCTTGTACTATGCCCATAACTATTGTCATTCTTAATTAAACTGTACAAACCACAAACCTCAGAGCCTCCTTGACTTGTCCTCCACAACGAGACTCCAATGAACTCCCCATAACAGCGAATACAAAATCTTTGAGGCAAATAGAACCCCCTTGGACTCACTGACTAAGTACAGAGTCAGCCGAGCTTAACTGCCCACCACTTCTAGGAGCACAGTTTTTACCTTCTCCGGGAATTCTCTTCCACGAGCATGAAGGGTCCGTCCCCGCACTTGCTCTACATGCCTGGGAAACAAGCAGGATCAGAAATGCAGGTCATCCACCTCAACCATTGCCACCTCAACCATCTCCGCAACAAACTAACAATTCAAATAAATATGGTTCAATGACAACTCTCACAATTCCCAATACTCCGTGCCCCTCTTGCCTTAGGAAGAGGCCTTATGCGAGCTCCCTATTGATACTACTCAGGTAATCAACTAAGATAAACCTAAGAATCACTCCCTAGTTTCACTTCTGACTGGGGTTGGCCCACAATAAGCTCATGGATTCCCAATCGGTGGATCTCTATGTGAGAGCAAATAATATGAGCGTACAAGTTTGAAACTCTGCTCTCTGGATACATCAGTACAAACATGGGAAAATTGTGCTTTGGACTGCGCGGTGTTAACAAGATCCAGAGCAATCTCTATTGGTCTAAGCATCTCGAGACCACTACTAGTACAAATATTCTAAAGCTGGATAGTGACTATGTCAATCAGAGGTGTAATATGTCTTCTAAAGATAGTCTGATTTCACATATTGTATGTTGTACTTTATCTTCAGATTTTAAAAGTGGGATACCGTAAAATCTCAAATAATTGAACAATGTGCTATGTTGTCGGGAATTCCCCACCCGGTGGGGGGGGGGGCGGAAATCGCTGCAAAAAAAGAGCTGCTCAGCCCCTCTGAGAGACATGAAAAAACCAAAAACACCAGACCTTACCAGAGGAGGCAACTCCAACGACATAGTACATTGTTCAATTATTGATTTTACGGTATTGACAGTAGCCTTAGAACCAGAAGGTTAGGAAGAGACACCCTCTCCGGTGACACTATCGACAGCCTTTTTCACCACCTACACACTGAACTAGTGGAGGAGTTCACAGGCCCCAGCCTACCGTGTATTTTCACTCTAAAAAAAACAGCTACCAAGCTACCCCCGGAAAGAAACAATCGCCAATCACCCCCTTTGGCATCCTTCACTTCATCCAATTTGTTTCATGCCTTGACTCCACCATAGTCTTCAAAGCCAGGGTGGGGGCATTAAACTCTCGAAAATGAAGGCATGTAACCCCATCTGCTTTAAGACACAGGTTATCAGTCACTCAAACTCATCCGGCTATGTGGCTCGGTCCATCCTCGAAACAAAATCTCTAGCGAGCCCATAGGTGGTATAATTGAAAAACTGCTGAAAGTGTTGAATGCATATACCGCCATGGGCTTAATCCTTAAAGTAGGGCTCTCTAACCAGATATTCTCCTCACCGGTACAAGACGCTATACCGACTATATGCCAGATATGAAGATTACCGCCGATAATTCACCAGTATGTGAGCCAATAAACCTGAATAAAAGAGATAAATTGATGAGGATTGCTAAGGTGGACATGAAAAGTGTTCAGATCCGTGCCAGGTACATAAATGTCACTCATGATAGCCCACATGCAGCCGAGACCAGGCAAACCATTGGATCAATCAGTGTTCTCAACGGTCCGGGGCCCCCGCAGGGCGCGGCGGGGGGACTGCCAAGAGCCCTGGACGGGACGGGACGGCAAAAGGCGGTCCGTTCTCGTCCGGGAAACCTCAGGACGGCCGTCATTGTTAAGGACGGCGGGCCCTACAATGTGAGACAAATTGGCTTAGGGATAGGGGAACGTGCGCGACTGCGGGGGACTGCCGGGGACTGCCGGGCAGAGTTTTTGCACCATTCAATTATTTCTCATGCCAGACAGAAGCATGAATATGTGCAAAATATAATAAAAGAAGCCTGTTATCCTGTTCTAACAAATGGGGGGGTGGACTCTTAGTATCTCCCCAATATCGCATGATTGCTAGAAGTGGAACATACTTAAGATATATGGTAGACCATGAAAATAACAATGAAGCACGAAATTCAACTCCCTGATTCCTGATATCTTCTTGTGTACAAGACCCTGCGATAGGGAAAGTTTTAAGCGCGATCAACTACAGCGAAATTACAACCCTGGCATCTGTGATAGCCACTAAGTTGCATTCTACCAGTCCGGACTGAGTTATAGTAGAGGGCAGAAAGCGACAAGGAAGAACACCAAAAACACGGCAGCAGGCACAATACCAATTCGTAAAAGAAATAAAAATATAAACAATGGTAGGAAAAAGTGAGTGAGCCCTAGTGACTTAACACCAGGGACAATACAGGGACTGTGGGGGACTGTGGGGGACTGTGGGGGACTGTGGGGGACTGTGGGGACTGTGGGGGACGGCAGAGCTGTAGGTGACATCAGGGACGGCAAGTATGAGACATTTCCGTCGGGGGACGGCGGGGCCCCTAGTCCTTGGCTGTGGGTGGTAGGGCAAGTTTGGAAAAAAAGGCTAGACGGGACGACACGACGTCGTCTACTGCAGCCTGTTGGAAATCACCGGTGATCTCTCCCAGATGAAGTATTTTTCATTGTACCCTTTCCTATCTTGTCGCTTGTCTGTTATTAGTTTCCATTGTCACACATTATCAAGCGAAGAAGGAGGATTACTATACCTGGTTGTATAGTGGAACGGAAGGGGCGGGCGTATCACCGAAGATGATCGGAAGGCAAAGCGAAGTGGATTGTTGAATAGCGAAAACGAGAAGAC
>Ga0307509_10008291_pt1 | contig 13272 bp, 12 predicted proteins | sample 10_EM_MG_FD_202245 | JGI IMG/M metagenome (GOLD analysis project Ga0307509, IMG submission 202245) | Populus trichocarpa ectomycorrhiza microbial communities from riparian zone in the Pacific Northwest, United States - 10_EM | ecosystem: Host-associated > Plants > Roots > Unclassified | place...
AAAAAAAAAAAAAAAAAAGGTCACAGTAGTTAGACATCCTCCGTCTCGGCTACACCTCCGGCGATTGAAATCTCAACACCACGAGAAATCATCGTCACTTCCATCCACCCCCCTCTCCTCAGACACGCCACATTGCCTCTGTCTGAGTGAAGCCGTCTCCCTTCCCTCTTCCTTTCCCTTCTGATAGTCAGGCCTGGCAAGCCTGTTCCTAGGGGTTGGTTGAGTTTGCCTTCACCCACTCGTCTTTGGGCTCGCTTAGGCAGCCCTCCACGGTCGGCAACCCCTCACCCGTCAACGGTCGGTTTTTAGTCTCGGTCGATCGGTAAAGTAGCTGTCCCCGGTGGCACTGCTCTCTGGTATCGCACTGTCTCCTTTGTGCTCTGCTGGTACGGTCAGACTTTTCGAAACATCGTGACACCGTTTCTGTCAGCCTTCCTCGCACTTCTTGTGTCGGCTAGCCCTCCGCCCTCCCCCTCCCTGACGTTTGGATCGGCTGGCACCCTACTGCGCACGGCTCTACGCCCACCCCCAGCCTCTGTCTCCCTTCTGATGTCCTCGGACTAGGGGAGTTATGTTATCCTTTCTCTTCCGGCCCTGTTTCCCGAAATAGCCGACCGGATCTTCCTCCGACTGCCACGAGCCTTTCTTCTTTAGGCGGCATCCTCTCGAACTCGATCACTCTTCCTGAGCCTCGGCTGGCGGGGCTATATGCCCCCGGGAGTTACCTCCCCTTGTTGTGTCCCCGAGACCCGATAATCAGGAGTCCCTATTCCTTCGGGAGCTGGGCCCGGTGGGGTTTTACTACGGTTTAGTTTATAGGTTGTTTGATTTGGGGGAGTGGGTTTGTTTTCCTTTGTTGGTGGTGTCTACTGTCGGTTGGGGATGTTTTTCTTTTAGGCTAGGCTTTCGCGGGGGTTATTGGTTCGTGGCATTCAGGCCCGTGGTCTTATCTCCTTGTAGTTTCTACCCATAGTACCGGGCGGAGGATTCTTTCTTTGGCGGGCAGGGTCAGAGGGTTTTAGCTTGGGGATAGCGGGAAGGACTGTAGTTGGAGGTTTTGGTCCACATGGCTTACGTTCCAGCCGAGGACCTTTGTACCTAACACCTTGGGCTGAGCACAGTTGTGCATTTTGCCCCGATAGAAACAATAAATAAGCGAGATTAAAAAAAAAAAAAAAAAAAAAAAGGTGACAGTAGTTAGAGCTCTTCACGCAGCCATCTAAGTACTTTTCTACAATATACTTTTACCTTTACCTCTCGCTTATATACAAACAACTTAGCTCTTAGCGTCAGAGCAACCACGACCTTGATAAGATAAGAACAGTCTTACATCTCTCTCACGTGAGAAGAAATTGAGTCACAAAGAAGTTCCCTCGCCACTTCCCCCCAATAAGGTATTGGAGTGAGATAAGAAGACTATAAGATAATCTAAGACGAAGAAGAGATTATAAATTAATCTCGGAAAGAAGAATACTCTCAGATACTTAAAACAAACGAGAACTATAAAGATAGTTCAAGATCCTCATGTAAGTAATTCGTTACCTGCTGCATAACTAATCTACACCAGGGTAGGATTGTTACAATAGAGACCGAAGATCGACCGCGGGAGGGGAGCAGTAAGGTGCCAGCTGGGGGGGGTGGGAAGAGGGGGGATAGGAGTAGCTGTAACCGAGCAACGGGACCAAGACCAAGAGGGTGGAGGAAGGAGGGTGGGAGGAGGAAGGACTAGTCCAAACAATTGAGATGACTGACTAGAGCAACTGTGGCCGATGCTTTTCTGAATGTGAAACGAAGATGAAGTGCTGAAGTTACTAACCGAAGAGTTCCCCGACAGGACCACATAACCGAGATGGAAAGGTACTTCACAAAGGGCTGGGAAAGCTCAGGGCCGACCGTGAGCGAAGAGAACGGAATGCCGACCTTGCAAAACCTAAGTGAGGTGCAAAGGAAGTGCGGGGTAAGGGGGGAGAACTGAACTTCATGAGCGGAGTCAACGATGAACAGGAATGAGAACCCCGCAGAGGAGGGGGTCCACCCCAGAGGGAGAGGAGGGGTTATGGCTTCACTCCCCTAGGCAGAAGCCATCAAGGGGGAGGAGAGGGGGCTGTGGTGGATCCCACGATGATTTCCCTGGTGTTGAGATTTCAATGGCCGGAGGTGTAGGGGAGATGATTCGTGATAGTTTACAGGGTGTGACTTCCTTCTTATATATCTCTTTCATAAGTGAAATATTTTTCCGGTACACGCAGGTCTGGATCGCTTCTGTCAAGTACAAACTTTGTAATTTGACTTGCTTCAGTAGGGCATTCGTGCATCTCAGAAGTACTTGATTCCCATTCTCAGAAATCGCATCCTCTTGTAGTGTGTGTGGATCAGTAGTGTGGGCTTTGATTCAACAGTTCTCCAGTTTCCGTAAAAATGCACTTCTAGTAAACTCCCCTTCGCTATTGGTTCGCCCTGCTTTGATTACATATTGGTTGCCCTTTTGTGAGTGCATTTGCTCCACATCTGCTTTCTAGTTCTTGAAACATTTCGCTGCTTCACTCTTTTGCTTCAAGAAATACACAGAAGTATGCATTTTGTAATCATAGATCAGTAGCATGAACTATTAGTTTCCACCAGGCAATCTCTGCTTCATTGGTCTACACAAATCCTAATGAATGAGTTGAAGTTGTGCTCTTGTCTTCTGCATTGCTGCCTGAAATGGCAACCTAGTCTTCTTCTCCTCTAAGCATGACTGACATCAATGATGGCCATTCTCTGATTGAAGTATTGGCATCCCTGAAATGAGATGCTTGTTCCTCATCTTCTGTACTATATCGGCGTACAGGTATCCGAAATGTTTATGCCACAGTGTCAATTGGGAGTCGTCTCCCCTATTCATGTTAAAGGCTTCCTCAAAAGGAACTTCTCTGTTGACCAAGGTGTACAAATGCATCCCCTTAATTACAATCACTGACTGTAGCGCATCCCTGTATACTTCTGCTCTGTCATCACAAAAGTTGATATTCATGCCTTTTGCCACGAGTTGACTAACAGATATAAGGTTTGTGGTTCAGGCTTTGGGAACGTAGAGGACATTGCATAGATGAACAATACATTTTCCTCTCTCTAGGACCTATATAGGGATTAGAATATTTCCTACTTCTGTGGCCGGCACCAGTTCGCCTGTGGCGCTTCTGATATGCAGCTTATTCCCCTGTAGGGTGGTATATTTCCCTACAAGAAAAATATCCTTTTAAGTCTTGATGTGATTTGTACAGCCTGAATCCTAGACCCATGTCAGTTCATCATCATCTGTGTAGCTGCCCAAAGCTTCGTCAATTTGATTCTTCATATAATTTGTATTTGAATTACGGGAATTACAATCTCGTGTGCTAGCCATTATACAATAAAGCTTTGCTGTTCTAGTGTCTCTGCTGTGTCTGACATCTTCTGTCAGCCAGATCTGCTCATCCATGATCCTTGCACAATCCCTGTTTCTGCCTCTGGTATTTCCGCTCTTCTTCTTCCCATTCACTCTCTTAGACCAACTGTCTTTGTCGCAGTAGCTATTCTTCCCACATTTATGGCAATTGCCAGTAAACTTCTATAATGTAGTTAGAATTTGTAACAGTCAAGGAAAATTGCGCTTTTGTAATCATTGTGCATGTTTTCCATTCGGCGGTTTTGGATAGTCAATTAAAAGAGATGGAAAGCCATCTGCGAGTGTGAAGGTTGTTGACCGCAGATGATGAATTTATCATTGATCTCTTTTAACTTATTTATTAATGTGCGGAGGGTTCTGCAGCCTTCTATTTGGCACTGTTACAGCAAAGTTAACTCGAAGAGGGATGAAGCCAACTAGGCCAGGTTGAGGGGACTGGAGGAATGTCAGGGAGGCTCAGTAAAGTGATTGGAAAGTTAAAGTTCTCGAACTTAGAAGATTTCTTAATAACTTGTTATATTGTTAAGGTCTCTTTTCTGTTGCTTGATGATTCTTCAACTACAAGGGCAGAGCCTTTCTATTTATACGAAAATTTATGCTACATTTCTTTCTTAAAGAATGATCTATCTTGCAATCCTTTGACTTCGTTCAGGAAAGTGCGAATACTATTTGACCCTGAAAGTAATTGCCCTGCTCCAACTCACAGAGTCTCCTAACTACTATTTCATCTAGAAGTGTTTCTACTCCACCAGTAGATAGTCTTTAAGCTCTTCTTCCTAATAAACTATGATTCAATATATGTAGCCCATAAGCAAACATACCAATAGTTCTCATGGAATACAGAGTGATTAGTTCAGATGACTATCTTTTAAACCAACATTCATATATATGCAGCTGCATTGGATGTCAAAGAGTACAATCTTCTTATTGTACAAATTAGTAAATTACTCCATATAATGTCCACTCGTCCGACTATCTGAGTAGCTACCACGGATGCCTCCAGGTTCATCATACTTCTAGCAAGCTTAGGGTTCGGGTATATAGTTATCCTCTTTGAGCTGCATATCTCGTACTAATAGACATGAGCTATTCATGTTTGTGTAATAGGCACTAATATGGTTCTATTTGAAGATGGTTTGTATCATATCCAGTTTCTCTCATGTAGATTCTTCTAATATCCTTCCAGATCGTCTGAGGTGTTTTCCACATCGTACAATAATAGTTGATGGCTATCGTATTCATCATTTGAAGACACAGACTTCCAATCACTGTTTGAATCTGCTTGTGCTGTGCCAGATACTTCTGCGGTAGTGTTTCGTAATCAGTGGCTTTAACTAGAGATACTATACACATATTCTCCGTTTAACTCGTTAGGTCCTAGAGACCTTCTTGTAGTAGGCAATCGGTCATTTGCAGAGTTCATATCTGATAGTTCATCTCAGCCAACTTGCTATTACTGTACCTATTGTGCTCAATAGTAAACCATCTTGTTCACTCATTGTAGCTAGATTTTCATTTCAACAATTTTGAAAGATTTTCAGTTCGATAGAATTCAGGTATTTCCCTTCAGAGTTCTCAGTTCTCTATCTGATGTGCTGGGCTCATAAGCTAATGGAGGTCATTGTACGATTCGTGGGCAAGTATTGAATAGAGGAGATGTTGGAGTTGTATTGAGTTGAATTGTCTATGGAGGTTGCTAGCAATAGTTCCCCCTAGTAGGGAAAACTCTGCTCTCTACATGTGATACTCATATGTCTCTGCATATCCCCTAATCATCCATGCTTGCCCTGGAGCGTTCACCAATCACACTACTCTGTTCCTCCATACATGCCTGCGCTGCCTAGCAGTCTGTGGTATCCCTGCTCCAATTCCAGTGCTCCACTACTGGGATAATAATACAATCAGGTAGACTCTTGGTGAATGTGGATGGTGGAGCCCAGTATTCTCAACTATTTGGGCCCCCTATAGGGTTTTCTCTGGGGACTGCCAAGAGCCACAGACGAGATGGGACAGACAAATGTTGTCTGTCCTCGTCCTTGAACACCTAGGGCAGTCATCATTAGGAAGGACTACAAGCTCCACACTCTGAAACAACTAGGGCGGGGTACAGCAGGGGACAGCAGACTGATGATGAAATAAATCCCATTCCCGCCATATCCCCTCATCCTCTTGGAATAATACTATGTTTATCAAGTAATAAGGCAATTGAGTAAAGCATAATAAATGAAGTTAAATAAGAGAATAAACTAGTCTAGGTGTACTAGAAATGAATAACTCACAAACTGGACAATACTGCAGTATCCAATATAATATCTAGATTTTCCTTACTCGTATAATATACGCTCTGTCTCTAGTATTCAATCTTGGTCCTTAGTTACTTGAATACAAAGACCCTACTTTGCAGGAAACAATCTGTGATTTTGATCATTATATATATTAAATACAATAATTTGGAACACAAAGTAATAAGCAGGGACTGGGTTTCAAATGACACTCATATTGTTCATATTATTTAAGTTTCCTCTAAATATCCATAGTTCTAGTAGTATTTATACTCTACTTATCAATACAAGGAAAGGATAAGTCACTCTTGATGGTAAGATAGTGTCTTTTGGGGAAGGCAGGGGAATGATCCTATCTTTGTACTTGTCAGGAAAGTTCTGCAAAAAACAGGATGAAATCACACAATATAGCAATCCTAGTCCTGGCCTAAGACAGACCGACTGTCCTATTGCAAATAGTTATCCTAATCTGATAACTCCTATTTGAAATATAGCTATAGTGCACAATATTTACGACTATATAGAAAGGTCTTCGCAAGTATAACGAAATTCCATTGCATACTAAGTGAGAAGGAATTGTGAAGTATGAAACCAGATTAGTAGAAGTTCTGGTTCTTATTTCTTTTATGCAAGATGAGTTGTCACTTTAGAATTTATACAAGAAGCATGCTCTTCATATAACAATAAAAGATAAAGGAAACATAGAAAGAAACATATATGCAAACTTTATTTGATCCTGAAATCTGCCAAGAAAATCCCAATAAAATATGTGTAAATCTAATATAGGGTGAGAAAATAATTAGAAAGAATTATCAATGATATAACTAAGCAAGGTGTATAAAGTAATGAATAAACAACTGTGAAATCCTGAATACTAGATAAGAAACACATATGAGAAAACCCTAATTATTATCATGAAATACTGAATGTTTTTTATTTTTTGTCTTATTCATAGCATATTCTTTGTTTAAGGTACAAAGCTTGTATGCATTGTTAGGTAAGGCGTCGAAAAACCTACCCACCCCAGCCCAAGGAAAAAACCATCATTCCAAGTCCCCCTGATCTAGAACCAACCGCACATCCTATTGCCCGAAGAAAAACCCACAACTGACTAGCTAACACAGGCAGAAGAAAGAAATCAAAAGAAACACAAGCAGGAAACAACAGGAGGACCTTTGTCTTGGGCTCGAGAGTTGGTGCAAAAGAAGTAGGCCAACACAAGAAAGGAAAGCCACCCATAAGCAGGGCCAGCCAAACCCAAAGGTCCCAACAGTCAAACTAGAAGACTGAACATTATATCCTTCCCAAGGTATTAACAACAGTGAAGAAAGAAGGGCAGACCAAACTCTTTGCTGTAGAAACTATCAGTAACTGCGTTTGTATCTGACTACGCAGCCTCCTAAAGAAAGAAAGAGAATAGAGAAATCAACTGTAGCCTGTTGAAGTGTTTTCTCTTACTGCAAACTGTGTTCCCTGCCATCTGTAATATTGTAATGAGGAGTGTGTTGCTGACTATGGTGATGCTCTAAGCATGACCTAAGCAAAAGCAAGGTAGGAAGAGGAAACATCAACAGAGGAAGACAAATCCATCAACCAAGAGGCATGAAGACTCAGAGGATAAACCTAAGAGTAGAAGAACGATAGAGGAGGAGAACCAGCACTCCCGAGGGCAAGCCCATAATCAGGGGTGAAGGAGGGAACGTGGTGATAATCCCATTGTATTGAGATTTCAATCACTAGAGGTGTAGCGGAGATGGAGGATGTCATGAAATACTGAAGAAATATATGTAATTATATCTGGGGTATAGTAATGTCCAATGTGTAGAGTTAAAATAGGGAACACATTCTGAGTAGCAAATATACAATATTATCAAAAAAGATATATATATGAAACGAATGAACAAAATATTCAACTATCTTTTGAGAGGTAATAACTCTTATATTAGTGGTAATTATCTTTTGATACTGAGAGTCAGGAGATGAGAAGAGGTTTAGGTGATTGGTATAGGATGCTAGTACTATCAAGAATAAAGCTAAAGAAATGAGAGGAAATAACTGGTTCTTTGTGAGTGATAGGGTAATAGTACGATCAGGAGAATAATTAGAATATAAAAACATCAAGGCAAGGTTGGAAACAATGTTCTATTATATCAGATTTCCCCTGCATTGACAACCTATTTGTGAAGATGTTTGATATTTATACCTAACTTTGAAATAGAATAGCATAAAATATAAACATTCATCTTTGTAGTTAAAAAGTGATTGAAATACACATTGCTCATAGTGCTGATAATTGACTCCTGTGAAAATCAAACAAGGAATAAGGTAAAAGAAGGAACAAAGTAAAACAAAAAACAAGGTAAAGCATAAGTTATTCCTTCTTTTCATCAAGTTATTCCTCCTCACTCTCTGCAAGTTATTCCTTCAGCTGATGTTTAGACAAGGACCAAGCTTGTGGAATGGCAATAGACAAAAGGTTGGCATTTGAGAATACAAGCTGGAACTGATTGGATGTATACTTGTACTAGTTGTCAATTATTGGGTCATTGTTTACTGCAGCCTTTTGTTGGTACAGGGAATTGTTAACATGATCCTGAGGTATAGTGGAAACAACATAAACCGTTTTTGGATTCTTGGAAAGTGCTTGTAAATTATCATGAACTTCACGAAAAAAACTCTTATTATATGAGCTGAAGCTGTTCTAATTTGGAAGAAGATTCATGTATCTATAGTCTGTACCATTAGGCTATCATAAATTTCATAGTTTGACACTGAGGCTGAAAATATATCCAGATCTACCTAGAGTCTACCCATTAACTGTTCAGATTTTGAAGCTGCTTTGCAAGGTTGCTAGTGATAATAAAGTTTAGAGCTTCTGTTATACTTTTGGAATTAATATAAAATGGAAGTACTTTGTTGAAATCTTTATGAGAAACCCTGTTGGCTTCAATTGTCCACTCCTTTTATTGTCAGTTATATGTGTAAGCCTCAAAAAACCACTGTAGATGATCTTAGAGGTGACTAGTGACAATGAGATTAAAGTAGATTATATTAACACTTCATGGTACTGATGTCTGCATGGGTAACTATACAGCAAGTAATTCACCAAGATATTACTGCTGCTATGCAGGCCTTATTAACATGAATGGGATCAATAATGATGATAAGGTATTTCTCGAAAAAAATTAGCGGTTCTTGACAGAGAACTAAATTTATACAGAAAGTTGTCTTACTGACTTGGTTATCTAGTTAATGGATATAGGCCAGGAATTTTGATGGATATAACTCAGTCTTAAGTTGAGCTGGAATTGGCTTTAAGCAGGTGATTACAAATGACCCTAGGGGTATGAATATTGTATAAAGGGTGTTCACCTATATGAGAGTGAAATTATTGTAGCCAAGACTACCTTCCAAAATAAATATATTAGTGTTAAAATTCATATAATAATTTAAGGGAAACTTTAAATGAAAATAGAATATTACTTACCTGATTCTGGTTGTTCATATATGTTTCACCTGCATTTCTATCTTTTTCTCTCTGATAAGAACTATAGTTATTTCTCTGATAAGGCAAGAACAACAAACCAGCTATGTAAGATCTGATTTTAGTTGGTATTATTACAGTCCTTATTAGTTAAGATCTAAAGGTCATGCTTAAAGATACTATTAAGATTAAATAATTCCTGTGCATTTATATTTATACAAGGGTGTAAATAGATGTTGTAAAAGAAATCACAATATTTATTATTAGTGAAATATCACATAGGACGACACATGACGAGTCTTCTGAATAGGAAGAATAAAAGAAAGTTTGATTTGCCTTTTCCATATTAGCAGTTATGTGGAGAAAGATATGAAACCTAGTACATAGCACAACCTGATTGTCCAGATACCTTATAGTCAAGATTAATCTCATTTTCTCTCTATTCATTTGGCCTATTTACAAGATATAGCCTCTTTCAGAGGATTATTAAACTTATATATTCCTGTGAGAGAATACAGTTTATATAAATAGAAGGCAAATCCTTTTCCCTAGGAGATTCTTCTTTGAGACACCTTTTAGATTGTTATTTCTTGATTATAGATATCTGCTGAATTTGGAAAGGTTGTGGTTCTTCAGCTAAATTTTGGTATTAGGAAGTAATATAAAACTGAGGTTACTGTATATTGACTCTCAACTTAGTGATTAGAATAGCTGAACTATTTTGCCATACATCTTTATAGAATATCTCCATCATTCCAGGTATTCTAAGCAGGCAAGATAAGTAAGCAAAGTCTTTATACAGTGTTTCAAGCAGAATATTGTGTGATAATTCTATCTGATATATGTTAATAATCAACAAATAACAACTTGGCTTACATTTATATATTGACTGTCAAGTTGTCTTCATACCATATCAGAGTATCGCATAGACTTTTTATTATATGCTTAATATATAATAGTGTAAGTCATATTCTTCCATCGTATAGGACCAAAGTACTAGTATACAAGCAAGAAATAGTGAGTAAAAGGTTTGTATTAAAAGTAAAGTGTAAGAAAGTACTTGGATGATTGCATACAGGGCTCGACTGACTAGGTCCGAGATCTCCCTTAAATATAACTCTTCACTCAACCCTGACCCTGGTGACTCACTCTATTAGTCACATAGTCTTATGACTCAGGCTTGCATTATGCCTAAGCTCTGTCGGCTCAATCCTATCAGTCATTGTCCAATATATCTTATGGTAATTGTAATTAATAAAACAAATGATATAAGTGTAGTTATGGCAAAAGGTGTATCTTTGATTTTTAAATGTGTTGAGTTATCAATAGTTTTAGTTAGTATAGCAACCATTATAGTCTTGAGAAAAAGAGAAAAATATCTTTTGACAAAGAAAGTAAAATAACTCAACTATCTATAGAGTAGACTTCACAGAACTAGAAGATAAATAATGTCCTCAATTTGCTGTTTAATACTATATAAAAAGGTATATCCTTTTAGCAATTTACAAAATTTACATACTATTTAAATATTTATATATAATTTAATTCCAGTTAAAATAGCTAAGTTATCAAATATATCATGAGTATTAACTTTACTTATCTAAAATGATGTTGAATCAGATATTCTTAAAAAAGGCTTAGTATATCTGTAAAATATACTCAAAGTATAAATATTCATCAAATCTTGGAATAACTTTGGATTCTTCAAATAAAAATATTTTAAAAGTTATATATACAAGTATAATACATCTTATAGCAGGCTATCTATATATGAAAAAAATTATTTGAGTTCAATTTTCAAAATAATTATTAAGGGTCAAAATATAACACTAATTTTAAAATCAAATATATTCTGAGATAGTCAGAGAGTACTCTATTAGATACTAAATTGTGGGAGTCATGAAACTTGTTTTGTAGTTGTTGGCAAACTTCAACATTTTCACTTAAGTTGATAGATATTCACTAATTGTGTCACATGAGTGAAACCAGTAACCCATATTGCAAGCAACTTACAAAAACACATTACCTAATTCCAACATATTTTTTTTTTTTTAATCATATGCATTTGTGAAGATACAAAGAGAGTGTGCAGCTTATCGCTATGGCCAACAAAAGCCTTTTCCTCCTCACCCCAGAAAACATCTAAACCCCCAAGTCCATCTTGTCTGAGATCAACCGCACATCTCACCTGTCGTCTAACCAAATCCTATGAACATACTCGTACATGCGAAGGAAATAGAAAGGAAAGAAGCAAGCAGGAAGGAGAGAAGAACCCTTAGTGACATCTACAAAGTACATGAACAAAGGAAATAAATGAACCGTTAACGAAGGAAAATTACGTCTGATAGATGACGCGGATCAGCTTAGGCTAGGAAGTGAGAGTATGGACCTGAAAGTCAGAGCGGTGCCGGGGGACGAAGCGATGCTTGGCGGTAGGGTAAAAATACAGAATGGAGGAGACTTCAGAGAGGAATTCCCGGAGAGGGTGCCAAAGCGGCATTAGCGACGGCCAGGGGAATGTGCATAACCGAGGCGTGTTTTTGTATAGCGACCGAAGATCGACCACTGGGAGAGGGGCAGCAGTAGCGTGGATACCAGGGTGAGGAGTGGGCAGTAGGGTGCCAGCAAAGGGGGCAGTAATGTGCCAGCTGAGAGAGTAGGTGTAGCTGTAATCAAGCAACAAGATGCAAACAAGAGAGAAGGATGGAGGAAGAGGTAGACCCAAGGGCTAGAAACGGCGGACTAGAGCAACTGCGGCCGATGCTTTTCCAACAGCCGAATGAAAGATAGGGCCGTGACATAACTAACCGAAGGGTTCCCCAACAGGGCGGGCATAATTGAACCGTAAAGTACTTTGCAAAGGGCTTGGAAGACAGCAGTACTAACCATAAATGAAGCGAAAGGGGTTGCCGACCGTGCAAAACCTAAACGAGGTGTAAAGGAAGAGTGGGGTAACGGGGAGGAGAGGGGGGCGTGGTGGATCTCACAATAATTTCCCCGGTATTGAGATTTCAATCGCCGAAGGTATAGAGGAGATGGTTTGTGTAACTAATTCTGACATACAATGCTGAGTTATATATACTACAACTAATCATAAGAGGCCATATATATGGTTTGTGTAGTTCAAAATGTATACCAGACTTTGCGTAGTTTTCAATCTATTATACCTTATATTTTAGGCAATATATTAACTTAAAAAGTCCACTAGTCAATAGCCCTAGTCAAGGAGAATAATATAGTAGTTTTTTCATAATAGTTAGGGATTTTAATAATATGGTATAATGATTTAAAATCATGGACTTTTGATAGAGAAAGTGAAATTGTATTATATACAGCCACATATTTCTTGCCAACCTTAGGCTATTTTGTATTAATAATCAAAATCCTAGACCACTGTTTCTTATAATCAGTAAATATAATATACCAAGAGTATGACAAATCTTATATACTTATAGGTTACACTTCTTATTACACTTTCTTTTCTTTTATAATTAACTTCTCTTTTCCATAAATATAACTATTCTTCAATTAATGACCTTCTTAATACTGTTTAAAATTAGATTGAATAAAAACATATTATATCTTTTCCGTATTAGATGTTTTCTTGTATATTATTTTATAGGTTTATCCAATTTAATTATAAAAGTCAACTCTTGTACCTCGATTTACCAATCTGATTGCCTAGACTTTGTACAAAAATCTACTCAGCCACATAATACTCTATTTTCAGACTGGTCTACATTTTGGATTGCACAAACTATACAGAAAATCTACTCCGGGTGTAACAAACCAGCCTCCCTCATAGGTGTTTGTAACGGGAAACGACTATCTTACTATCATAGGCTATCGACATAGCCTATGTAGTTTGCTTCGTCTATCGTTATAGACTAACATCTTGTATTCGTAATAGGTTTGGTGATCGTAGGAAGTCCTATCGTGTAGGAATAGAGTACTCGCATACAAGCGAGGTAGTATAGAGATAAGGGCATTAGGTATCTCGAACATATTGCACCTATGGAAGGTCACTGTCAATGGGCTTGGCCCGTGCCCCAGTATCTGAGTGGTGTATTACTTAGATG
>Ga0307509_10008292_pt1 | contig 13272 bp, 5 predicted proteins | sample 10_EM_MG_FD_202245 | JGI IMG/M metagenome (GOLD analysis project Ga0307509, IMG submission 202245) | Populus trichocarpa ectomycorrhiza microbial communities from riparian zone in the Pacific Northwest, United States - 10_EM | ecosystem: Host-associated > Plants > Roots > Unclassified | place...
TACCACTTTTTCAATGTGTTTACTCGTAAGTTCTTAATTAATTTGTGTGGTTTAGCATTTCTCTTTTAGAATAGGTTAGAGAAACCAACTTTTATAGTGTTCATATCAGAACGATTTGGACCCGATTGATTTGGTAGCTAGATTGATCCGAGTAAGTCAAAAGATCGGGATGAACAAAAACTTGGCAAAACTCGGCTGACCCGTCGGGTTGACCTGTGACCAGAGTGACCTGGCAAAACTCGGTTGAGACCTGATTTTTTTTTCATATGTGTTTTTTCTCCTAGCCAAATACCCCCTTTTTATATTTTTTAGTTGATTATTAACCATTTTCAAAGTTCACTATATAAATACTAGAAGAATGTTTTATTTTTTCAATGTGAGATTTGAAACCCGTTAGTATATATACTCAATTTTCACAAAAAAAAATTATTTTTTCAATGTGAGATTTGAATTTCTTTAGTATATATACTCTATGTTCACAAGAAAAAAGTTATATTTTTTCAATATGAGATAAAAAATTATTTTGGTTTAAATGTTTCAACTTAAAAAGATAACAGACAAACATAATATCTTTTTAATGTGGGATAAAAAATATTTTGAAAAAAGATTTTAAATTTCATTATTTATAACATGTATAGTCTATTTACATGGATAGTTTTTTTATTTTTTTATGTGAAATATTAAAATTTTAATTTTTTTTAAATTTTTTAGGATTAACCTGGATTAATCTATATAACCCAAGATTTAATTTCTTGACTGAATCAATTTTCAGATCAGTTCTAATAACTATGAGGGTTCATTTGATACATAAAGGTAATACGCTTCAGTGAGAAATATTTTTGAGAAAGAGGCTCGATCATCATTCACAAATATCTTATTTGTGAGAAAAAATATCTTATTTCTACATGATAATTGTTGTGGCTCGTGCATGTATTCTTAGCATTTAGTGATCGTTTGTCTGTGTCTGTGACATGGTTTTTAATTTTTTTTAAATTAAATAACTTTTTATTTTTTTTTATTTTAATGTGTTAATATTAAAAATAAATTTAAAAAATAAAAAAATATTATTTTAATGTATTTCCAAACAAAAAAACATTTTAAAAAACAACCGCTATTAAAATATCAAACACAATCATAGTAATGTGATGTAGGGTATTTTTTAAAAGAGCTTTTTAATTGAAAATGTATTAAAATGATTTTTTTTTAAATTATGTTTTGATATTAACACATCAAAACTATAAAAAATAAATCTAAAAAGTATTAATACGATGTTTTTAAGGTAAAAATAAATTAAAATAACTTTTTTTGAAAAATAAAAATTATCAAAGGGTCATAAATTAAATTCAAAGAAAGAGTAGAGCCGCGATGATGGGTGTCCTCACAAGTAAGGTAGAGCCTAAAAACAAATAGCCATTGATATTTGTTAAGAGAATTTGTCCGGTGAAGTGTTCAACTCGATCACTAATTAGATATTTGTTCAAGAAATAGTTATTTTAAATTTGAGATTTATACAACTCATATAATATAGTGTAATCAAATTTTAGCTAGAATAAAGAATATATAAGGGTTATTAAAAAGTTACATATATAATTATTTTTTCATTAATTTAATTATGGATATTGGGATCGATCGAGGGTGCTTCCATGCACTAATTCGTGCTCCAATTAATACACAAACTTGGACGTCAAAAAAATACAAATTAGGATTGGGTGGGACAATTGCTAACATCCTTTTCAATTTGTATTTAAATCTACGAAATTAAAATCAAAGAAAACCTTTTATTTTTGCTCCCAATTATATCTTAATTTTCCTTAATATTCTACCTATAATTAAGAATGGAATTAATTCTACTTTTTATATATAGAAACATATATCAGAAGGATCTCGCACCACTTAATAAACCATTAATTTAGAGACTTTTTTCGTATGCTTATCCTCTTTAAATATTGGTCATGATCATAAACAAAATCTCTGTCTCTCTCTCTCTCTCTCTCTCTCTCTCTCTCTCTCTCACACACACACACACACACACACACACACACACACACACACACAGATATATATATATATATATATATATATATATATATATATATGCATAGCTAGCCCGCCCACAGAAACTCAATGATGGCCATACATTATAATACTACTTGCTTGATCACATCTGTATCATTGATTCAAGTTGTAGCCATTTCTCCAACAAGCCCTCGCCACTAACCTTCACCAAATCAAGATTTTTTTCTCTTGGTTATATGCTTGATGCCAATACATCTGGTAGGTCCAGAAGAAAAGGTGGTTTCATCACATAGCAGCATAAATTCGAGATGTGACGGGGAAAGGTCGTCAGTCTATGATCTTCATTGAAACAAGAAAAAACAGGAAGGATCGTAAGAAAGATTTATTAACCCCACAAGTATTATAGACTTGGATGAAGAAAGAAAGCAATAATATTAATTGTTCCATCTAAACTTTATTGTGTGTTTTCTCAAGTCTTATCCTTGTTTTATTTGACGGCTTGTAATTTTCCAGCTTTAATTACATTATTAATTAATCAATCCTCCAAGAATCGTTTACTTTGTGCATGATTAAGAAGGTCACCACATGATGCTTGATTAGTGTGAAATCATCCAAGAATATGGATAATCCCATGTTAAAATAATAATTAAAGATGCAAATAAACAAATATTAAACAATTAATCCTAATTAATACAAGCATATAGTAATAATAAATAATCAGTAACTATGCTCATCATTAACAATAGAAAGCTACGACCCGCGTGCTCCTATGCCTACTTTAACCTTCCAAAAGAACTCTATAGTTTTTGTCTAAGTTGACATTAATCCTTTGTTCTTATTAACCTTGATTAGACATTAAACCGAAAGCATATGGGATGATCCTAAAAAAATATCTTTAATTACTAACATTATACTCCAAGTGAGTTGTATTAAGGATATATAATTATCTAATCCCTCTAATCATCGCAAAATTAAGTGGGGTCGTGAGGAAAGGGGAAAGTAAAGCAACTAGCTTTGGAAGTAATTAAAAATAAAAAAAAGAGCCTTAGCACTAATAACATGAATTATTTTTTTATGTTAATGGGGGAAAAGATAGATTAATTTAATTATACATCTATGGATTCTAGAGTGACAAGGCGAATAAAAGTTGAAAAATGAAAGTATTACTTCATTGTGTGTGTAGTTTGGACCCTTTTAAACTACTTCCTTGAAGCTGAATGAATTGAAAGGAGGAAAACTTAGGGCAAAAACATTAAAAAGTACTTTCTTTCTTCAATTAACGCAAGCAATTTTGTCTTCTTTTCATCTTTTGAGGCATTTGGAAAGTACCTTGACAGTAGAAAGCAGACGGAATATTTCATACGGGAGTAAGTTAGCAGGCAATATATCTAGGGGAGGGGAAATTATATTTAATCACTTGTTGGTTGACTTGCGTGGAGGTTATAAAGTAATGGTTAATATGCAAAGTAGGGTGTCGTCTTCTTCTTCTACATTATATTGCAACTTTATTGTTCATTTGATTAATTTAATTAAATTATTTAGGGATCGAGTTACCCAAGGAAACTTGAAATCTTATTACTCCTCTTAATTTCCTTGCTATTTTTTTTTTTGCAAATTCTACTTGTATACTTGGTTTTTTTTGTTGAGATTTGAGAGGTTTTATCTTTTTATTATTATTATTGTTATTGTCATTGTTAAGGAAAATACCATTCTTTTAAGATACATCTTCAGTTAGTTTGCATGTCTAAAGAGGTGATTTGCTTCACCACAAATTACTAATTAAAAGCAATTTATCATTGTGTGTTTATAGTTTTAGAGGATTAGAGAAGAATTAATCAATTAATTATTCTTTAAAATTTTATTTCTCAATACTGCCTATCACTGTTTTTCTTTAATGACCAGTATACCATAGACTTAATAGTATTATGGTTTAATCAATAAAAAAACTCAACTATTAAAAAAAAAAAGAATTAATTATCTTGTCATGGTATAATTCTAAGTGATGATGTTTCAAAATTTAATATACCAGAAATGAGGTTCGTGGTGTTTGGATATTGATTAATCACACATTCAAGTCAATATTATAATCCTATGGAGCTCAGGAAGTAGGTGGTTGGTGGTAGAAAACCCAATACCTCCTAAACAGTTTATTTTGGTGGGGGTTTAGAGACCATTAAATGATAAAGTCAGTGACTTTTTAGTTAGAAATTCCAATAAATAAAATAATGAATTTTAAATTCTAAAAACAAGAGTGTTTATTTTTATTTTTGTATGATCAATGCTGTAAGAATTAAATTATGAATACTTATAAGAGAGAAATTGTGAACTTTTACCTTGATGGTTTATGAGGTATTTATAATCTCTTAATCTTATTGTTTTGATAGAGTGGAGAGGCTAGAGAGTTATTTTCTTATAATAGCATTAATGAGTAATAAATATAAGGGACAAATACCTCTTATACATCAATAATGAGTTGGGAATATAGTTGACCATTGAGAGAGTTTTTATACACCCATATATGTAAGGAGATAAATATCCCTGACTTGAATATTTTATGTTACAAGTCTTAAGAATAAATAAACAGAGTCTTATGGCTCTGGCATCGGCCTATAACGACCTCCAAACCAAATGGGTTTGACGCGCAGTCAAGCCCATGGGCAATCGGTCCGACAGCTAGCCAAACCCACGTCATTACCAAATTTAATAATTTTACCAACGAAACTTTCCATCGGTATTTATTCTCACAGCTCGTCAGTATGTATTTTACCAACAGGATCACGAACATCAATAGTCCATTGAAAAAACCCTCGTTGATAACTTATGGTCTGTTGGTGAGTCCGTTGGTAACAAATTTATTTATGGATTTACAGATGGACAAAGCACGCCAAAAAAAATCTATCCGCTTCATTTTGTTGTTAAATCCATTGGTAAATTTAACATACTTCCGACATGAAAACCGTATGTAATTTCATTGGTGTTTTTATTTTTCCATCGGTATATCCGTCCATAAATATAACTTGTCACCGACGGAATACCATTTGTAATTTCATTGGATAGATAACAATAACAATGACATTTGCAATAATTCTTTTTCAACCCTCTAGAATATACCGACGAAAATGGTCCGTTGGTAACCCGTAATAATTTAAAATATTGTTTAAAAAAAATATATTGAACATAAATAGAAAAATAATTAAAATATATTAAAATCAAATAAAAATCAAATATATAAAAATAAATTAAAATAATATAAAAATTAAATATTTATTACAAATTTAAATATTTTTAGGTTCAAATACAATAAATCTAAAATAGAGACAACGATGGAGGAGGGGGAGGCTGATCATCGTCGGGACCGTGTGACCACTAAAGAGGAACACATGGATCACCCATATGTGATCACATCTCCATTACCACTCGGCGGAGTTTTTCATAATCTATAGTGAGTCGTTCATATTTTTCATTAAAATGGGTCATTTAACCCTATAATTGTTAATTTAACATCGCCGTGAACTTTGGAGTTTAAGTGCTCAGAACTGATTGAAAACATCCAACGGTTGAAATACTACAGGTCATCCACAAGTTTTCAGCCATAATGTTAGGTAGTTCGTACACTTGATTTCTATCGGGCTTACCAGACAATCCTGCCTTTAACCATAAATTCAAATCAATATCCGGATGGGTCGAAGGATCATCCTCACATATCTTCTTCAAGCGGTTGTTATATGTATCTTAAAAAGAAAAAATAAATTCATCAAATTGAAGGAAATTATAACTTAATAAAAAAATGGTTGAAAGCCAAAATACCACAAAGTGTTGAGCTTGACTATCCACAAACTGTTGTACCCCTTTTTGGCAGTCATCACTCTGCACATGCTTTTCAACCAAAAGATCCATCGAGCTTAGTTCTCATCCATGAACCGTAGCCTGCATGATAAAAATGTTATCAATTAAACATATAAATAACAAATGAAAAATAGATGTAATAAAAAAATCTTATCATCTGTTTTGCATGCAAAATAAACAGAACAGAGCCGTCGGTGTGCATGGTAACGAAACCGTGAACACGTCGGTACTGGTTCTCCGCACCGAACTATGACCGTTGCGTGAAGTGCACGGACATCACGTGTTGAATGTATTCTGTCCATACAACCTTCGAGATATATAGCGGTTTGAAATCATTTCAAACCACCGTATCATTCCAGGCTGGAAGCTCACTTTTTCTCGCATATGTTTTTGCTTTTTTTTTAACCTCGTACAAAAAATCACGCAACGTATATGTTAACAATAATTTATCTGTTAGTAAATGAAAAATAAAATTTTAATACTTGAAAGTTTTTTATTATGATTTCAATCTTACCTAGTTGCAACATGATTCTCTCAAACTCTTCTCACAACATTACCATCAGTTCTTTCCCATTCAGATTTTCCCTTGTAGTAAAAATATGTAAAAAGAATATTTCAAAAATTTCAATAAACTAACAAAATTAATATAAAAAAATATTTAAGTTAATACTAACCTTAAACCTTGAAAATCATGCATTAACCTGCAGTTTCCATTCAGGATATTTGGAAACCTAACTCAATTGAAACAATGAAATTTTCATTGATGATTTAAAGGCCGATGTTTGTAGCCTCAATGTTTGTAGAGCTGAAATTGTATTTGTTCAATAAAATTATTCTTAAAAAAATTATTAAACATGTTGTGAAAGCAAAACAAACTTACATTGAAAGGTCATTCTTCCACTATGCCTCATACTTGCAGGTAAATGGATCCCGTTGTAAAAGTACCCTCCCCTGATGTAGTGGTATCACACTTGATGACCCTACATCATGAGTCGATGCTTGTGCCTCAGGTGTCTATTCCTGGTCGGCACCTAATAACTCGTGATTGTCAGCATTGTTGCTAGAAGAACTAGTAGCGATCATGTCCTCACAATGTGTAATAGACTTTTCCCTAGGCATCTACACAAATTAATGGAAATAAATTAAATGATTTCTATTATTAAAAAAATTCAGCAGCACCTCCTTATACGGGAGACTACCTAAAACTTTTAAACCTGCAAGTACACAATATATATGTCATAAACCAATTTATTTTATCCAATTTCTTCCAACAAATTATAATAATTCGATTTCACATAAAATTCTCATTTTCTAAGTGGTAATATATATAATCCTAAATTTACAAAAAAATTAATCTAAATTTACAAAAATTAAAAATAATAATGAAAATTAATCCTATATATTTAATTGAAATTAAACAACAAAATTTTAAAAAAAAAACTAAAATCTAACAAACTAATGAAAAAAAGTATTTCAATAAAACCTAAAATTCAACACAATTATTTCTAAGTGAAATAAATAGAAAATAATAACTAAAATTCCATAAAATAATGTAAAGATTATTTGAATAACAACTAAAATTTAACACAACTATTAATTCATAAAATTATTAAAAACACAAAATTGAACAAAAATAATGACCTAAAAACACAAAAATAATGCAAAAAAAAAAAACACACACAGATAAAGAAGAAAAATGAATGAAACATTCTTACCTTTATGGCGTGCTTAGTTTCGACTTAGAATTAAAAAAAATAAAAACAAAATAAATGAAAAGAGATTAAAAAAAACCAAAAAACAAGAAAAATAAGAAGAAAAATAACATACATTGGGATGAGAAGAGAAGATGATGCTTGATGAGAAGAGAAAAATAACGTGAACAGTTGACAAAGAGTAGAGAAGAGAATATAAAAGAGAAGAAAAGAGGGTACGAAAATGAAGAAGATGAAGCGTCGTCTGTTGTGCCCATGGTCTTTTATATTATGTTTCACCAATGGAATGATAGATGAAATGAAATATTAAATATTAATATCTTTAAAATTTCTGTCAGTGATTCTGTTTGTGAAGTCTAGTTGAAATTTTCATTTTGTTTGAAATTTTTTAGAAACCCTCCAAATTTTACTAACATATTATCAACTGCCTTTCATTCTGTCAGTGATGCCATCGGCAAAAGAGCAAATAGTCAACAGTCAAAAAGAGCATTCTATCGATGATTTTGTTGGCAAAAAGCATTAATTATCAGTGTCTTGAGAATTGAACAGTGCTAGGGAGAAGGGGAAAAGTTCTCAGTCTTTGGAATATATCAATGGAAACGGTCTGTTAGTACACCCATGTGTAATGAACATCGTGAACAGTTCCACGGAGAAGGGAAAAAATTCTCATTGGCACTGAAATATACCGATGGACACATTTAATTGGTATTTCCATTGGAGTAAAAACAATGTCTGATACCAGATTTGATATGTATTTCATATCTATCCATCATGCAAATACTTAAATTCACAGTTGCACGCATAACACAATAGCATCAATTCACATCACAATAATAATAAAATATTTACTTGTTATTCAATAATAAATTAACATCATTGTCATTACATTGAAGTGAATTTCATCGATAAAAATTATATTATAGTTTATGGCATTACACATTCATGTTTTGAAAATTAATCAGAATTATCTTCTTCTTCATCAATTGATTCATCCTCAACTCTATCACAATCTTTTACGTTGATTTCATTGTTATCATCATCTTTATCAACTTGTGTGTGTTCGTTGGAGCTCAAAACATCATTAAACTCCTTAGCGTCAACATCAACAAAAATATTCTCGACGAAGCAAAAATTTAAAATTTCTTCTAAGTCATTAGACGGAGCAACTTGATATGGATCAACTAACTCACCAAGTTGAAAGATATCATTTCCCACAGTTAATTCATCGTTCCCATCATGAACAACATCGACATGACTCTTGGGTTTAGTTTTCACTACGAATAACCAATTAACTCTTGAATGATCCTTCTTTCTTCTATTTCATAGCCTCTTTCGTATTCTCAATCGGAATAGCCAGGCTTTAAATCTGGTGTATGTGTAATAAACTTGCTGGCATTGCTTGGTAAAAACAAAGACATCGTCGATGTTGTGGAGTCTAACCTTTGAATTAATTTTGACCAAATCATGATGGGGATATACTTGATTCCTCTGCCAATGGTGTCATTAGGAGAATGCCCACATGTTATGCACTATGTTCACTTTGTATTTTCAAGGTAGTAAAACATGCATAAGTTTAGACACATGTCAATATTTTGGTATCCTAGACCGAGAAGGTTTATCACGAACTTAGCAACATAGAAGTTCTCTTTCAGCTTATTATCTTTTGGTAAAATGCTTTTCGCTCATTCGATAATTCTGTCATAACCAACCTCACTCAACCCATGATCTGACTTGATGGTGAACACATGTGCAACGACTGATAATTTACTGTGATTTATGCAATTATCTCATAATGGTTTGTCAGAATCTTTCAAAAGATCAAAAAATCAGGTCGCGTCTACATTAGGTTCTTCATCTATAATTGGATATTGATCGACATGACTCTGATTCATTCTCATCGCATCCATTATCATATTCCTATAAGGATTATTGTTGTCATCTACAACTCCATACACGTTGCTAGCACTAGAAGTTGACCTAACCACCCTTTTCTACCATGGTATCGTGAGGAAGATATGGTTCTCTGTGTGCATATCAACACAGATATTTCTCCATAAACCCTTTTTATAGAAGATGCATCGTTATAATATCTGGATCGAGAAACTTTTTATTCTTGCATCTCTTGCATAGACATCTAATACAACCTCCACTAATATTTCTAGGATTAGATAATACGTAATTAATAAAACCTTGAACCCCATTACAACAATCTATCCTTCCTTTTGGGTGAATCTCAATACATCCATTACTTATATCAGACTTATATAAAATAATGATGATAACATGTATTAATTAACTATGTTAACTAAATTAATTTTAAAAAATATTGGTTTAGCTCAAACTTATTCAATCTATTTCAATAGCTCTCTTAATTCATTATCAATTATCTACATAAAATTAAATCTCTACACATTTACCTAAAATTACAACTCGTCAATAAAATTGACAAAAATATAAAACGAACCCGTTAAATAAGCTATTATTTATTTCATCACAAAATACCGAAGTCAAAAATTCGATATAAGTTTCATCAATTTACAAACAAATACAATTTTAAAAAATCTAAAACAAATCCTAACATGTAAAAATCATAAATCCATACAACAAATCTAATTTGTATGTGAAAATACTATAAAACAAGTAAACACCCAGGCAAAATACATATACTATAAAAATATGAAAAAAATTAACTTTTTAAAATTGTGTTCAAATAAAAAAAAAAGGTGAATTTGCTTACTTAAAGTGGAAAGTCCTTAATAAAATTTTAATCAGAACATGGATGTTGACAAATCAAGTGTTTGTGGTGGTTGGATTTGTTATGGAAGGTTGAATTGTGTTGAGATTAGGGAAGGGGGTGGTTGTTTGTTGTAGAAAAATAAGCACAAGGAAGAAGGAGAAATGAGGGAGGGAGATAGGAGAGACGATCTTCAGGTTATAAATTAAATATTACCAATGGAATGACCGACAAAAATATTTCGTCAATAACTTTGTTGGTCATTCTATCGGTAAAATACCACCTCATCGTATGATTTGCTTTTTTTTTTAATCCCACTGTAATACCATTTGTAATATCATTGGTATATACGATGAGATTTTTCCCGTCAGCATATTTAAGGATGTACTTTACTGTCGGGTTAATTTTGTCGATAACACCGTCGGTAAAAGTTACACGTCATCATACTGTTTTTCTTTTTTTATTCCTTATTTTTCCACTGCAATTCCATTTGTGTTTACCGATGGATATATGGATGAAAAATTATGTCAGTAAAGTTCACCGTAATATAGAAAAAAAATTTCGGTGTTTCTATTTGTATTTACCAATTTTCTAGTAGTGTGTCCACATGGACTCGACACGTGGTTGACCCAAAAATGTTGTGTATGACAACTTGTCAGACCCATGTTTGTTTGGACTTGGCTTGTAGCTGACCCAAAAATGTTGGGTCAGGCAGCTCGCCAATTACATGTCAGCTTGAACTTAGCACATGGATAAGCTCAAGTATGTTAGCCCTGAAAACGAGCAAATCTATATCATCTAAGCTTGGCATTCTGTCAAGCTTATGGATGTTAATTATGGATACAAGCTTCAACCTACCACCTTTTTATTAGATTGTTTTAGCCAGAAACCTAGGTTTTTTTCACAAAATGTAAAAAATTATTATGTTTGTTTTAAAAAATAAAGAGAAGAAATTATAGATTAATTACAATCTATCTAGTTACTTGGCTAATAAAAGACGAGAAAAATGAAAGGCAATCCATTCAATTAAGAACATCGAAAAATTACACGAGAAAAGGAAGGTTAGAGCTATTCCTTTCTTCGGTCTTCATCATTCTCACCAAACAAAGAGAACATCCAATCCTTTTCCGTTTTGAGGCAAATTTATACGTCGTAAGGAATTGATAGGATTTGTACTTGTGTCATGGGCTGATGATGTTTTAATCAAGAAAATCTTAGGAATGATCATATTTGTAGGTAAATATTGCAATATTTTGGTTCATTCCATTGTACTTGATGGAATTTATGCTCATGTCTAATGGTGAAGGTGCTCGAACATGTAATATATATGTGTCTGATGATGCTTGGGATCCATATGGGACTTTGTTTACATGGAAAGCTTTCGTGGATTCTTCTCTCACTAACATATGATTGCAAACCTCCTATTAAAATAAGTTCAAAAGAGAACTTTTATGGAACAAAACAACACTTTATATTCCATCAAGAATCATTGAGCACAAATGATGTATCTATTTGATTAAGACATCTTGATATGAGAGGAGAAGGAAGAAAATTTTAAAATCAAACCCAAGCAATCTCTCAAAAGCTAGCTAGAAGCAAACATTCTACAAGTCCCGGTTTTTTTACATATGTAAGGAAGAAAATGCTACTTTATGAGAATCATTTCTTCCACTCTCTTGAAAGGGCAACTACTATATATATGTGTGTGTGTGTGTGTGTGTGTGTGTGTGTGTGATAGAATCATTGTGGGCACAACTTCCACTCTTTCAAGCTTTTTTAATTATTGATTATATTATTAATTATGTTCTAATCACTCAAGTCTGAAGCTTGATTAGACTGCTGTGGGGCCATAACTTTTCCGTGATTTAAAGTGCATTTGTCCTCAAACCCTTTTATGATTCGAAGATTGTAAGCAACCCACATGAATTTGTAACTTGATTGACACCATTAATTAGTATGAAAACATTTAATTAACGCCTTGTAATGAATAATATATTATATATACTGAAGGAACCGTTTCCATAACTCGAAAGATTCTTAATCCCAAAACACAGTGATCAATCGGCAAGAAGATAATATAAACCAATCATGTATTGAAACCAAGCTGGTGAGTGCTGCTTTGCATTAACCCTAATGACAAAACACATTACATCCAATAAACATTGAGAAATTGGAAAGGAACATCAAATCAATATCATTTCAAACTTTAGTGTTCAATTTTATTAATATTTCTCCATTTCCTTTCTCCTAAGTATAATATTTCAAGGCTCTTAATTATTTTCCTTTTCAAGAAAACATTGATATCATGATTAATAACAAGCATATGTACACATGCATTGGACATACTAATTCACCCAAGACTTTTTAGGGCATTTCTTCACTTTTTGAGGCGAGACACTGTGATTTTCCTTTAAAGAATGCTTGCATGGTTGTTTTATTTATGTATTTGCAAAGGTTTTCCCAGAAAACAATATGGGAATCATCTTTGAATAGCCGACCTAGGTTATTATCAAATGATGACCTATATATTGCATCACCTTTAATTAATTCCCTTTGGACCACGATTTTTTGGATAATTTACTCATTAATTTACTCTTGCGCCTTTTAGAGAGTCTTTGTTTAAAAAATAATTAAGTCATTGTAACGCATCGATCACACCTTACAGCTAGCTAGCTCAAAAGGTATAAATCAAAATCAAATTAATTTATAATACAAAATGTTGAGGACACTAGCAATAAACTTCTTCTTAATACATATGGAGAGCCGGATAATCAATAGTGAATGGCTTCACGCAGTACTGCACAATGAATGCTCATGACTTTATTGAAGGGTTAAACCAATAAGATTCTTCATGCATGCTAAACTTAATCACAGCCCTTTTGGAAAGAGATTAGGTCGTGATCCTCCTATACAACCAAGCATATTGAGTTCGAGAAACTTTTTTCAATAAAAAAAACAATAATA
>Ga0307509_10008293_pt1 | contig 13271 bp, 7 predicted proteins | sample 10_EM_MG_FD_202245 | JGI IMG/M metagenome (GOLD analysis project Ga0307509, IMG submission 202245) | Populus trichocarpa ectomycorrhiza microbial communities from riparian zone in the Pacific Northwest, United States - 10_EM | ecosystem: Host-associated > Plants > Roots > Unclassified | place...
AAATAGGATTTGCTCAATCTTAAGCAATGTCTAGCTCCTTTCAGGTGTTTAATAAGTAAGGGCTTGGTTCTTCCATAAAATCAACTGAAATAGGATTTGCTCAATCTTAAGCAATGTCTAGCTCCTTTCAGGTGTTTAATAAGTAAGGGCTTGGTTCTTCCATAAAATCAACTGAAATAGGATTTGCTCAATCTTAAGCAATGTCTAGCTCCTTTCAGGTGTTTAATAAGTAAGGGCTTGGTTCTTCCATAAAATCAACTGAAATAGGATTTGCTCAATCTTAAGCAATGTCTAGCTCCTTACATCCTCAAACCTAAAAGGTAGGTCATTTTAATAAGGAATTGTCTGGAGGAGCTATTCATATCCACTCAAGGATTGGTGAAGTATATTGTTCATGCAAAAGCTTTACTCTTTGCTGTATAGATCATGCAAAGGCTTGGAAGAAGGCCCTCAATCCTTTTGTTGAAAACACTACAAGGTGATGTTTTTTAACTTCCATGGTTGGGAAATCTTGCCTAAAATAACATAGCTTGAAGGGTGCCTCCAACTTAAATCTTAAATTTTGCTAAAGTGGCATAATTTTGGGACCATATTAAGATTTCAAAATTTGTCCAATGCACCAGCTTTCCATCCATTGGAGATAGATGACTAAAAGTCCACTTTTTCAGTAGCTAAGGTTCTTAAATACTAAGAGGTTTCAAATCTCATCCTTGGATTGCAAATCCGTTGTCTGCGATGAACTGATAATTAAAACTTCATAACAATTAAATCTGAAAGGAGGATGATACCTTTAGCAATGAACTTCTAAATCATGCATGGCTCCTCAAAGAGCTTTATTACAGGTACTGGTAAGATGTGTGGATTTTCAAGATTGTATGGAAATAATAACGGTGATATTTATGTGGTAAAGCGTTTGCAATTTTTTTTTTTTTTGCTTAATGTATTCGTGGATCTGACCTCACATTCAATTTATTAAGAATGATGGAAAGAATTGGACTGGAAATTGCATTGGGATCATATTTGTGTATTTGCTTTTGAGATGTTCCATCATGCAATATGCTCCGCGACGTAGTTAACTAAGTCATGTTTGTTTTGCCAGATATATGGTATCCAAACTATTAGAGAATAGTATAAGTCAATCTTGGGACCTCACCTGACAATTTTAGCTTTTGGGTTGGGTTGAGATGATTTTTTGACATGGTATTAGAGCCTTGTTGATTAAGTGATCATGAATTCGAATCTCATCACCCCAAGACTTTCACTTGAGGGAGTGTGGAAATAGTATAAATCATATATTGAAACCTCACCTAACAATTTAAGCTTTTGGGTTGAGATGGTTTTTTGACAGAAACAATGTCTAATATGAATTTGTATCCACAACATTTTACATGAAGAAGTGTACACTTTCTGGAAAAGCTGTCCAATTTTGGTGGAACTTTCAGAATTGTGATTTAGTTGACAGGTTTTGCAAAAGAGTTTCCAATTTCTGCAAAGAAAATTTGTGGAGTTATTGGAGATGAAGCAATATGCCTTGGATGACTAAATTATATAAAAAACTAGTTTGAAAGAGATATATCCTAGCAGGTTCTTCATCATGTCAGAACATCAGGGTCTGTTCAACATGAGGTACTGAATTTGTTGCATGCATTTGTGGGGGACCAGATGGACGCTGTGTTAATAGGGATAATTATGCGAGGAACATGTTTGGACAGCAAATTAATTCATGTTTTGTAATGACAAAATTCTTGGTGAGAAGTCACACTATATGTCTTTATTTTATGTGTAAAAAGAATAAGGGAGGTCTTCTTTATTTAACTATTCAATTGTAGCAGAATTGCTGTTAAACTTCATCAATCTGGTCAGTGTACAATTGTGCCTAAATTCCTGTTGACGTTGTTTAGAAGTTGGATGGCTGTACATATTGGGGGCCTGGGATGCTATGGTTTCATAGTTGGGAAGTGATTGTGTGCTGAAAAAAAAAAAAAAAACAGTGAGTGCAGTTGCAATGCCCTTCACTTTTCTTTTTGTTACATTTGCATAGATAGAAGGCCTTTTCCATGGGACAAAGTCTGAAATTCATACAAGTTTAAACTTTGTCAATGTAGAAATGGTTTTTGCTCATGGAATGTTTTAACTTGCATGCAATGTTCATTATGTCTTCCTTTGCAAAAACACATTTCTGATATTTTGTTACCATGGCAGGTCAACATAATTCATCACGGGGTCACTCTGGAGGCTTACGAAGTTCAGATGCTATCACACCTGAGGTACTAGTCAAGATATTTTTATTGATATTCCCTCACTTGTCTCCTACCTAGTCGATTGTTCTTCTGCTAGCTTTCCTCACAATGGTGTTTTAAATGTTTGTTTTTCTAGACTTATGATTGTGACAACCCAAAGGAATCTGAATCTCCCAGGTTTCAAGCAATACTCCGTTTGACAAGTGCCCCTAGAAAGAGGTTTCCTGCTGACATAAAAAGTTTCTCACATGAATTAAATTCCAAAGGTGTACGGCCTTTCCCATTTTGGAAGCCTCGAGGGCTAAATAACTTGGAGGTAACTTATTCAATTGCGTTATATCTCTTCTAGATGATGCAATGTACTCTATGAAGTTTGCCTCCTGATTAATCTTCTAGTTTTGGTACAGGAAATCTTGGTTGTCATACGTGCAAAATTTGACAAAGCAAAGGAAGAAGTGAATTCTGACCTGGCTATCTTTGCAGCGGATCTGGTTGGAATTCTTGAAAAAAATGCGGATAGTCATCCTGAGTGGCAGGAAACTATTGAAGACTTGTTGGTTTTGGCTCGGAGTTGCGCTATGACATCACCTGGAGAGTTTTGGCTTCAATGTGAAGTTATAGTCCAAGAACTGGATGATAGACGCCAAGAACTTCCCCCAGGAATTTTGAAGCAACTTCATACCCGAATGCTTTTCATCCTAACAAGGTGTACCAGATTATTGCAATTCCACAAGGAAAGGGTGCTGGATGAGAATGAAAATGTTTTCGGGCTTCGTCAATCTAGGCTTTTGCATCCTGTAGATAAACGAATTCCTTCTTTTGTTGGTAGGGATGGGAAAGTTTCTAGTGCTGCAAAGAAGGCAGCTTCAGGAAGGAAATCATATAGTCAAGAGCATAAGGCTGCATTAGTAAGAAAATCATACAGTCAAGAGCAGCGTGATTGGAGCAGAGAACAAGATATACTGCCAGGAAAACTGCTCTCTCTTGCTGATAACGCTCTTAAGAGTGACGAGTCTCCCACAGGCAGGGATCGGATATCTTCTTGGAAGCCACTCCCATCTCCTCCTGGCAAAAGCACAAAGGAAGTTGTTCCTGTAGAGGAGCAGAATGACAGTAAGATTGAACCTTTGAAAACTTCAAATGACAGGGGAGGAGCCTCTGATGTGCATCTGGCTGCTGCAAAGGTTTCTGACCTTCCAATGGTGAAAGATGTGCATGAAAATTCTACGAAGCACCAACCTAAAATTTCTTGGGGAAACTGGGGCGATCAGCAGAATATTGCTGATGAGAGTTCAATAATTTGTCGCATTTGTGAGGAGGAAGTTCCGACTTTACATGTAGAAGATCATTTAAGAATTTGTGCAATTGCAGATCGATGTGATCAGAAGGGTCTAAGTGTCAACGAGCGCTTGATCAGAATTTCCGAAACACTTGAGAAGATGATAGTCCAGAAGGATATTCATCATGCAGTGGGAAGCCCAGATGTTGCTAAAATATCAAATTCTAGTGTGACTGAAGAATCTGATGTTCTCTCTCCAAAACTCAGTGATTGGTCTCATAGAGGGTCAGAGGACATGCTTGACTGCTTTCCTGAAGCTGATAATGCTGTTTTTATGGACGACCTGAAAGGGTTGCCTTCCATGTCATGTAAAACCCGATTTGGTCCCAAGTCTGATCAAGGAATGGCCACATCATCAGCTGGTAGCATGACTCCTAGATCTCCATTATTGACACCAAAGACCAGTCATATAGACTTGCTTTTAGCAGGGAAGAGTGCTTTTTCCGAGCATGATGATCTTCCTCAGGTAGTTGTCTATTTTTCTGTTTTCTTATAGATAAATGGGTTATGAATCCCTTTGAAACGGGGCGGGTTTGGGGCGGGTTATACTTCTCTGGCCCCTTCCCATATTAATTGAGTTCACAAGGTTATGGGGATTCCCCATTAATAAAAAAAAGTATAATATTTGTATGTACAATTAATACTTGGCAGTTAATATCTGATGAAAAATTGATATTAATTTCATATGAATATTGAATTTTATAGTAACTCTCATTAATATTGAAGTATAAATTGATTTTAAAAGGTGAGTTATTCAAGAAATATACAGACAAAAGATCAAAAACAATATATATGGATATATATGATCAGGTTCGGGTTCTCCACGGAGCGGGGGCATGTACCCCACCCCCATTTCCATTTGCATATCAGGGGAAAGCCCCCATACCTGCTCCCATCGGGTCAAGTTTTGTTGGGTTTCCATTAGGGTGGGTAATTTTGCCATTCCTAAAAAGGGGTTAGCTATTGTGCTTTAGGATATTACAGAACTAAATAATGTTGCACTATAGACAGGGTGTCTCTCATCAGCACGGTAACACTTGTCCTTATTTTTAAATTGAATTTTATCTTAAATATTGACCATATTCCAAAAATGCAATCTGAAATTCCTTGTAATTGCACATGCTTTCAGAGGGGACAAGAAAGAGAAAATGTAATATACAATGTTCTTAAGGCAGCTGGAAGAACATTAAGTACTTGAAAGTTGGTGTGGCCTTAATGCAGTTCTTGCTGATTGGAATTGATTACTTTTTGTTTAAGTTTTATTTTTGAAGGTGTCTATGTATTGATGCAGCTGAATGAACTTGCCGATATTGCAAGATGTGTAGCAACTACACCTCTAGAGGATGATCGCTCCACTCCCTATTTGCTAACTTGTCTTGGAGACTTGAGGGTTGTCATTGAGCGGAGAAAGTTTGATGCGCTTACTGTGGAGACTTTTGGAACAAGAATTGAGAAGCTTATTCGGTGGGTATCTGCATGAAAAGTTTTGGAGTTTTCGTTATATATGCAAAGAACATCCATGTATTATGAAGTTTGAATTTAGCTTTCAGTGAAATTTAGTGTGCACTTCTTCTAGAGAAGTTTCACAATTTTGAATTTTTATGGAAAGTTAATTGATTGCCACTTTGTTCTTCTTTCTTGTTGTGCAGGGAGAAATATTTGCAGCTTTGCGAGCTAGTGGAAGATGAGAAGGTTGATATAGCAAGTACTGTAATTCATGAAGATACACCTTTGGAAGATGATGTTGTTCGAAGCTTGAGAACAAGTCCAATACATTCTTCTAAGGATCGTACCTCCATAGATGACTTCGAGATAATAAAACCAATAAGTCGTGGGGCGTTTGGAAGGGTGTTTTTAGCTAAAAAGAGAGCAACAGGAGACCTTTTTGCCATAAAGGTACCAATATTTGATGTTGTGGTTGTAATTTCTTTTGTAGTTTGACTTTTGCTTTATTTTATTTTACTGATTGCTTTTTTTTCTCCTTAAATTTCCTTTGTTCAGACAATATTTATGTAAATGTGTGTGTAATCAACTATAATTTTGGGGCTTATGAGGCCTTGAAGTTAGGTGCCTCATGCAGGAAGAGGTCGTGAATAGCCCCCCAAAAGTAGAATTTTTTGATCAAGATGGAATGGGGTGAGGTCATGGTACTGGAGTTAGGCCCAGTGGGATTTTGTCAAATAAGAAACTGTGATTTTTTATGGTAGTTCCTCAAGTTCACATAAAGGGTAAGACGAGACAAAGGATGCATCGAATTCCCTCAGAAGTCTGAACACTTTTTACAGGGAATCTTAAGGAAACTATATGTTTGAATTTGAGGGCCGACATTCATGATGATATTTGTTTTAAGAGTTGGAATGGCAAATCTCCCTTTAGTCAATAATATAACTCCTGTTTCTTAATTTATGATTTTATCTGAATAGATGGAATTTTAGATAATATGTTTATGTGGGTGTGTGTGGACCCAGTGTTTGTTGCTGATATTAGGCTGTAATTTAATGGTTCTTGTTGTTGAGTGTCCCATGCTCGTCTTTTGTCAGTGGGAAGTAAAGAGGAAGTTGAGTCTGAATTGATTGGATACTTGGCATTTGCAACAGGTTCTTAAAAAGGCTGATATGATCCGCAAGAATGCTGTTGAAAGTATACTAGCAGAACGAGATATTTTAATTTCAGTCCGCAATCCCTTTGTGGTGAGCATGCCTAGCTTGCATATCATTTTGGCAGGTCATCATAAATTCATTTTCCATTCTAACATGTATGTGTAATTTGTCAGGTTCGCTTCTTCTATTCATTTACTTGTCGTGAGAATTTGTATCTTGTGATGGAGTATTTGAATGGTGGCGATCTGTATTCATTGTTGAGAAATTTGGGCTGCTTAGATGAAGATGTTGCTCGTGTATACATTGCAGAAGTTGTAAGTTTTAGTGTTTTTCCCTCACAAATACTTATACTGCATATAGAGCAGTTTCAGAATCTAATTATTATTGCTTTTAAGGTGCTCGCTTTGGAATATTTGCACTCACTGCGTGTAGTTCATCGTGATTTGAAGCCTGATAATTTGTTGATTGCACATGATGGACATATCAAGGTAACTCCTTTATTTTATTTTATCTTATCTTTTTGTACTTGTCCTGCTATTTCTTATCAACACCTACACTTTTTGATTGCCATTATTTTGTTTATCCTGTGACCTTGTTCCAGTATTTTTTTTTTAATTTCAAGATGCCCTTGTCCAACTAAGGTGTACATTCTTTTTAACAGCTGACAGACTTTGGTCTTTCCAAGGTTGGTCTCATCAATAGCACCGATGATTTATCTGGTCCAGCAGTTAGCGGGACTTCCATGCTTGTGGATGATGAACCTCAACTATCTACTTCCGAGCATCAGCGAGAAAGGCGGAAAAAACGTTCTGCTGTGGGCACACCTGATTATCTTGCACCAGAGATTCTTCTGGGAACAGGACATGGTTTGTATACCTTGTTTTAGCTCAGGGTGTTCCAATTGCCTTTATTTTATTTGTATAGTGATGCAACATTAGGTTTACTAAAAGTGTATGTTTGGCGTTCCTTAAAGCAGCTTATGTAATGCTAACCTTATTGCTTAATTGCATTTAAATGCCGGAAACAATAAACTCTGTATAATTTTCTGCAGGAACAACTGCTGATTGGTGGTCTGTGGGTGTTATTTTATTTGAATTGATTGTTGGTATTCCACCCTTTAATGCAGAGCATCCCCAGGTTAATTCCTTGCTTCTGTCTACAGTATTGTTATGAATTTTGTTGTGATGTTCTCTCTTCAACTTACCTCCTGATAAATTATTTTTCTTTCTATCTTCTTTTACGAACTTTAATTTATTTATTTTTTCTGGAAAATATTTCTATTGTATTCTCTAAACAATGAGTAGTCATTTTCATGCTTAGGATTTATGAACCTAAGAGTATTCTCCAATAATAACTAAGGATAACTTTGAGATGCTTAGTTTGGGTCATGAGAAGTATTCCTCTCTTATGAAAGTGAGTGTTGCTGGAAAAGTTTTAAAAGAAATGGTTCTGGAAAGTGCAGGATGATATTATAATTGTCATACTACTAAACATGTTAGTTTTTTGGGATGGGAACTTTCCTCTCTCAACCACCTCTGAAGCAATGAGAGTTGCATTTGATCCTATTTTCTTAGCCCGTTGATATGCTGCATTTCTTAATTAATTTTTTCTTGCAGTGAAACAGCCTAGGAGCAATGCAAGTGTAATTTTGGTTGAATATGTATCAGGAGTAAAACATTAATTTTTATAATTTTCTACATAATAGGTGTATATTGTTGAAATTGGGAAGTACAAAATACCTTCTACATAGGAAGATTTAAGTTTTTTTGTTTAATATTAACAATATTAGTGTATTCTCATTTAGAATTCCAAGTCTAAAATTAGAATTAGTTGTTTTTAAGAGGTTTATATATGCACATCTTATATGATCTTACAATAGGCGGGATGCAATATTTTTTTAGAATTTCCAGACAACATGCCCTTTGTGATTTTGAGATGCGATCAATTTTAGGTCCAACTCTTAAGAATCAAGGTGTGGTGCTCAGGTTTCATTTCTAGATGTTATTCCTTAAACCTTCTTTAAATTCTAATATTAAATTACTGCAGAGAAGTTTCAGTAACCAGACTTGATCTATACAAAAACAAGTATTCCCCCAAACACCATACATCCATCCTCAACTCAATTTATAAAATTTGAACTCCTTCTTTTACCCAGACCCATTAATCCCTAATTTTTCAAACCCTGGCTTGCTATAGTATGTTCTTGGAAAAGAAATTCAGTTATGCTCTATGTCCTGTTGTGGGTTAGCATTCGCTTAAAATCTGCTCGGAGTTGGTACCAACAGGAAAGGATGAGACTTCCTAATTTGCTTTCCAGACTTCGGTTCATGATAAGTGTGGGAGGAAGTTGTTGAATGAATAGCTACAAATAGGCAGTAGACGTGAGATAGATTCTGAGAAAATCTGATTTTTTCCAGATAATTACTTTAAGACATGAATTAGAATGGTTCTCCATAGCTGACCTTGTTTCATCATCGCTTACAATTATATTCGATTTCGAGGAAATACAGAAACTTAAAAAAGATTATTACAAGGTAATTCTTTTAAGATGTCAATAGGGACCTTGATAGTGCGAGGTATTATAATTTAGGTTAAATGACTCAGTGAGATATTATGACATATGGAGGCAGTCTACTCAGGCAATGAGTTATACTTGAAGATAATTGGACATGATTATAGCTGTTAATATCACAGATGTTTACTTGGACAATAATTTTGGGGTGGTAGTTTGCATTCTAGATTAGATATCAAGAGATAGCTTAGAGGGTGGTAGGTAGCCTTCAACAATCTGGAGCTCTGCTTATGTGAACACCTAACTGAAACCAAGCCAATGTGCTAGTGTCCTTTCTGTGACCAGATGGTTCCAATTTTTTAACACTATGTGATGGTGCTACATTTGCAACAGCTCCATAGCCTGTAATGTAAAAACTTTAAAGGTAAACTAATTTGTGCACATATAGATTCATCAATCTTCCATTTCTAGCCCCAATTTATAAAATTTTCATTTTTACCCCTTTAGTTTTTAAGAGTTTCAATTTGCCCTTGCCATAAATTACTAATGAGAAGTTCACTGTTTTCTTACCTTTTCTTTTTTCCTTATTTTCTCTAAATCCCCATTCATGTATAGCATCTCACAAAAAACTTAAACCTCAAACTAAAATAAGCTGAAGCCAAACCTTCTCAAAGAAGAACAATAGTCCCCCCAAAGTGAAGTGAAAAAAAAGAAAAGAAAACTATCAAAAGACCAAATTCAAAGAGTAGGCCATGTAATGTTAAATTGTAACATGGAACTTATTGGGATCTAGAAGGGTAATTTTGTGAAACTTTAAATTATAGGGGTAGAAGTGGAACATCAATGAATCTATGGGGGTAAAAATGATACCCAACTTTAAAATTCCTGATGAAGCTGCGAGAAATTGTTGCTTTACAATGGTTGATGATGCTCAGCAAAATGTCTTGGGTGGCCTGAGATGTGAGTTTGCGACATGTCATGTGGATGTGTATGAGTGGTCTGAGGTGATAGTGCATGAATAGTCATGTAGTTTTCCATACTTTTAAATAGCTCCATGTTTTTATGTCAAGCTCCTCTGTTGCTACCTGACCGTCCCTATAGGGCATTGGCTTCTATTTACATGGTGGACATTAGTCAGGGTTGGTCACTTGGTTGCAAAATTGTTTCAAACACCGAGTCATACAACCATTAATGTCAAATATGATAGTAGGCACCCAGGTGCATGGTGTTTTGGATCGTTTGGTGTACTAAGTTAACCTTTACTGTTTTTCTTAATCAAGTATAATTAAGCCATTCAAACCATCTTGTAACAAAGCTTGTGGGATTTGGAATGCTATTCTGGAAAGTTATTTATTTCTTAGTGATTGCTTGAAATAGCTTTGGATTTTTTTTTCTTTTTATTTATTGGCATGTTAATTTTCAATTTTGTTTCTATTGCTCCATTCTTATTTCCCTTTTTGCTTCTAGACGATATTTGATAATATTCTCAACTGTAAGATACCTTGGCCACGGGTGCCTGAGGAAATGAGTCCTGAAGCACAGGATCTAATTGATAGGTAAGAGAGTTTGCCTAGTTCTTATAAATGGTTAGTCTATTAATGTTGTTATTGAAATGTATATTTGATCTGATTGATTTAGTCATCATTTATGACGAGGATGGTGCCATTTCAACTGATTTGCTGTAAAATACAATGCCTGCGATCTCTTTGGTATTTTATGAGACCTGAATTAGAGACTTTCTTATCTTTTTTGTATTTAGTGGATCTTAATTTGCAAGATATACTGTAAATTAGATTTCCTGAGGTAGCGTTTTGGATTGTGAATTGATTGATGTGTTTTTGAGTCTGAACTAATACTATTCATCTCCAGATTATTAACTGAAGATCCTTACCAGAGACTTGGAGCTGGAGGAGCATCAGAGGTGAACTTTAACTTTTATTTCTAGTTTATTTTCCAGCCTGTTCATGTTCATGATCATGCATGTATTTCATTGTACCTTTAACCTACTAAAAGCAGAACTTTTAATCCAGGTAAAGCAGCATGTATTCTTTAAAGATATCAACTGGGACACACTTGCCAGGCAAAAGGTGTGATTGTCTTCCTTGAGTATAAGCATGACTTTATGCAGTCTTGCAAAATGGGTTGTAGATTGACTTATCATTTTTGCATCTGCTATCTTTCAGGCTGCATTTGTGCCCAGTTCAGAGAGTGCACTTGATACAAGCTACTTCACTAGTCGATACTCTTGGAATACTTCAGATGATGCAATATACCCAGCCAGTGACTTTGAGGATTCGAGTGATGCAGATAGCTTGAGTGGCAGCAGTAGCTGCTTAAGCAATCGCCATGATGAAGTGGTATTATGTCCTAAAGTTTTTCTCAATCTTGGGAAATTTTTATGCCCCCCCTGCATATTTTGCAAAAGTGACTCACTCTTGGGCCATAATGATAAACAGGGAGATGAATGTCAAGGTCTTGCTGAATTTGAGTCTGGTTCAGGTGTCAATTACTCCTTCAGTAATTTTTCATTCAAGGTACTTCCATTCCCCAAAGCTGGATTAACAACTCCTTGGTTCTTCCCTAATCTGAATGTTTGACTTGTTTTTGGCAAGTAAAGTTGTCCTGTTTATCTTTTCTTTATTGAACTTTTTTCCTTACAGTCTTTCAATTTTTGGTTCCTAAAGTTAGATTGGGGTAAGAACTAATACACTCATCAAGAAATGATGTTTATTAGCCCAAACACAATTTTCATTTCTGCTAGGACAAAAATATTAGAACCTTAAAATATTCTGTTAGATTTCATTGAGAAAAATATTTCTTTGATCATCAGGAACAAATAAAAATTTTAAGAACAATATTTTCTTGATTTTCTTTCCAGTTTGGAAAGAAAGGAAAGAAAAGGTAAGAAAATTTATGATTCCATGCTTATAAACAATGTATTGCTCACGGATCATTTGTTCTTAGTTAATTCAGAACTTATTTAATACGATCCATGATGTACTTTAGCTTATAGCTTATATGTACAGCGGTGTGTCGTCGTAATATTTTTCCCCAATATTTATTGCTCTAATTCTTATGGGATAATTTATGCTGTATATTTATTCCTTTCCATTCTGTTGTGTCCATGACTGCATTCTTACCTTCTTCTTTTTCCTGTGGTTTTAGAATCTCTCCCAGCTTGCATCAATCAACTATGATATTCTCTCTAAGGGTTGGAAGGATGATCCACCAACAACTAATTTATGACCATTTCTCCTCGGTCAGAAGCCAGAAGAATCGTGTTCCTTGGCATTGAAATCATTTTGAACGTATATGGGGCATCTGATTTGCCAGTGTTGTTTATATACTCTGTACATGTAATTACTCTAGTTAGTGTTTTCTCCCCTCATTACATCTTTTAATTTCTTCTATGATCTACAGATGGTAATTTAATTCATTTTTGATACTTGCAGACATAGAAGAAAAGTTGAGGACTGAAACTGCTTTGGGATGTGCTCTTTGTTCAGTATAGGTAATGCATCCACACTGTTGGGGTTCAATTTTATTTGTTTAGTTGAGCTGAGGAATATTGTTTTCCATTATTTAAATGCCCCAGTGTTGGTCTACGCTCTTTGATGTGTGGTGTACTTTTTGTGATTTTCGCCTCGTATCAATGAAAGAACACATCCCTCTATTTGAAGTTCAGTGTAATATGATCATCAAACTTGCAAGATTCTTTGTTATCCTGTGGTTTAATCCAAGACCGTAAGAAGTTTAGAGACCAGTTGCTGTTTTTTCCAATCACAACGGAAAATTTGTTTGGTTAGCCAAATAGTTTATGCTTTTTATACTGAATTTCATATATAATTGTGTTTTAAACATTGGTTTTGTAGAAACTAAATTTTTTTTTTTCCGCTGTTTACTTTATTTCACAGCAGTTTTTAAAAAAACTGCTACTAAAAGTGTTTCTTAAATTTATTTATTTTTTAAATTATAATTGCAAAAACTATACACTTGTATTTACTACTGTTAGTAGTCAGATTCTTTTTTGTTGTACTACCTGTTCTCGTATCTGCTTTGCTCCCCTTTTCTCCCCTCACCTTTTCCCTTGATTTGCCTTTGGTTTTCACAAATCCATTTATAATGAAAACTCTTGCTACTCGTTGCCTGACCTGTTACTGCATCTTTGATGCACGGCGGGCAAATTGCGGTCTTTGTTTTTGGAAAACTTGTGTTTGATTCCCCACCATTTACTTTAAATAAATGAAGGGAGAAAAATAAAATATTCGAGGTTCTGTGTGGCCAATATTCTACATGCTGCATGATGGTGTTACATCTTGTACTGGCTAGGCTATTACCTAAGAACACTAAAAGATTTGGTATTGGTGCTTCCATTGTTCATATGAACAGTGAAGCACCTTCCCGTCCTCTTTTACACTTTGATTTTTTTTTCCAAGTTTATACTTGAAATTTGATAGATTTTAAATTGATTTTTACAATTTATTTGGTGTTTGTTATGAGGTTATCACAACCTAAAGAGACAACTTGTATGTAACAAAAAAACTTGTATGTAATTACTGCTTAATTGTACAAGTGATTTA
>Ga0307509_10008294_pt1 | contig 13271 bp, 4 predicted proteins | sample 10_EM_MG_FD_202245 | JGI IMG/M metagenome (GOLD analysis project Ga0307509, IMG submission 202245) | Populus trichocarpa ectomycorrhiza microbial communities from riparian zone in the Pacific Northwest, United States - 10_EM | ecosystem: Host-associated > Plants > Roots > Unclassified | place...
AATGAAATACAAATGACTATAGACTTAGTTTGGCTTAACTGAACTTTAGGTGTAGTTCGGTCATACTGAACTTGATGTGATCGAACCAAGCTTATCCTGACCGAAACCATTGCTTAGCCTATTTTGTTAATTATTTTAACTTAGAATTTCAGGTAAGGAGAAATAAATCTTAAAGAAAATAATACGTAGATATGAAGATTATCATGAAGAATTTCCCAAACATTACTTTAAATAAGGTAACAAGATGAATAAACCTTAGAGAAAATAACCTAGAGATATGAAGATTATCATAGAGAGTCGACCAAATATTACTTCAGATAAAGTAACAAGATGAATAAACCTTGGAGAAAATAACATGGAGACACCTTGGAGATAATTTCACATTTATATTAAAGATTAATTTAGATAAATAAATAAGAGAAAAATGACGAATAAAAACTTCATTAAGTTTTATACAGGATATACAAACTTTAAAGATGCATCTGATTGGAGATTTTAGAGACAAAATTGGAGAATTCTATTGAAGCATATCTTCAAGTGGTCAGAATATCATACTTGTGGAATATTTTCTCCTTTATCTTGTAAGTGATAAGCGTTAAACTTGATTACCCTCATCACTCTAAATTATTCATCCTATTTTGGTGTTAGCTTCCTTTTTTCCTTCAGCATTGCTCATTGCTTATAACTTCCTCAATACCATATCTTACACTTTGAATCTTTTGTTATTCATTTTGTCAATGTGGTATTGAGTAGCTTGATTTTAAAATATCTTATTCTTCACTACAACACTAATTCTAACTTCTTTAATAAAGTCCATATTTGCCCTTAGTCTTTGGTCATTGGTGTTAGTAGAGAAATATAATATGGTTAGAGCATCCTATTTCAGTTGGAATCATTACTTCTGTACCATAAGTCAAGAGAGAATGTGTTTCATAGTTTTTTGAGTCGTTCAGTGTACCATAAAATTTCATCTAACAATTCAACTCATTCGCCCTTAGCTCCCTCTATCTTTGACTTTAATCCATTCTACAATATTTTATTGTTAAGTTCAACTTGACCACTTGTTTGAGGATGGGAGGTAAAGGAGAACCTATGCTCAATCTTGAGCATTTGGTAATGTTCTTTCATCTTTTTATTGTTAAATTAGGTGTTGTTGTCAGTAATAAACATGCATGGAATTCTAAATCTTCATATAATGTTCTTCCATAAAAAAAATAACCTTGTTGATGGTTATCTCTGTTAGTGCCTCTGTCTTACCTACTTAATGAAGTATTCAACAACTACCAAGATGAATTGTCTTCTTCCATAAGCTTTTGAGAATGGTCTCAATATATCCATTTCTTATCGTGAGAAAAGTCACAGAGAGGCAATGGATCTAAGTAGAAGGTTGGCAAGGCACTAGAGCAAATCTCTGGCACTTATCATACCTCTTCACCATTTCTGTAGCATCTCTCGTAAGCAAATAAAATCCTGCTTGAATTGTCCAAGCATCCAAGGCCTTTACCCTTGTATGGAGTTCATATATCCCTTCGTGGATCTCTTTAAGTATATACTCGCTTTTGTCATATGATATGCACTTAAACAATGAAGATGTGATAGACCTTTTATATAACTCACCGTTCTAAAGGCAATACCTTCCAACTCTTCCAGTTAGCCTAATGGCTTTGACCTTGTATGGTGATATCTCTCTATTAAACAAGTATTGCTTGAAGGGAGTCTTCTAATCTTCTCCCGCAGCTTTCTGTATGACTACCACCATGCTATTTTTTCCACACTAGGTTTTTCAAGCACCTCAATCCACACCTGAGGTGACAATTTCACCAAATTCGTGCTAGCAAGTTTAGAAAAGAGATTAGTTGGGATGTTATCTTCCAGCAAAATTTTAGAGATAGAGATCAACTTTCCTTCTTTTTTTTTTCAAATTGGTGTGTGAAATCATTTTTTGTTGATACTTTACCATGGAAGGCTCTTTAGCCCCATATAACTCTTAACATTATTCAACCAATAATTAAGAGTCACTCCAAGGTTGATACCTGACATGTCTGATGGCTTGAATGAAAATTTTGATTTTTACATATTAAGAAGCTCCATAATTGTTACTACCTCGATTTCAAAGTGGGAATTTTCATCATCCCCTCATTCTCACCAAGACTTACTTTTTTCAATTCCTTGGAGACCTTAGTTCTAACCTTCATTCATTCATTCAAGGACCCTTTCTAATCCAACATCAAAGTCTCCTTGCTTTTTAGACACGTTGAGGTTCACCTTTTTAAGATAAGTTGGCTTCCCTTCATAATAGTTACCCCTTTGACTGTAGGGAATTTCATGATCAAGTACTTGCTACTAATCACTGCATTAATTTCATGAAAGAAAGGTTCGTTAAGGATGACATTGTAAGATAGATTCATCATTACCATTATAAAGTTGTTGCAATGTACAACATTTGAGGTGTGTCCTAATAGTCACTATAGTATCTAAGACACCTTTCATGAACACTTATTTTTCATCAATCCCTATAAAAAGTGTCCTCATCGGAGTCAACTTGAATGATTCAATACCTATTTGAGTCATAGCATCCAATGACAGGCTGTTCATGACATTTTCATCATCTATAAAAACTATATGTATATTCAAGCCTAAGAGGATTATAGAGATCACCAAAACATCTTTATAGGGAATTTCATACCTTTCTCATCCTCATGAGTCAATACAATTGGCATATATCAAGGGTTCTGGACTCTTGTCATCAATATTTACTTCTCATAAGTCTTTCTGTTTTTACCAGTATCTCCCCCACCTGAATCCCCTCCAAGAATGGCATTGATTTCTAAAAGAGACCTATGAGAAGGCTTAGCTTCTCCTCGTGGCTACTTTGTTTGCTTTTTTTTAATAAATTATTGGAGATAACATTTAGATATGAGCCTCTTGATTTTTTTTCAAAGTGAAGCACTATTTAGTGTTATGACCCTTATCCTTATTAAATAAGCAATACTTTTTTATTCCTCTTCACTACATCTCCCATCATAGGTGTTAGGTATTGTACACACTTTTTTTATTGTTGTAAACACTTCAGCCCTAATGATGTTTAAGAGAGCAGTCATCAATTCTGAGTATATCATTTGTTTCATGCTAAGACCCTGGTATTGCCCCTAAATGGTTGAGTATCTCAAGGAGGATGCATATTATCTTGCCTTTAAGACACTTTCATCCATTTATTGAAGCGAGGATGTTTTTATCGCGATACACTAGCTTCTTCCACTCAAATATGACAATTTATCAATTGTTTTACATTAAGTAGATGTCTCTCAAGAAGGGTATAAAGTCATTCATAGAGGGAGTGATTGTGTATTCCTCTGATAAGGGTTTTTGTTGCTATAAGTTCTAGCAATTTATTTTACCTTTAGCATCTCTTCGTTGAACATCTTTAAATAGGCTTTGGTGCTTTTGTTTTCAAGTTGAATGCTTGTGTTAAAATGAGTGATCAACTTGTCATAAAAGTCTAAAACATTGTATAAGAAACCAGGTTTCAGGTTGTTATAGCACGCTCGTGTAGACCCCTAGAAAGTAGATAGAAGGACCTTGCACATAACTTTTTAGTCCTACACCACCAATTCTAAGCTGCTCCTGATGTTTTGAACATGTTCCTAAAGGTCTGAAAATCCATCATAGTTATCCAAGTTCATTTTACTGGCTACAAAGTCCCTTCTACTTGACTTGAGTCTATTTTATCTTCATCTTTATGTTGCCTTTTTTGTTCTAGAATGATGAAATAAGATTTTAAAGGAGAACAAGCTCATTGACAAAGATGGTTATGGCTCTCAACCTTGCCTTATGACCTATAAGAATTATATCTAAGTGACTCTGCATGAGATTGTTGCTCTTGGTGATGTGATATACTTCTTTTAAGAATGTGGGTATGATGTCTACTTTATACCTTGTTTTGGTCATTTTCATCAGGATGTTGAGCTAACATTGCACAGGATGAGCAATACGGGCAATTGGTGTCACAAGTGTGACATGAGTTTGTATAGCAACTGGCAAGTTCTAGAGAGAACTGGGCTATTGCTGGGTAGCTAACACAACCTCAATAAGTGTCATCATTTGTTAAGTGGGTTGATGGAGATCCATATGAACTGATAAAGATGGTGGGAGATTACTAACCATTCCTCCCGGGGTTTTTATGTTATCTTTCATAAAAAAATTAGAATCAGGTAAATGAGAAAGATTAGCATAAGAAATGAACAAGACTTTTGTTTAGAGTTCCCATAGACAGCGCCACTAATGAAGCTTGAAAAATCTTCACCGAGTTTAGTCTTTCTTCATCTATGATAGTCGGTTGGATAGGGGTGTTACCAGAAAAAAAAACCCTAAGATGCCAAAGTCAGTTTAGGGCTTTTTTTAGGTAGATATTCTGTAAAAACAATAGGTAAAGAGAGTAAGATATTTTTTTTTGTATTATGTTGAGAGAATACCTCTTTCTCTCTTACTAAAACCTGACATTTATAGCTGAATAAATATGAAAAAATATAGAAAAAATCTTTCAACTTCTCAAGGTGGCAACTTTATTTCTCTGTTATTTCACCACATAGAGCTGTAGTAAGATTGTAGCTTGTAATAATAAATAGATATTAAGAAGATAGAGAGAAAATGAGAAGAGAGAGAACTTTCTTGGGTTAAAACCTAACCGAGTATTGGGGCTTGGTTAGGCCAAGACCCAAACAAGTTCACTCACTTTTTTTTATCTTCATCAATTGTCTATATAAAATTTATTTTAGAGAACTAGTTTTTTATGTGTGGAAATTAATAGCTCGTTTAACAAACAAAGACTTTTACATTATTATTATTTTAATAAGATTTTCTCCAAGAACCAATAAAAAAGTGTATGGTGAAATTATTAAACTATTTTGAAATTCAATGGGAAGTCAAAAATCACAAACTACAAAATGAACATTTAAACTTTTGATTATGTTGTAACATCAAATCATTTTATCATTGCATAATATTGCAAAGACCTTAAACATGGCCCTGGTTCATTGAGATCCCTCGTGAGGGAATGATTTGGTTTTGGTGAAGGAATGATTACGTTGAGAAGAAGAGTGTAAGGTTGAAATATAAATTACTATGCAATTTTCATGACGATAACAAGTTTACTGTTAAAATATAACGGATTTAACCACAAAGAATTAAATAAAAAAAGCAGATAGCCAACCTTGAGGGGTAGTTCAACTGGTCAGGCTTTGAGTTTGCTTTCTAATAATCACGAGTTCGAGTATTCTCAGGGCTATTGGAAGCATACATGGTCGTTAACTTTAGAGCCCGTGAAATTAGTTAAAATACACGCAAACTAACCCAAACACTCATATTAATAATAATAATAAAAAAAATACATATACAAGAAGACGAGACAATTATTTATCTAGAATTCAGAGAAACAGTTATTTGTCATCATAGCGAATAAGTAAACCAAGGTGATGGTACTTGTAAATATAATTCAACATTCAATGAAGCAACAATCATGTTTTCTAATTTTTCTCAAAAAATAATTTATTTCTATTAATTTAATTCACTCTTGTTAGATATACTTTTAATTAGTTTTGTGAGTTTCATATTATTTTCTAATATATAATTAGAATAAATAAATCACAATCATTAATTAATTAGCCTAACCATCTAGTTTTTTCTTCAAGTCAATTTTGTTTTCTAGGAAAATCTTAAATTAATATCCAAAATTTAACTAAGTTCTGAAACATTTTATTATTATTATTAACGTGTGTGTATGGCTAGCTTGTGCGCACCTCAACTAATCCCACGTTCTGAAAATTTTAACTAAGTTCTAAAACATTTTACTTGTAACTACTGGGTGTTTTTCGGTTCTTTTAAAATCACTCAAAGGGAGTCTTTTTCGTCATATAAACTTATGATTTCGATGGAATCGGTTAACAGTTAGTGGATGAGAGATTTAATCGATAATTTCTTAACATTTAAGAGTCCAATCAGGTGAATTACAAAACATTGCCTGGGACTCTATCAAGCATTCTTACATAAATGGGGGACTCATTCATAATTTTCCATTTTCTTTTATCCTTGCCCCATGGGCGAGGACTGAGGATGGTGACCGGAGTTCAATTTCCCGACAGGCCACCCAAGCCACTGGACCTACTGAAATTAAGGGTTAGTGACATTCTGGATAACGATATTTCAGACCATTATATTTGAATTTGATGGCATCTTTCATAAAAATCTAATGGTTTGATCGATGTTTCATTAATATCAATATTCTTGACTTGTTCTTAAATTATATGGACCTCGTGTGTTTTGGGTTATTTTATTTATTTATTTATTTATTTTAGTTTAACGTGGATGTCCGGACCAGTTTGCGCGTACTTCGACTAATTCTACGGGTCTTGAAGTTAACGACCATGTAAGCCTCCAGTGGCCATCAATGAGCAACCACAGGGCTCGAACCTGAGACCATAAAGAGAGCAAACCTTTTAGTCCCAAACTCTTATCACTGGACTACTACCTAAATGGTTTGGTTTGGGTTATTTTGATCTATAGCTTCACTGTTGTTTTTTCACCTCGACTTTTGTTTTATGTTTTTAGCGAGTTAACTGCTGTTTTGCATACCTCACAAAGAAAAATATCAGGTAAGGTAAAAAAACATATCTGGTGTTGTTAAAATTCTTATTATTAAGTTAACGAAGAAGCGGTTATTTTGTGCTGAAATTATTGAAATATTTTGTGTTGAAATTATTGAAACAGATGCTTGAGAGTGTCTTAATAAAATTTTTTAAAGTGTTTTTTTTTAATGTATTAAAATAATATTTTTTATTTATTAAAAATTATTTTTGATATTTACATATCAAAATAATCTAAAAATATAAAAAATTATTTTTAAACTACAAAAATTATTTTTTTATAAAATATCATTTAAAACACAATTTTAAACTGTATCTAAAATGATAAAGGAACAGGAAAAAAAATAAATATTGGTAAACCAGGCGCAATTATTGGAGGGAGAAAGAAGAACAGTAACAGCAACCCATATTATGATGATGCAACATCCATCGGTCATTAATGGAGATGGACTAATATTTTTCTTATTGAAATTCTTTGTTTATATTTGGTCGGTGTCTTATAATATCATGAATATACTACACCGGTGTTCGTGTTATGCTATTAATCGGGCTAAATTTTTTTAAATATTAAAAAAAAAATTAGATGACTTGGGCATATATGATAAAAAAAAAATTAAAAAAAAATAATAAAAAAGAATTATAAAATTTAAGATCTAATAACCTAATATCAAATATTAAAAAAAACATCAAAATATATAATACTGAAAAAAAAACTCAAGTTAACTCGGGGTAACTTAACGAACCAACAACCCTTGATATGTGATCGAGATAAAAAAAAAAATCAAAACGATGACCTTGTAGAAAAAACCAAAGTTCAATAAAAAAAAATCAAGAAAACCCTGAGCCAGCCCGAATTAACTTTACCAATCCACTCTCAGAATAACCATATAAAAAAAAAGTGAAAAAATAACAAAGTTCAAGGACCAATAATTTATTGCAAAATGACGAGATTGAAAAACATAAGTAAAAAAAATGAAAGAAAACAAATTCAAGTCAACCTGGGTTAATTTGACGACCTCATCACCCACAACATCATATCAAGATTAAAAAAAAAATAGACTTTCAAAAAAAGAACCCAACAAAAAAGCCCCAATCTAAATAAAAAAATATTATGAACGAAAACGCAAGCTAACCCGAGTTTGCTTGACTAACCCGCTCTTGAAATAACAAAGCAGAAAGAGAAGAGAAAAAATGACAAAACTTAAGGGCAAATAATTTTATATAAAATGATGAAATTGAAAAAAAATAAAGTTATAAAAAAAATTGAGAAAAAAAATTGAGTAAATCCGGGTTAATTCGACTAACGGTGCCACCACTCCCAACATAAGATCGAGATAAAAGGAAACTAGACTTCCTAAAGAAAAACATAGCAAAAAAGATCAAAGTTAAATAAGAAAATTGAGTAAGAAAATGAAAGGTCTGGTTAACTTAATTAATACGCACCTGGAATAACCCAAAAGAAAAAAAAAGTAAAAAAATCACATAGCACCAATAATTTAACACCAATTTATGAAATTCGAAAACAAATAAATTTCATTAAAAAACCGAGGAAAAAAAATATAAGGCAACCATGATTAACTTAACTAACCTATTACTTGAGATATAAAACTGTGATAACTCAACAAAAAGAAAAGCGCAACAAACAGTAAAGTCAAGGGCTTAATAATCAAATGGCAAATAATGATTTTTTTTAAAAAAAATTATTTTTAATAAAGAAATGCCTTGTTGAAAGGCAACCACCAATAATAATAATAAAATAAAATATCCAATCATAAAAAAATTTAAAACATAAAATTCTCTAACAAAATATAGTATAAAAAATGAAATAAGATAATTAGGGGCTACTTTGTAAAACTAAAAAAAATAGAAAAAAGTTACTGAGAGAACGAAGACCAAAACTAAATAGAAAACCAAATGAAATTAAATGTTGAAGGATATTTTTTTTTAAAAAAAAATATAAATCAAGAAAAGAATAAGAATATAGCAATCAAAAGAATGAGAATAAAAAATGAATTAAAAAAACAAATGCAATAAAATAAAAGGGACAACATTGCAAGAAAAAATAATTAAGAAAGTACAAAACACAAAAATAGAGTAATTAAAAGTAGAGAGACCAATTAAAAGTAGAAAGACCAAATCGGATAAAAAAAACAAATTGAATAAAATGCCTAAGGACAAAATTGAAAAAATAAAACTTCAAAAAGGTTCAAAAGCCAAATAAATAGTAATTAAAAGAAGAAGGACCAAAATCGATAAGATTACAAACCGGAGAACACAATAGTTTTTTTGAAAGTTCAGGCGTGATTTTCTAGGGAAAAGAGAGAAGAAAAAAAAACTTTCACCGCAGCCCAACCGAATCTCCTCCGCGAGCATGCGCGCCGCTCCTAACACCACAGCGGGAGCAGGATTTTGGTTACTGCGCGAGCTCTCACGTGCTACGTGAATGGTGTGAAGGTCATCACGTGCTGACGCATGCACGCATCAACAATGTTTTTTTAATAATATTCTTGAACCTAAAATTACCAAGACGACCCTATAAAAATCCAAGAATAACAAAAAAAACTAGTTTAGAAAGATCAAAACACCCCCGCAATTAGCCTTTGGTTTTTCAAATTCCAAGGGTAACTCTTACTTTTAATTGTTTAAATGAAAAGAAAAGATGAATAAGCCCTTTTATGCGTATATATTTCTTTTCCCTCTCAAAAGTATAACCATACTTTTATTGTTTTTTTTTTTATCTAAAAAGACAGAAGAGCCCCTTACTTAAAGATTAGTTTTTTGTATTTCTAAGGGAAAAATAATATTTATATTGTAGCAAAAAGAAGTGTATACACCATTTTCCCCCAATCAAATATTCAATATCAAATGTATCCATGGAAAAGATATCTTTACCCCCAATTGCATGCCTAGTCAGCTTTTTTGGCAAGGGAAAAATAATTTTTATACTGCTCCAATCCATAATAATACGTGTTTTGGTGAATAATAAAAAACTAATACCTTTTAGTTTTTTTATAATAAAAAAGATCTAAATATATTTGATTGAAGAAACAAGAATATAAAATAAATTTGTTTTTATGGTAGTTTTTTAGTTATTTCTTACACTTACAAAACAAGAATTAAAGACAAATATATCTTCTTTATGGTTTTGTCTTTTTTATTCCGAGATATATTGTTTTTTTTTTAATTTTAAATATGTGAACAAGTTATTTTAAAAAAAAACAATATGTGAACAAATCAACTCACTTTCTTAACAAATAATAATAAGATATTTATTTTAAAATCTCACTTAAAAAGATTTGAATTGAAATTAATTCACACATTTAAAATACTTTGGGTGCAACATATTAATAGTGAAGAGGTGGCCTTATTTTTTTGTTAAATTTTTAAAAAATTATTCTTTAATATTTGTTTGATTTTGAATTTATCTTTATAAATTATTTAGTTTGCTTTTTAAGGTTATCGCAGTCTCAAACAAAATCTTAATATTTAGTTTGAGCTTGATCTATGAGTGTCTATTTTTGTTATTGTATAATTAAGTAAAAAAATAGTTTTAAAAAATAATGTTCTTAAACCCAGTGAAGTTCATCACTCGGATCACAAATTTGACATATTAAGTCGTGCAACCCAAGTCAATTTAATATATCATCATCTCAGTAATAAAAAAAATATTATCTTGATATTTTTTAAAAGAATATAAACTCTACTTTTTACTGAGTTATATGAGTTATTTTTAAACTCGTCAGTGATGGGTCATGGTTTCTCAACATCAACCCCATTTAAGAGACAATGTATGAAAGTCATAACCCGAGATAAGAGTTCTCGACGCACAATTCTAAGTGAGGGAGGGGATGACCGCGCCCAACCCCGTATTGGGCCTGAGCCCGTCCCCACCCAACCCTCCATGGGGGATGGACGCGTCCACGCCCAACCCCGTGTTGGGCCTGTACGTGACCGTCCCTGATCATTTTTGGATGCGGTCACAAGCTGAACCCATTTTCTCCTGGGCTCTGAGCATGAATTAAGCCCCACATCCCTCAAATTAGGTGCGAAACTGAAGGGTCACTCTACACTGAGCCTTTCATACCCTGAACCTGAATTAATAATCATGATGCTCATCATAATCCCATTAAATACGAAAAAGTCGTTCATACTTATATTAATTAGATGTGATGGTACAAGCAGTAGAAAAATATTATTTTACTATTATGAAATTACATCTCTACCCCTCCTACATTGTATAAAGCAGCTCAAGCCAGATAATATAAAAGGGGAGTGGGATATACATAAGGGGGTTCGAGACCTGATACTCTGAGACAAAAACACACTCTCTACTTCTTCTTCTTTCTTAATTCTATATCTTCTTCCTTCTCCTATTCTCTATTTTCATAAAAGTTCATTAATACTTCCATTAATGTCTTTCTTTACACAAATATTTCTGGTATTGACTTGATCTTCGAAGGGTCCCCTATCAACACCCCTAGAGGACTTTGTGCAGGCATTTGATCCAGAAAAAGTTGATATCCCCCTAGAGAAATATTTGCCCAAGGAAAGCCTACGTGGACTTGAAGTAGAGGTCATTGAATTCACCATAAATAATGTAGAAGAATTTCTAGAAGTAATTCATCCCAGAACATTCCCTGTGATTTTTATAACCTTGTCAGTCAAGTCAAATAAATGACATAAAAATAATATTTATTATTTAATTTTAAACTCGGTCAGATAAAAAGTTAAGTTTCGATATTGATATGTTAAGCTAAACGTGCACTATAAACTCTTAGTGTTTGTTTTTTAGGTAGCTTTTGTGGTTGTGGTTTTAAAAATGTAAATTTTAAAAAAGTGTGGTTAGTTGGATTTAGATACGTGTTTGGTAAAAATTACGGTTGAGGTTTATGTGTAGCAAAAAACATGTATAAAATTTTTGGTTAGTTATGTTTGAAAGTGTTGTTGTGGTTACTTTTCAAAGTGCTTTTTACTTAGAAATGCATCAAAATAATTTTTTTAAAAAATTATTTTTGATATCAGCGCATCAAATTGATCTGAAAACACAAAAAAATATTAATTTGAAGTAAAGAAAAAAATAAAAAATTTTCTAAGTTTTTCAAAAGCGCTTTTGAAATGCAAAAACAAATAGCATTTTATGAAACTCAATTAAAAAAACATGTAAAAACTACTTCACATGAAACTGCATTTTAATCTCAATTTCTTAATGGCCTTAATAATTTCATTGATTTAAGCCGCACCGTGTAAAAGTGTAATCTAGTGGGAGCTAAATAATTAAGAAACAAATCAGAAAAGCATGTGGGTCCCAACAGACAGCTTAGAGACCATAATGCAACGCGCTTGCACTTTGCTTGACAGTGTGGTGCACTATCGTTTCACGCTTCAAAATAAAGAACTCCCCCTCCACTCGCTCTCGCAGCGTGACCGTTAGATGCAAGCTTCCAAACACTAGTGACCGCTAGATTTATACGCGTTAAGGATGCGACTGGTAGCTGAAGCAGAAGAGGACATGAAAAATCAGCCAGAGATGGTGGCGTGGTTAACGCGGCCAAGGAAGCTAATTTGCCAAATAATTTGAATCTGGAAGGACAATTTATGTAGACAGAAGGGCCAAAATGATTTAGTAGCTTTTTACATGATTCGTCGCTGTTTTTCCCTTTATTTTTGAATGTATTTGGCGCCATGTGCTACCATGACTTAATTTTGATCCTATCCCATTTGTTGATTTTGTGCTCTTTTTCACATTGTACAGTTTTTTTTTTTTAGATAACGTTTAATTATTAATTAAGGAAAAAAAAGATAATTGAGATATGTTTTTAAAAATATAAAAATTTATTTTAAAAACATATCTATTTTATATATCCTTCATTTCAACTAAATAAATGTGAACGGAAAAATTTAATATGCAAAACGGGGAACAAGCTCGAAGAAATGTGTGGATATTTTTATGCAATTGAGAGAATCTCGTTACCAACATTTGGGGTTCTCACATATGCACGCGTGCAATTTTCAGACTGTACGTGTTTGTGAGACAAACACACACATGCCATGCACCCTACATGACATAGACAAATATTTCAGCTATTTGTTTTTGTTTTTGTTTTTATTGTTGTTGTTGTTTATTAAATACTTCTAACAATATCAAAGAAAGAGGACGTCTAGTCTTAACACAGACAATTTGACATGAATAAATAAAGTAGTTCCGTTTGTTACATGAAAAATAGTTTTTTAAAAATAATTTTTTAAATTTTTTTATGTTTATTCATTATTAAAAAAATTAGTCATCAAAAACAATTTTAGTTAAAGAAAAATTTAATTTGGTTTCAGGAAATTTTTTTTAATTTTGGGAAATTTTTTTTTCAGAAATAATTTTTTTTAGTTTGATTTTTGTATCAATTTTGATCCTCATTCTTATGATTGTTATTTGCTTTTTTCTTATCATTTTTTTAATTAAAATTTTTAATCTATCAAATTTGGTACTTATTCTTTTGATTGTTATTTATTTAATTGAGATAATTTATGAAATTATATTTTTTTAATGTTATTCTTATTCAACTTTTTAATTTGTAAGATTTGTTCCTCATTATTTTAATAAACTTGAAAAAAAATATTAACAATTTATTTTTCAGTTTA
>Ga0307509_10008295_pt1 | contig 13271 bp, 17 predicted proteins | sample 10_EM_MG_FD_202245 | JGI IMG/M metagenome (GOLD analysis project Ga0307509, IMG submission 202245) | Populus trichocarpa ectomycorrhiza microbial communities from riparian zone in the Pacific Northwest, United States - 10_EM | ecosystem: Host-associated > Plants > Roots > Unclassified | place...
AGTATTAGGCTCGAGTCATGGCAGCTGCCCACATGTATATAAGTCGACCTTATATCCTAGAGTTGGGCCTTAAGCCTGACTTGGTTTAATCCCAAGTGTTGTAGCTTCCACTGCGCTTTCAGTTTTTGCCCGCATCCCTTCTAAGTCGTCTCGAACATCGTCGAGACTCTTCTCTGCATCTTTCATTATCACCACTAGTGTCTTGCACATGTGCAGACCCGTCATACCAGCGCATCCAAGGGCCAGCATTCGCTACCTGCGATGTCACAGACCGCCCCGCTTACCTAACCTTCTCTTTCCTATTTCGTTTCTCCTTCCGTTTCCGTCTGTGACTCCGGGCCGCTTTCCCCTTTGATTACTAATTTACCTATGGACTGTTCTTGCGTTTTCTAGAGACTTCCATACGCTTCCACATGCTTCCATCTTGTTCCATGGCCTTCCATGGCCTTCTCTTACCTTCTTGTAGTTTCCATTGTGACTTGTATATAAACTGTACTAAGTAGCATAGAACGGCTTTCCTAAGCTCGTTCTATTTGTGCAATCAGACTTTGACAGTCTTTTCTCACACTTGAACGTGTGCGGCTTCCATCGAACGAACTCTCTTGCATTAGTCAGCTTAGCTGCTAATTGCCCTTGACTCTCTACGTCTTAAGGTCATGTGCTAGTGCCTTGCTTGATTCCAAGTCACGCCTGACTTGTGTAATCTTCACTTGTCATCCTCCCAGTCACGTGACGCCTCACATGACCGATTTCCCTTCTGGGAATGACCCCTCTCTGAAAACCATCTTCGTAATCTTGTCTGAGATCCCCGAACCCTGAGATCCCCGAACTCGATCTGACATGGTGGTCTGACCGTGACATTAGAATGAGCTTCTCTCTACGAACCAACGATGACTTCGACTCCTTCCGGATTGAAAGAAAAATTGAAAACCCCCGAAGGACTGGGCATCCCCACAGACTGGCGCGTACGTGCAATCGACCAACCAACAGAGGAATCACTAGCAGTATTGGACCTCCCGTTCAAGACAAAACCCGAAACCAAAGATATGGTCCCATCAGAATTCTCTGAACGTGTTCGCCACTTAGTTGGAGGACAAGACATCGTTGTTAGAATAGATGGGAAAGAGGTCTCCAAAAAGGCCCCTTTTACTGCCTATTATGCCTGTTACAAAGGAGCTCTCCTTGCCCTATCCAACATCTTTGGAGTCTGGTTTGAGATCCGCCTCTGAGCAGGAAACACTTACGAATGTTTCTGCCTGGCACGACCTAGTCTCCAATTGAAAGATTTCCCAATGAAAGGAATCAATTACGCGCGACTGAAACTCACCAGCCTCCCAATTACTCGAGCCCCCTCCAGAGCGACATCTCCAACCCGACTAGCTCTGCTGGATATGTCAGCAGTTACTCCCCATGAAGGGGATGTCTTCCACGAAACCAATCCCGATGATAGAGAAGCACCGGCTAGTGATACAAGCTGGTCTTCATCACCCGATCCTGAAAATCAACCCGAGCGGAAGTCTTTTGCAGGGTTTGGATCATGGAGGATGCGTTCTTCGCGTACAGCTAGACAGCCATCAAAACCTCCACCACGCTGCCCCAGAGGAACGGGGGATGACCCTTTTGGCCTTGACGATCTCTTAGATGAACCTGAGAGAACAAATGACAAAGGACGCCGTCTGGAAGGCATCCATCCAGACAAGTTCGAAGGAGATAGATCAAAAACCAGACGATTCCTGAATCAATTCAACAGGTTCATGCTAATGAATCGCAAAGCGGACATAGCCAAAGACCCTATCTCCAAATGCATCTACTTCATGTCACTCCTCGACGGAGAAAAAGTCAATGGATGGGTGGACATGGCCTTTAACTGGCTGGAAGAAATCAAGGCTGATCCTAGTCTCATCGATCGATTCTCCAACCCTTGGAAAATGATGGAGGAGAAATTCAAGGTGTCCTTTACCAACTACACAGAAAGAGAACATGCCCAAGACCAACTCGGGAAGTTGAGGATGACCGGAGATAACCTCAACGAATACTTGGCAGCCTTTGAAACCTTGGGAAGTCAGGCAGAACTTAATCCGGACGACCCATCAAACTTATGCACCTTTGCCCAAGGACTTCCCCACCAGTTAGCCGATGCCTGTCTGGCTATGGAAAATCCCGATACCTATGCACAGTGGAGAGCAGTGGCTCAGCGACAACAGGTAATTTACCTGAAGAAAAAAGTGTTACACTCAGAATATGGGACTTGCAATCAGACTCGCAACACCGGTCAAAACCCCCAACAGAAGCAAACGTCTGGTTGGGTCTGGCGCCGCCCCGGAGGAAACGCAAACCCCAACAATCAGAATTGGCGCGGACAAGGGAATCGGACACAACCTCCTCGCCCTTGTCTTCCCCCTCGAAATGACGACGCCATGGATCTCTCAGTAATTCGTAAAGCCACGACAGACAAAGAAAAGGAGGAATACCGCCACACAGGTCAATGCTTCCACTGCGGAAAGCAAGGTCACCTCGCACGCGATTGCCCCAGTAAACCCGCGCGCGCTTGTACTGTCCAAATAGAAAACAGTCAATCGACTACTTCCGATGACTCCTCCTTCGCTCCTCTCCCGTCTCTCACCACGCAAGTAGCACGTCTGACCGAAGAAGATCGCGGAGCATTCATGGATGAAATGCGCTCCTTAGGAGAAGATATGGATTTTCTTGGCACCTGAGTACTACAGCTCTTACTTGGGCAGTTCTGAATAGTTCCGGTTCCATGTACATAGCTCGAAATCATGCAATTCAAGTCCCCTTTCAGCTACGAACCAGAACAAAACGAGTCGATCAAAAGGCACTACTCGATTGTGGTGCCACAGAATGCTTTATTCATCCACAAGCGGTAGAACGTCTCAAATTAATAACGAGAAAACTTGCCAAGCCACAAAAGGTGCAAAACGTTGATGGCACCCCCAATAAATCTGGAGAAATTCTCGAAGCCGTCGACCTCCTAGTCAACAATAATGGTCAGAAAGCCTCTCATGCCTTCTTTGTCGCCAATATTGGACATGACGACTTTATTCTGGGTTATCCATTCTTTGAAGCGTCCAATCCAAACATTGACTGGAGCGGAGGTCGCATAGAAGGATTTACAACAATCTCTTCTATAAACGCCGATACTTGGCGACCTCCTCTTAAAGGAACTAAACGTTGAGAATCAACCCCGGCCTGGGTACGGTGTATTCCCAGGTGGGAAGAAGGCGACGAAATCTGGTTACAGACTAGGGTTGCCAAAACTACAGTGGCTCAACAACTTGCAGAAGCAGCTACAGACAAAAAGAAACGAACCTGGCAGGAACTGGTTCCTGAGCGGTATTACTGTCATGGCAAGGTCTTCTCTGAAAAGGCATCTGAACACTTTCCCGACCGTCGCCCTTGGGACCATGCCATTGAACTAAAAGATGATGCACCGACCTCTATCAACTGTAGAGTCTACCCACTGTCTCCTAAAGAAAAAGAAGAACAACAGGAGTTTCTCTCTCAGAATCTTCGCCTCAAATGAATTCGTCATTCGAAGTCTCCCTATGCCAGTGGCTTCTTTTTGATTCGCAAGAAAGATGGCAAATTCCGTCCTGTACAAGACTATCGGAATTTAAACAAGTGGACTATTCCCAATAAATATCCACTCCCATTGATCTCAGAATTGATCTATGACCTCACAGAGAAACGCCTCTTCTCGAAGTTTGACATTCGCTGGGGATACAATAACATTCGCATTAAGGAAGGAGACGAATACAAGGCCGCCTTCAAAACCAGTGAGGGTCTTTTCGAACCAATGGTAATGTTCTTTGGCCTGACCAATTCCCCTGCCACCTTTCAAACGATGATGGACAACATCTTCCAAGAGGAAGTTGCGCAAGGATGGCTTCGCATCTATATGGATGATATGATCATCGCCACGGAAGATGACGAAGTCCTTCACGAACTCCGTGTCAACCACATCCTGGACAAGCTTGAGAAATTCGATCTGTTTCTCAAGCCCGAAAAATGTAAATTCTACCAATGAGAGGTCGAATACCTTGGCGTACTCATCGGCAATGGCTCTGTCAAAATGGACCCCGTCAAAGTCCAAGGGATCTCTGAATGGCCTACCCCACAGACAGTCAAAGATGTGCGAAGCTTCCTAGGTTTTTGCAACTTCTACAGAGCGTTCATTAAAAACTTCTCTGACATCGCGCGTCCTCTCAATGACCTCACTTGCAAAAATGTCCAATTCATTTGGTCAAAGGAGTGTGATGAGGCTTTCCTTCGCCTCAAGGAGGTCTGTATCACTTATCCCGTCCTTCGTACCCCTGACTGGTCCAAGCAATTTGTCATGGAAACGGACGCATCTGGCTATGCCCTCGGTGTCGTTATCGCACAGGAATTCAAAGACAGTATCCATCCCATTGCCTTTCACTCCAGAAGTCTCCTACCAGCGGAACGGAATTATGATGCCCACAACAAAGAGTTGGCCGCAGTCATTTTTGGTTTTAAATGTGGTCGCCCCCTCTTCCTAGGTGCTACACATGCCATTCGCGTCTGCACTGACCATAAGAACCTTCAATACTTCCGCGACCCCCGGAAAATCACGGGCCGCCAAGCCCGATGGATTGAGTTTTTACAAGACTTTGACTATACTCTCGAGCACATTCCTGGGTCAACAAACACCGTGGCTGATTTGTTGTCGCGAAGAAAGGACCTTAACAAGGGGGTGGATTCCAACGAACCTCGCATCCTACTCCCTGATCACCTCTTCGCTCCGACAAATCCTATCAAGGTACACAAAGTTTTTCTTGACGACGATCCTGACCTGTGACGCGACATCTTACAAACCCTCCACAACTCTCCTGCTGCTGGTCATCTGGGCATTTTGAACACTTGGGAACTCGTTCATGAACAATACAAAGGCCCTAGACTACGAGAATTTGTAGAACAATACGTAAAAGGGTGTGCACGCTGCCAAGAGTCCAAAACTAACATACATCGATCAAAAGCACCCCTACAACGTTTTGACACACCTGTCGAAAAAGGCCCCTTTCAATACGTATCAATGGACTTGATCACAGACCTCCCCAAATCACAAGGGTTTGACTCCATTCTCACAATCGTGGATCAAGGATGCTCCAAAGCAGCTAAATTCATTCCATGCACCAAAACGATTGATGGGACGGGAGTAGCGCTTGAATACCTGAAACACCTCGTACCCTGGTTCAGACTTCCCAAACGGATCATTTCAGACCATGATCCCTGATTCACCTCTGCGTTCGCAAAAGAAATGTGTAAAGCTCTGGGAATTCAACAGAACCTATCCACGGCCTTTCACCCTCATACTGACGGACAGACAGAGCGCATGAATGCTTGGATCAAACAATATTTGCGACCATGGACCTCCGGAAAACCCTTGGCTTGGAGTCAACTACTTCCCATTGCAGAGTTCGCACATAACTCTTGGAAACATGACGTAGCGCGCAAATCCCCTCATGAACTTCTGATCGGAATCAAACCGCAGGTGATTCTGAAACACCTAGAAGGACCTGTGCCTGCTGCAGAAACATGCCTTTGCCTCCTGGATGAATCTAGACAGCTGGCCCAGAAACTTCTACAAAACATACAAAATCGCAAGGATAACAAGAAGCTGACGGAGATTAAAGAAGGTGACCAAGTCTGGCTAGAAGGACGCAATCTCTCTATCGCTGGCAATCGCAAACTTTCCCCAAAGCGATATGGCCCCTTCAAAGTCTTGCAAAAGATAAGCCCCATTGCAATGCGACTTGACCTTCCTCCATTGATGAAGATCCACAACGTGTTTCACACAGACCTCCTCCTTCCATATAAGGAGACGGAACAATACAGCACGCCTTATACACGCCCCCCTCCGATCATTGATAGTAAGGAAGAATATGAGATCGAGAACATTCTAGACGCACGGCGTTTTGGCAAGAGACGTAAACTCCAATACCTTGTGCACTGGAAAGGGTACCCTCATTCTGATGACCAATGGATTGACCACAAAGACCTCAACGCCCCAGATTTGTTATCGGATTTCTATCTCTCCAACTCTGCTATGGCTGGACGACCAGCAGTATAAAGACACCCTCAACAATCCCCAATAATTCTCATCCCCCCATTGCTTTTCAAACTGGCTTCTCCCTATTCCATCTTCTACACTTTTGACGAACGCTTCCAGCAAAATATTTTCAGCCTTCGCTGAGACCACAACGATCCCGCCAGACAACCACTCAACCACCTAGTCCAAGTTTGCTCAACAGTAGAAAACATGTCCGACGCCGCCTCCGCCATCTTTGTCCCTTCCCGCTCTGCCTCGCCCACCAATGATCATGCTGGCAGCACCCCTTACGTCGTCGCCTCTCCTCCCCCTGATAGTCCCACTGATTCCGAAATGGCCTGGCCCCATCAGATGATGTTGGAGCACATCGCGACCATACTTGGGACTGATGTTGCAGAGGTTCACCGCCATTTCCCCACACCCCGCTCACTTCTGCCCATCGATGTCCCGCCTCCTCGCCCACTGACACCAAATGTCGCGATCCCCTCTTCTCCTACATTACAGTATCCAGGCACAGAGCTGGAAAACTACATCGACCCCTCCTATCCCAACAGCCCTCCAATCGGGTCCCCCTCTTCTTCAATCAACTCGTCAACACTCGTCGTCATTGCAGACGGACCGCAGTACAAAAGCGAGGAAGAGTGGGAGAATAGCCCTGGACAAGGCCCCCAACTTCGCCAATTGTCGCCTCGAGTCCCCCTCGCCGACATAATGCCCATCCGTCAAGTGTCTCATCCTTTAGGGGACATGATGGACTACAAAGAGCTGGCCATGGTCTTGTACCAACAAGTCTCAGACCAAGACGTGACAATCAAAGAGTTGATGGAGAATAAGGAAAACCTAGCGCCATCCTCTACTGACCCTCAACCCAGCACTCACCCCGGTCCTGGCTGGCAGGACAACTTCGACGCCACGGGGACTCGCCACCTTTTTGTCATTCCACTAGGTGATGAGGACGTCATTGCCCCATTCATCCGCTATGACCTTCGCAGCCCTTTCCCAGAACTCCTCGCCACAAATGGACATTACTGTACTGTCCATTCTCGTCCCCTTCATGCCGTCCCCCAGTCATCTCGTGCCTCCCCACTGTCGCCACGCAATGAACTGTTCTTTCACCCAGACCTCAAGCTGACAAGGGGTGTCGACTGGGCCATCCTTTACGAGGACGACCCCACACTGGCCGGAGAAGTCCAGCACTTCTGGTCCCACAAGAAAGCCTGTGACCGCCTGGCCAAGAGGATGGGCCAACTGTGCGAGTCACTCGAAGTAGAATGGCAGGCGCTGTACGGGAGTTCGGCCCGACTCACCGGGGCCAATGCCCTTGGACGCCTTCAACGCCACATCGACTCGTCCCTCCATATTGCCTCTTCCTTTCCCACTGCGCGGGTCAAGAAGATCTGCGCGTCCATCCGCAATCGAGTCACCGAGGAGCGCGCTCGCCACCCGGCAGAGTGTATGTGGTGCGGCAAGGCAGGCCACACCATTGACGATTGTTTCTGCATTGGCCTTTGCCGCCACTGTTCGCGCCACGGTCATACTGGAGTGGACTGTAAGGACCCCCATTGCATGTGCCCTGAATATGGGGACTGCAAGGTGTACCCCACTCATCCTAACTTCGAGCGCGGATACTGTGCAGCAGTTGACGACTGCGTTGATGTCTAAAGGACGTTAACAAGGGGGTAATGTCACAGACCGCCCCGCTTACCTAACCTTCTCTTTCCTATTTCGTTTCTCCTTCCATTTCCATCTGTGACTCCAGGCCGCTTTCCCCTTTGATTACTAATTTACCTATGGACTGTTCTCGCGTTTTCTAGAGACTTCCATACGCTTCCACATGCTTCCGTCTTGTTCCATGGCCTTCCATGGCCTTCTCTTACCTTCTCATAGTTTCCATCGTGACTTGTATATAAACTGTACTAAGTAGCATAGAACGGCTTTCCTAAGCTTGTTCTATTTGTGCAATCAGACTTTGACAGTCTTTTCTCACACTTGAACGCGTGCAGCTTCCATTGAACGAACTCTCTTGCATTAGTCAGCTTAGCTGCTAATTGCCCTTGACTCTCTACGTCTCGAGGTCATGTGCTAGTGCCTTGCTTGATTCCAAGTCACGCCTGACTTGTGTAATCTTCACTCGTCATCCTCCCAGTCACATGACGCCTCACATGACCGATTTCCCTTCTGGGAACGACCCCTCTCTGAAAACCATCTTCGTAATCTCGTCTGAGATCCCCGAACCCTGAGATCCCTGAACTCGATCTGACACGGTGGTCTGACCATGACATGCGATCCCTTGAAGTACAAGTCCCGCTGCCGTTATACAAAACCCGTGCAAGTCGCACCTTAGGGTCCTTGGCCCTTAACACAGGTCACTGTCGCTCCTGAGAATCACGCAAAGCTAGCTGGCGATGAGCTTGAGATGTTTATATCTGCAAGGTTTAAAAGGGGCTACATGTGGCACTATGTCTTTATCACCGATAATGATGCCAATGAAAACAAATCGCAGAGCCAAAGGATCGAGTTTCTCACTTCGAAAGGGATCCTCATCTACTCTGCTGTCCTTGACTTCGGGTTAACGTTTGAGCATGTGACAATTGCAGAAGATGCTATGGCAAGTAGCTACTGACTACTGTCGCTGAAAGCGGCCCGAGATGTCTCCAGGGCACGAGTACGTGAGAGGAACAGATGAGAAGGTATGGACCTGAATAACTGCTTTAGAGTGACGCTAACGAACATATCTCTAGAACGTGTCACCTCCCGTGAATCAGACGGACATTGATTGTGATGTTGATGCGAGACGATAAAGCGTTCTGTTGACAACATCAGTACTGTATTGATTTTTACAACAACTGTCTACTTGTAACAGTGTGGTCCAGTGGTGGTCTGAATCGGCAGAAGGACAGTCCATCGTCCTGAGGACTGCGCTGAAACTGGCGTTAGGGGCAGGCTGTGCAAAGGTGATCGCACACACACGGACGGAATGAGGTCCCAAATTTCGCTGGTTAGAACCAGCATGTGGACCCAAATGTATCGTCCCAAAATATTAAGCTCGAAACATCACCCCATATTCTAGGTTTCGGGCCAGAAGCAAAATCAAGGCGCAATCAAATGAGGCGATGGACTGGCGATGAGATGTCCTGCCTCGTTTGAAGGCCTCCACGTGGTCCAGGCCCAGGGGAATGGCTGTATCATCAGTGTTTGACTAAAACAAGAAGATTCCTCCTTCTGCGTGGGGCCCAGAAGTTTGAAAATGAAAAAGTCGCTCCATGGCCGCCATCAGCGCCGAATCAAAAAAAAAAAAAGACCAAGAGATGGCGAATCTCGAAAGCTCGGGCATAACGGCATACTCGGTCTTAGGAACAAAACAAAACAACACTCGGAAGAAGGATAGGCTGTTCCCTGGAACCAAATTTGCGTGTTTTAGAGTTAAGAGTTGATGCGAGACCCGACCGGACTTGCAGCGTGGCACGGTGTACCACCAAAAAGAGAGACCTCTGAGGGCTCTGTCCCCACCATTTCTGATGGAGATGAGAGCGCTCACTTGGATGAACAATTTGACAGTTTGGTCTCGTCACTCTCGTGTGACATGACAGGCTAATAGGTCTAGGCAAGATAAAGGCAAAACACCAATTGTCGCCTTATCGACGCATGTGGCCTAGCTACATGCAACAAAGAATGGATATATGCTAGATTCTAGCATCACACGGACGCCCGCGCACTGCCAACCGCGACGCCGGCTACAGGGAAAGCCTACATCATGAGGCTCGCCAGTCCCCCACCCTGATATGCCATTGGGCGTACGTTCGGATGTGGTTGAGCTTCGAATTGTGTGTATTCCTGCTTGCCCTCCGCGTCGATACGAATCTAACAGATAGCAAGGTCATGTGCCGTGATAAGTATAGCGTGCTAAGAGACGTACAAAGGCTCCTCTGTTGCCCCCTTGGTCAACATAATTTGGGGCAGAGAATACCTGAAACCGTGTGAGAACAGAGCATTAAATATGGGATTGTCATTAGAGTACCGTCGTGCATAGGCCGTTGTGCTCGACTGCATAACCATCTAGGCATCATCGAATTGAGTGTCATGGTGGTCGCACGGGGTATTGCCTCTCCTACCTTGTCGTACCTCGTGACTGCGCATGATACCCGTTACACCATTCAGCTCGCACCACCGTCGAGTGACGTCAGGTCCGAACGCGATGCCGACACCCTGGTACCCGAATCTCGTCAGAGCGTCACCCTTAGCGTCTCAGGTCCGACCTACACGTTTACTTGGTCCCCATCCAGGGGATTCCTGCGGGTCCGTCCAAAGGAGCTGTGGTACTGCTCAGCATTCAACCTCCAACAATAAAGGGTTAAAGGCGCGAACCTCGCCTGCGAATGCAAGTGAGTCGAATTGTACGATGTCGCGGAGGTGAACAAGAACAAGAACGTACACATCAGACCTTCCGTTCCCGGCTGACGACCTATTCGCGTTATTTTGCGAATTTCATCGAGAGTTATGCCGTCCTTGCTGAAGAGGCCCCCGTGCGTGATAAAATACCGCTTGAAGCCGTCAGGCGACAGGATCGCGTTCTCCTTCACGGAAGGGGGGCGCGTCGCGCTGACAAGGGTAGCAAGAGGCACTAAGCCCACCGTGAGTCATGCTATTGAGCAGAATTGAATGATGGGATATATACTAGTTGTGAACACATAGGTGAATAGCTGCAGAAAGGATTCGATTGAGTGAGAAGGATGTTCTAACTGTACGACGTAATCAGGACATACTTTGTAGGTTTGCTCCCCGTGCTTGTGCTTCACCTCGCCTTCGAACCCGTACTGCCTGTTCATTTCTTTTGCTTCGTGATTTCCGCGATTGATGAACATGTTCTTGGGGTACAGCCCTACAACCAGTCAATCGCTATTAGTATCAATCGGGCGAGCGTAGACCAAGTATACCAACATTTGAATGCGAAAGCGGTCAAGATGACCTCTATGGACCATGAGCCGCGGTCTACGAGGTCGCCGTTCATGAGTAAGATATGATTTGAGGATGGTTCTCCTGTCAATGACAATAGATGTATTACATCGTAAAATTGTCCTGCAAACATGTCAGTCCGGGACCTTCCTAGGTAAAGTGAACGGATGGCACCGTGGACGTCCCCGATCACATCGATGGTAACGTCGTTCTCTATCTTGACATCTACGAGGCTTTCCTCCTTGACGAAATGATCGTGTGCCCCGAGTACGATCTCCCATGCGTATCGTCGAGGGAGCGACTTCCCATCTTTGAACCACTGCATCATAGACCGAATGAATTCTATCGTGATCTCGTATTTGCCATCGTCTGTCGTCTCGAGCTTTGGGCCCTCGTAAGATTTCTCCACCTCGCAAGCGCCTTTTTATCCGTGGTCAGAGATCGAGGTAGGACAGACGAACATGGCGATACGGGCGCACCTTCGGCGATGACCTCCAAGCATCTCTCTACGGCACTTTTCTCCTCTTCCACCTCGATCGCCTTCTCGAACTCGATCCTGCGCACGAGCTTCTGCGTCGACTCGAGCTCCTTGCGGACCTGCGCGTTTTGCGGCTCGAGAGCGAGGACCTTTTTCAAATCAGCGATGGCCAACTGCGGCTTGAGTATCTGTATGTGGCAAATCGCACGGCTACGATTCGACCAAAACGCGATGTCAGCTGCGATTCCAATAATACGAACATCCGCGCGACTATGGGAGGGTACGGGTAGGGAAGGACACACACCGGTAGTACGCTTTGGCATAAGTGGGATTGAGTTCAATTGCACGCGCTGAAACGGGGCAAGTCAGCTTCTCGAGATGGGAGGAGTACAAGGAAGGGAGTGCGCCAAGGCTCACAGGCATCGTGTAGAGCGTATCCGTGCTCCTCGAGCTTGATTCGCGTATATGCGCGGTTGCAGAATAGTGTCGCATCGCCGGGGTTGCGCGCTATCGCCTCTGAGTACAACCGCGCGGCTCTCAAAAAGTCGCGGGCTTTTCGCCCAAAGGCATAGCGAGGGTCAACGGGTGACCGATAAGAGCAGGACAACGCAGCTTACATAGGAAGGCTTTATTCGCATCTGCCTTGAGTTGGGCGGCTTCCTGTCTATCATTCTCTGTGACTTCCTTCGGATCAGTCAAGCTGAGGGAAGATAGCGCCGGTGATGGTATGGCTAAGGAAGGTGGAGTAAACGAAACAGATGGAGAGGACTCTGAGGATTCACTCATGCTTACGATCAGTGGATGTCCAATTACGCTCACTGGCACTTTGAGCGATGCTCGTCTTACTCAATCTGATCACATACTCCCACATCCATCCGGTCCGGTCAATGCACAAATCCAAAAAATATACTGATTCAAATCTGACATCCCGAGCATAGAACTGTAGAATAAACGACTCGATTCGATGAAGACAAAAACGACAGATAATGCCCATCTAGAGCGAGTCGTACCGAGGCGAGAAAAGGACAAAAACACATAACCTTATCGTGTCACTCAATAGCACTTTTTCAGGTTGTGATATTTGCCCAGTCCTTTTGCATAAGCATCCACGCCCTGCAGCCAGCCATTCACAAATTGATGAACGCTAGAGATAGGTATGAGCAATAATGTCACGCATGGAGGTAAGTAAAGACTTGCTAGTCGAGGTTGTTTTGGCATTTGCAGCAGGTAGGAGCGGCACGCGTAGCGTCACCCTAGTGAAACGTCGTCAGATGAACGGCTCCCGTCAAAGACCCATCACTCACGTAAGTCATGCCGTGTTTCCAGCCATTATATTGTCCAATAGTCAACAAAATGTCACCACAATTCTGCTCCAAAAGGGAGGCAAGATATGCAGCACCGGTCTTGATATTATAGTCCTGGTCGATGGTGAACAAAATCACTCGCAAATTGGTTCCTGGGAAAACTCACAATGTCCTTGCAGTTGCCGTTGGGGGCTTTGTGACACTTGTCTGGGGTAATCTGCATGAGACCTTGCTCGCCGGCACCACCAACGGTATTGGGGTTGCAGGTACTTTCCTGCATCGCGATCGATGCAAGTAAAATCGGAGGAACTGAAACATCGTGGATCAACAGAAATGTCCACCAATCGAATATCTATAAGGACACGAACTCTTGTGTTGCTTCCCGTACTTTTCGAAAGTCGCAATGATCTGGTCGCTGCAAGGAGCGAATGTAGTATGCCTTGCG
>Ga0307509_10008296_pt1 | contig 13271 bp, 4 predicted proteins | sample 10_EM_MG_FD_202245 | JGI IMG/M metagenome (GOLD analysis project Ga0307509, IMG submission 202245) | Populus trichocarpa ectomycorrhiza microbial communities from riparian zone in the Pacific Northwest, United States - 10_EM | ecosystem: Host-associated > Plants > Roots > Unclassified | place...
AGACAAGGGGAGAGCCCTGTATACGCAGCTGTCGGCCGACGGCCAGTTCGGGGTCTTTCCATCCCAATGCGGCGGACTGCGTTTCGTTGATAACAATTTTGGCCGAATCGCCCTGCAGGTACACCGGCATAAAAAAGCTGCCTGCTTTCATCGGGATGGACCAGGTAGACGCAAACTGGTTGTCGGATACCAGGGCCCTGGCGGTAACAGCGGTCGCCGAATCGGCGCCCAGCCTGTATACCTGCACCCCGTTGGCGTTGTTGCCATTGGGGATCTCATAAGAAAGCGTCGCATTTGCCAGCTCCGGCATCGCCGCCAGCTGTTGGCGTATTACTTCCATTTTCTGTACACCGCCTTTGGACCAGTCCCTTGCCGTGGGCGCATACAGCATATACTCCTTATTGTATCCCAGGTCGTTGCTGAAAAACAGCCTTACCTGCTGTGAAATAACGATGGCCCCGATAAACACCACTGCCGCCGTGCCGAACTGAAAACCTACCAGCGATTTGCGCAGCCAGATGTTTTCGTTCACCGATTTCAGCTTTCCTTTCAGCGAATCGACCGATTTCATGGATGATAATATAAAAGCGGGGTAGATGCCTGCAACTGTTCCTACCAGGAATGCCAGTATAAACGGCAGGCAAAGAAACCAGGCGGGAAAAGCGATAAGGGACGGTATTTCCCTTCCGAGCATCTGCCCGAAAAGCGGCCGGGCGAACGTGTAAATGCCCAAGGCCGTTATAGTAGCCAGCAGCACCAGCACAATGGATTCTACCAGGAACTGTGCCACCAGTTGTTTTTTGAGGCTGCCCAACACCTTGCGCAGGCCTATTTCTTTCATCCGGGCGGAAGACCTGCTGATGCACATGTTGATGAAATTGATAACCGCCATCAGCAGGATAAATAGGGCGATAACGGATAAGGTGTATATCGTTTTCCTGACCAGCCCGTTATCGGCATCAAGATAATACTTGCCCAGGGGAACAGCATAGGGGCCCAGGTTAGCGGCGGTGTAGGGCGGTGCGTTGTCCTTCATCAGCCTGGCCATAGGGCCTTCCAGGTCGGCGGCGTTCACTCCTTTTTGCAGCTCGATATTGCTTATGATATTGACGTTTTGCCAGCTGTCGATGATTCTCCCGAAAAAAGGGGCAGCTACAGCGGTTGACAGGTAAAAACCGCTGTGGTTGTTATCATTGATCTGCGTTATCGAGTTTTTAGGAGGGTCCTCCAAAACCCCGGTCACCATAAAATCGTGCTTGCTACCTCTAAAGTTTTCGATAGACAAGATTTGCCCGATGGCGTTTGTCCTGCCAAAATATTTAACGGCTTTATCTTCAGTTATCACCACTGAGAACGGGTCGTTGAGGGCGGTTTTTGCATCGCCGTGGATCAAATGGAAGCCATACATCTGCAGGATGGTGCTGTCGCCCACCTGCAATCCTTCACTGAAATGCTTATCGCCTTTCGATACGATGGAGCTGATACCATCCCAGCGGTAATAGTTGGCCACCAGGTTGGGATACTGCTCGCGCAGGGCCCTCGAAAGATAGCCAAGCATGGTTATCGAGGGCCCCATATTCGGGTCTTTCCATTTGCCTTGGATGGTATATTGTCTATCCGCGTTTTTAAGCAGGTGATTCACCTGCCATTCGTTCCAGGCGTAGGCGCCGGTCAACAGCGTAAATGCGAGGCCGGTGGCGAGGCCGGTAATATTCACGATGGAATAAAAGCGGCTTTTGACAATCGTGCGCCACGCGATTTTGAGATAGGTTTTGAGCATATATGGTTTCTTTTTATTCGCTTCGCAGGCTTTTCACGGGATTGGCCAGCGCGGCCTTAATGGCCTGGTAGCTTACCGTGAGCAGCGCAATGACAATGGCCAGCAATCCCGACAACACAAATACTTCCCAGCTGATGCTGATATGATAATTAAAAGTGCGCAGCCATACGTGCATGGCCCACCAGGCAACCGGTGAGGCAACAAGAATGGCAATTATCACCAGCTTCAGGAAATCTTTCGAGATAAGCGTTGTAATACCGGCAATGCCGGCGCCCAGCACTTTGCGGATGCCGATTTCCTTGATCCTGTTTTCGGCCATATACGTGGCCAGTCCAAAAAGGCCGAGGCAGGAAATGAAAATCGTTAGTCCTGCAAACAGCGTGGCAAGGGTGGCGGTCCGCTGCTCATCGCTGAACTTTTTGGCATATTCCTCATCCACGAAACGGTATTCGAACGGGTATTGCGGGTTGTATTTCTTAAAGATCTTTTCCGCGGCGGCCAGCGATTGGGAGGTGGCTGTTTGCGGGTTGAACTTAATATGTATGACGGAGAGCCAGCTTTTAGGGCCTTCGATTACCATTGGCTTCATCGGCTCATAGGGCGATTGCAGGATAAAGTCTTTTATCACCCCGATCACATGCCAGTTGATATCGTTGTCTTTGATGATTTGTCCCAGCGGTTGCTTAAACCCCATGATCTTTACCGACGACTCATTGAGCAGGCAGGCGGTGGAATCGGTGGGATAGTTCGCCAGGTCAATATCCCGTCCCGCCACTATTTGCATACCGGCGGTTTTTACCAGGTTGCCGTCGGAGGCGAAGCGGTCGAAATCGATTTTTGCATTGATGTCTTTGCCCACCCATTCAAATCCCCATGAATCACTCCATCCATCGGTGAGCGGGGAACTGGTCTTACTAACGGAGAGGGCCGTGCCGGAGCTAAGCAGCTCATTTTTTATCAGCGTATAATTCTTTTTTACATCGCCTTCCATAAAAACATAGGCGAGATTGGCCTTATTATACCCGTTTTCACGTTCCTGTGCGTACCGTATCTGCCGGTCAACAATAAGGGTGGCGATGATGAGAACGATGGCAAAAGTAAACTGCGCCACCACCAGCACCTTTCGCGGCGTCACCAGGGCATTACCGGCTTTAAAAGTACCTTTTAGTATACGCACCGGGTTGAAGCCCGACAGGTAAAAAGCGGGATAACTGCCGGCGATAAGACCGGTAAAGAAAATAAAAACAAGGCCCGAGAGCCAGAACCAGGCGTTTCCGTAGGGAATGAACAACTGTTTATCGGTGAGCCGGTTAAAAGCGGGCAGTGAAAGCTGTACGATGCCTATTGCCAGCAGGGCAGCGATAAAAGCGATCAGCACCGATTCGCCCAGGAACTGGCCTACCAGTCCTCCTTTCTGTGCGCCCACTACTTTGCGGATACCTACTTCCTTTGCCCGTTTTTCGCTGCGTGCGGTGGAGAGGTTCATAAAATTAATACAGGCGATAAGCAGGATAAACGTGGCTATGATGGCAAATACACGGACGGTTTCTATGCGCCCGCCTGCCGGCTTGCCGTTTTCAAACTTACTGTACAACCTTCGCTTGCTGAGCTCGTACAGAAATACTTCTATCTTTTCCTTCCCCTTGAGGTGGTTGATGGTAATATTCTTTATGCGGTTATTGAAAGCCGCGAGGGATGCCGTTTGCTTCAGCAATACATAGGTAGTGGTAGAGTTGTTGTCCCAACTGCTGTCGTCCCACTGGCGTACGTGCAGATAGCTCCAGGGCAACAAGTATTCAAAATTAAACCTGGTATTGTTGGGAAGATCTTTCATAACGCCGGTTACGGTAAAATTATCCCTGTTATCGAGCTTAACGATTTTGCCCATCGGGTCTTCGTTGCCAAACAGTTTTTTGGCGAGTTTTTCGGTTACAACAATCGAGTATACCGTGGAAAGTGCAGTGTGGGTATTTCCCTTTATCAGCGGGAAACTGAACATGGTTAGGAAATCGGGGTCTACCATGGTGCCTTGAACGTTCAGGCGTTTATCGCCCAACGAAAAAAGCAGGGTTTGCCCCCAGTTTACACGAGTGGTGGCTTCCACCTCAGGATAGTCCTGTTTAAGCGTGGGCCCGAGTATTTTGGGGGTGGTGTTCCAGCATTGCAGCTTATCGTCGAATACAGACCGGTTCCAGGCGCTGTACAGCCGGTCGGTTTTTTCGTGGAAGCGGTCGTAGCTGAGCTCATTTTGTATCCATAACAAAATAATGATGGCGCTGGCCATACCAATGGCCAGCCCTGCAATATTAATAAAGGTAAACCCCTTACTGCGGGCCATGTTTCGAAAGGCGATTTTCAGGTAGTTTTTAAACATATGAACTGGTTTGCTTATCCAGACGTGTGTATCGCCGATATGTTACAGTTTTTTTATTCACTTCTCAGGCTTTTCACCGGGTTGGCCATCGCTGCTTTCACCGCCTGGAAACTGATGGTGCACAGGGCGATGACCAGCGCCAGCACGGCAGCCAGCGGAAATATCCACCAGCCGATGGGCGCCCGGTAGTTGAAGCTCTTCAGCCAGTTGTTCATCGCCCACCATGCAATGGGGGAGGCGATGACGGCAGACACCAGTATCAGCGCTACAAAATCTTTCGACAGCATGGTCACCACCTGCGATACCCCGGCGCCCAGCACTTTGCGGATACCGATTTCTTTGGTGCGCTGCTCCGCCAAAAACATGGCCAGGCCAAACAATCCCAGGCAGGAAATGAAAATGGCCAGGAAGGCAAATGCATTCGACAGCCTGCTTACCATAATTTCACTTTTATAATCGCGTTTGTATGCATCGTCGGCAAAAAAGCAATCGAAAGGGGCCTCGGAATTGAATTTCTTCCAGGTTTTTTCCAGGTTGGCCAGGGCCTGGGGTGTTTTACCGGCCACAGTCTTTACAATACCCAACCCGCCGCCACCGGTTCTGAAATGAAGGAGCAGGGGTTTGATGGATGAATGGAGCGAGGTGAAATGAAAGTCCTTAACCACACCTATGATGATTCCCTTACGCCCTTGCCAGGTGATGGTCTGGCCCACCGGGTTTTGCATGTTCATGGATTTGATGCCCTCTTCGTTGAAGATGAAATTCGAGGAGTCGTCGCCGTAAGCGCGGGAAAAATTGCGGCCCTCCTTCATTGCAATTTTCATGGTGGGCACAAAGTCATAGTCGATCGACATGTCGCCGAACGACGCTTTTCGCTGTGGGTCTTTCCCGGGCCATGATACCGCATCTGTGTAAAAGCCCAGGCCGGTGGGTGTGCTGCTGGCCCTGGATATGTTTTCGATATTGCCCTGTGCCAGCAGCTCATTTCTAAAGGTGGTATACTGCGTAACCTTAATACCCTGTAGCGGCAGGTAAATAACGTTTTCGCGGTTGAGACCCAGGTTTTTGTTTTGTACGTATTGCATCTGGCGGTATACGATTACCGTACACACGATCAGTGCGATGGACAAGGTAAACTGGAATACCACCAGCCCTTTGCGAAACAGGGTAGCGCCATCCTTGAATTTCAGCGTGCCCTTGAGCACCGCTGTGGGGCGGAGCGAAGCCAGGAACAAGGCAGGGTAGCTTCCGGCGATAAATCCGGTGGCGAGTGTGAGCCCGAGCAACAGGAGCAGGAAAGACGGGCTTCCAAAATGCAGGGAAAGCTGCTTGCCCGTGAGCGTGTTAAACCAGGGCAATGCCAGCATGGAGATCCCAACGGCGATTACTACGGCCAGCAGGGTGGTGAGCAGGGCTTCCGCCATAAACTGTGCAAACAGGTAGCCTTTGCCGGCGCCTACTACTTTTCGCACCCCTACCTCGCGCGCCCGTTTGATGGAACGTGCCGTGGCCAGGTTCATAAAATTGATACAGGCGATGAGTAATATAAAAATGGCAACGATGGAAAACAGGCGTACATATTCAATACGGCCGCCATCAGCCACCCCCTTCGTAAAATGTGAATAGAGATAGGTGTCTTTGTAGGGTTGCAGTGTCATCAACTTGTCGGTTACCTTGCTGTCCTGCTGTTTAATAAAGTCTTTGATCTTTGCGTTGACAGCTTCCATCGACGCGCCGGGGCGCAGCATCACATACGTGGGTGGCCCATAGCTGTCCCATCCCGACACCATCCAGGGATTATCGTCGAAACAGTCTTTCAGGGGGAGGAGCACATCAAACCGGATGGAAGAGTTAAAAGGAATGTTTTCTACCACCCCGCTTACGCGGTAATCTTTTTTATTGTCGATGCGGATGGTTTTGCCCATTGCGTTTTCGTTGCCGAAATATTTGGCGGCCATATCCTGGGAGATCACGATGTTGTCGGGTGCGGTCATGGCCGTTTTAGGATCGCCCTGCAACAGGGGGAAGCTGAACATGCTCAGGAAGTCGCTGTCCACATAGCGGCAGGCTTCACGGGTTGCTTTTTCGCCTACGCGCACGGCATGTTTTTCGGGCCAGATAACGGTGGATGCATATTGTATTTCGGGCAGTTGCTGCTTCATGGTTTCGGCCAGCCGCCCCGGGCTGGCATCCATGCTGCCCGAAATGTCGCCGCTTTTTTTTATTGTGTGCAGCATTACTTTATACAGCCGGTCGCCGTTGGCCTGGAAGCCGTCGTAGCTGCGCTCGTCCTGCACCCACAAAAAGATGAGCAGGCTGCAGGCCACGCCCATACCGAGGCCGAGGATATTGATAAGGGAAAAGCTTTTATGGTGCTTGATGTTTCTCCAGGCGGTCAGGAAATAATTTTTTATCATGATGCGGTTTTTATTTGTTATGAAAAAACCTATAAGGTCTCTGCATGCATAATGCCTTTTCTGATCACTGCTAAAGACCTTATAGGTTTTAGTGCTACTCTGTTCGCAGGCTTTTAACCGGGTTGGCCAATGCCGCCCGGATGGCCTGGAAGCTGACGGTGCTAAGCGCGATGATAACGGCGCTGATGCCTGCTGCGATGAATATCCACCAGTTGATATCGATGCGATAAGCGAAATCCCGGAGCCAGTTGTGCATAACAAACCAGGCGAGGGGAGAAGCCATAAAGAAAGCGATGATCACCAGCAGCAGGAAATCCTTTGACAGCAGGTGTACGATATTCGATACCGATGCGCCCATAATTTTCCGTATACCTATTTCCCGGGTGCGCTGCATGGTGCTGTAGGAAGCCAGTCCCAGTAAACCAAGACAGGAAATGAAGATGGCCAGTATCGCAAAATTCAGGAACAGCCTGCCGAACCTTTCTTCCGCACGGTATTGCCGGTCGAAAAATTCATCCAGGAAATAATAGCTGAAGGGCCTGTTGGGTATCAGCGCCTTCCACTTGTTTTCGATGGCTGCAATCGTGGCCGGCAGATCGTCGGCGGAAACATTGGCAGAAACAAGGTCGCATTCGTGGGGCTCAATGCGCATGCTCAGCGGTTTGATGGGCTGCTGCAAGGCACGGAAATGGAAATCTTTCATTACGCCGATTATCCTGCCTTCGCGGCCCCATTGCTTAAATCGTTTGCCGATGGCTTGCTCCGGGCTGCTGTAGCCGAACATTTTTACGGCGGCTTCGTTGAGCACCATTGCCTGCGTGGTATCGGTGCCAAATTCGCGGGCAAAAGCGCGGCCAGCGACCATTTTTATTTTAAACTGGGGTATATAGTCCCAGTCAACGAAATACAGATCAAGGTTGGCAATCTGTAAATCACCTTTAACATTTTCAATTTCGGAATAAGCGCCGGGGTTGCCGCCACCCGGAACGCTGGAAGACAGGGCGGTCGATTTTACCCTGGAAATGCCCGCTATGGCCTGCCTGAAGCTTTGCAGGGCCGGGTCGCCATGGGTATCAATCACCATAAGCTGGTCTTTGCTGAAACCCAAATCCTGGTTGCGCATATAACTCATTTGCCTGTATACCACGATTGTTCCGATGATCAGGGCGATGGAAATGGTGAACTGTGCAATAACAAGGCCCTTTCTTAACATGATGCCTTTGCTGCCGGTGGCAAATCGCCCTTTGAGTACGGTAACGGGTTTAAAGGAAGACAGTACAAGGGCCGGGTAAATACCTGCCAGCAAACCGATGCCGATGGCGGCCAGCAACAGCAGGAGTAAATCAGTTCCGTTGCTGAAGATGCCGGTGCTGATGGTCTTGCCGGCCAGTTTATTGAACAGCGGCAAGAATAACGACGATAAGCCGGCGGCCAATACGAAAGCGATTAAGCAAAGCATCACCGACTCGCTCATGAATTGCCGGGTGATCTGCATTTTTTCTGCACCTACCACTTTGCGAATGCCCACTTCTTTGGCGCGTTCGGCAGCGCGCGCGGTGGTAAGGTTGATAAAGTTGATACAGGCAATCAGCAGGATGAAAATGGCGACGATGGAAAAAATATATACGTTGGTGATATTGCCTGTTTTGCTACCGTTGCGGGTGGAGCGCAGGTATACATCTCTTAAGGGTTCCAGTATTAAAGTGGCATACATCTGGCTTTTCTTCATTTGCTGGCCATTGCGTTTTTCCAGGAACGCGGGAAATTTTGCCTGCAAAGCGCGGGCATTGATACCTGGTTTCAGCAGTATATAGGCTGAAGCGCCATAGTTGCCCCATTGGGTATCGAGGCGCGGGTTGAATTTCTGCGTCATCGTGCTCATCGATACCAGGACATCCGGCTTTATCTGCGAATTTTCGGGGATATCCTGCATAATACCGGTTACGATAACATGGTGGTTATCGCTCGTCATTAATAAAGTCTGGCCAACGGCGTTGTTGATATTCCCGAAATATTTTTTGGCAGCCGTTTCCGACATCACCACGCTCAGTTGTTCTTTCAGGGCGGTTTTGGGGTTGCCTTTTAATAGTTTAAAGTCGAAGATTTGGAAAGCGGCGGAGTCGGCAAACATAGCATTCTCTTCCTGGAATTTGATGTCTCCTTTCCTGAATAACAGGCTTCCGTCGCTGAACCGGGCAAAAGCCTCTATTTCGGGAAACTCGTCTTTGAGGTTGGGCGGCACGGCCCAGGAAGGGCCGCCTGCATTGATGGTTTCGGTAGGCGTTTTGATATCGGCTACCACGCGGTAGGTACGGTCGGCTTTGGTATTAAAGGCATCATAGCTCAGCTCGAACCGTATGTACAAAAATATCAGGAAGCAGGCCGCAATACCAACCGTCAGTCCCATGATATTGATGAACGAAAACACGCGGTGACGCCAGAGGTTGCGCAGGGCGATCCTGAAATAATTTTTTATCATGGTGTGGTACTTTACATTTTATTTATTCTGTTCGCAGGCTTTTAACCGGGTTGGCGATGGCCGACCGGAAAGCTTTATACCCCACGGTTATCCATGCTACCAGCAGGGAACCGATGATGGCAAGTATGAAAAAGCCGATGCTGAGACTGATCTGGTAAGCGAAATTACCCAGCCAGCGGTGCATAATATACCAGGCCAGCGGGGCGGCGATTAAAAAGGCGATACCGATAAGCAGGGTAAATTCTTTTGAAAACAGGTACATGATATGCGCGATGGAAGCGCCCAGCACTTTGCGGATGCCCACTTCTTTGGTGCGCTGTACCGCCATAAAAGATACCAATCCGTAGAGACCGAGGCAGGAAATAAAAATAGCAATAGCCGCAAATATGGTATAGAGTTTTGATAGCTGATTTTCCTGTTTATAAAACGCGGCTATCTGCTCATCGAGGAATTTGTAATCGTATATATAGTCCGGGAAAAATTTATTCCAGGTCTTTTCTATCGTAGCCAGCGCCGCCGGTGCTTTGCCCATATCTATTTTAATACCGATGGTGTGATAGTTTTGTTTTCTGCAAGCGAACACAATAGAAGAAATGGGGTCGCGCAGTGAGTTATCGTGAAAGTCTTTTACAACGCCTACTACCGGTCCCTGCAGCTCACCTTTCCAGAAATTGATTTCTTTGCCCAGTATATCGGTAGCATTTTTGATCCCCAGTTTTCTGATGGTACTTTCATTCACCAGGAATTCACGCACCGTATCGGTTTCTATATAATTACGGCCGGCTACCAGTTGCAGGCCATAGGTGGCAAGGTAACTGGCGTCTGCCCATTTGAGGCTGGGTTCAAAGGGGGTAGGGGTAGGCGAGCGATCGAAATTAAAATCACTGGTCCAGTAATCGCCGCTCGAAGGAGCTGTATAGCTGAAGCTGATGTTTTTGATACCGGGCTGCTGCAGCAGTTCGTTGCGCAGGGCATCCGTTTTAGTGCGGCTGATGCTGTCGGCGGGCAATGGCGTAGTGACAATGGCTTCTTTTGCGAATCCCATAGACTCGTTTTCGAAGAATTTCATCTGGCTTACCACCACCAGGGTGCCGATGATCAATACCTGTGCTATAGCGAATTGCAGTATTACCAATCCTCTTCTCAGCGAAAGCCCGCCGATGGATTTGGACGTCATCCTGCTTTTGAGCGCTTCTGTGGGATTGAAGCGCGACAATATGATGGCGGGATAGAATCCGGATAAAAAGGTAACGCCCATGGTTGTTGTCAAAAGAAATAAGCCGATAGCCGGCAGTTTATCGTGTTCCCACGAAAGCGGCATTTCCAGCAACCGGCCCAGCAGCGGTAATACCAGCCAGGTAATAATAAGGGCTACCATAACGGCACAAAGTGTAATAAGAAAAGTTTCACCCAGGAATTGTCCTGCCAGTTGTTTACGGCTGCCACCCAGTACTTTTCGCACGCCCACTTCCTTGCCGCGGTTGACGGCTTGCGCCGTAGCCAGGTTGATGAAATTAACGCAGGCCACGATAAGCAGGAACAGGCCGATAAGCGATAAGGCGTTGATGAGCTTTTTGCTAAAGGTGCGATTGTTGTAATTGCCGAAATCGTCGTTGAAGTGAATATCGCTCAATGGCTGTAAATGGTAGGAGGTCGTGATATTGGCATTGTCGTCGCTGCGGTGCTTGCGATAGAATGCCTGCAGCAGGGCATCGAATTGCGCCTGTGCCATGTTTTCGGGCAATACCACCAGGCAGTTGAAGGAACTGGAAGTGTTGCTCCAATCGGTGTTGCTGGATTGCCCGCTTGTTTTTAAGGAGATAAGCACCTTTAACGGGAAGTCAGTGGCAACGGGCATATCCTTTATAATGCCGGTTATTTTTAAACTGGTGCGTGCGTTGCGGGTGATGATCTTTCCCATGGCCTGCTGCCAGTTGCCAAAGTACCGTTCCGCCTCGCTTTGCGCAAGGACAACAGTGCCAGGCTCCGACAAAGCCGTAGCGGGATTGCCGGCCAGCCAGCTGATATCAAGTACCTTTGTCAGCTCTTTATCGGCGAAGAACGCGCCTTTTTCCACCATGAATTTTTTTGTATTGCCTCCAATGCCGGGAATGCTTATCAGCTCATCGTCCTCCCCCAATAGCGCTGTTACCGCTTCCAGCTGCGGAAAATCCATGCGCAGGGCCTGTGGCGCGGGAAAGGTGATGCCGCCGCTGTAATCAAGATTGCCTGCCCGGTTGAACCAGGTAGTGACGCGATAGATGCGGTCCTTTTTTTTATGAAAAGTATCGAAGCTTTGTTCAAACTGTATCACGAGGAAAATCAGCAGGCAGGAAGCGATGCCGATGCCCAGCCCGGCGATATTAATCAGGGCAAAACTTTTGTTTCGCGCCAGGCTGCGGAATGCAGTTTTTAAATAGTTTTTAAACATAACTAATTATTAGTTGTTTGTTTCGGTTTTAGGCGTGCCACGATTCGTTTGCCCTACCGTGTTAACCGTGGCACGCCGGGACGCCGAATCGTTAATCACTTCGTAAACTTTTTACCGGGTTGGCCAGTGCCGATTTAATGGCCTGGACGCTGAGCGTGGCCAGGGTGATGATCATGACCAGCAGGCCGGTAAACAGGAACATCCACCAGCTGATACTGATGCGGTAAGCAAAGCCTGCCAGCCATTTGTTCATGGCATACCAGGCAATGGGGGAGGCAATCAGTAATGAAATAATCACCAGCAGTAAAAACTCTTTCGACAACAGGGTAACAATGTTGCCTACAGAAGCGCCCAGCACTTTGCGCACGCCGATTTCTTTGGTGCGCTGGGTCATCGCCAGCACGGCCATGGCAAACAGGCCCATACACGAAATGATGATGGTGAGCACGGCGCCGCTGGTAAAAATCTGCGTGAGCCGGGCTTCTTTCCGGTATTGCTTGTCGACGTTTTCATCGAGGAAAGAAGGTTCGCTTTCGGCTTTGGGGTTGATTTGTTTCCATACCTTCTGTATGGCCGCCATCGATGCCGTGGTATTGCCGGGTCTTACTTTTACAAAAAGATAGCTTATGGGCCAGCTTTTGCGGACCATCATTGTCAGCGGTTTTATTTCCTGGTGCAGTGACTTGTAATTATAATCCTTTACTACGCCTGCCACCCGCAGGTGAGTGTTCTCCAGATCGAGTACGGCATCCAGCGGGTTTTTCTCCCCGAGGGCGGCCGCCATTTTTTCGTTGATCAGCACTACGGCGGTATCCTGGCCGAAGTCGCGGCTGAAATCCCTGCCTGTTACCAGGGAGATATCCAGTGTTTTGAGGTAATCGAAATCTACCCGCAGCCAGTTTGTTTTCACTGTTTTTCCCTTGTATTCAAAAGTCATTAAAGAGGTAGAGGAGCTGCCGTCGCGCCCCCGGCCCAGGTTAATATCGGTGCCGGTTACACTAATCACCTCGCGGAGAGGCGCCAGGCTGTTGCGCATCAGTTGCAGGGAGCGCTCGGCATCGATGGCGCTACCGATGGGAATACTGATCACCTGCTCCTTATTATACCCCAGCGGTTTTGTGCGCATATAGTTTAATTGTTGCCACACCACGGTGGTGCAGAGTATCAACAGGGCTGATACAACAAATTGTACCAGCATGAGGCTATTGCGCAGGCGGTTGGATTTGCCGGGAGCCGATTTGCCTTTTACGCTTTGAGCCGTTTTTACGGCCGACATTATCCAGGCAGGGTAGCCACCGGCCAGCAGGCTTACCGCCGCAAATCCCAGTAATGAATAAAAGATAAACGCCGGGGAAGTCAGTATGTCGGCCGCCAACGATTGATTAAAAAGTTTTTTATACGCGGGCAGGCACCCTACTGCCGCCAACACTCCCAGCACAAGGGAAATAAAGCAGATAATAAAGGCTTCACCCCAGAACTGGCCGAGCAACTGGCCGCGGCTTGCGCCCAGCACTTTGCGCATGCCTATTTCGCGGGAGCGGGTGAAGGCCCTTCCCAGCGAAAGGTTGACGAAATTAATGGAGGCGATAAAAAGGATAAACCCGCTGATCAGCAACAGGAGCCAGGGATAAAAACGACTGGCGCCGGCGAAGTTGCTGATGGGATTGAAGTGTATATCGGGAAAGGGAATTAGCCGGATGCGGAAGAACTCGCCTTCGCTGTCGGGCTTGCCTCCGTCTATTTTTAATTGTTTAATGTGATCAGCATAATATTTATGAGCGAAGTTTTTT
>Ga0307509_10008297_pt1 | contig 13270 bp, 5 predicted proteins | sample 10_EM_MG_FD_202245 | JGI IMG/M metagenome (GOLD analysis project Ga0307509, IMG submission 202245) | Populus trichocarpa ectomycorrhiza microbial communities from riparian zone in the Pacific Northwest, United States - 10_EM | ecosystem: Host-associated > Plants > Roots > Unclassified | place...
ATGAGCACACCTTCCCTCTTCTCTTTCCTTTGTAGGTGTAAACATCTTATGATTCCCTTCCACTCAATCCCAACATACCATCATCCTTTGCTCTCATTACGTCTTCGGTAGTTAGAGATTAATTTTTTTCCAATGAAGTTAACAATACAATATTAAGCGTTTAATCCCATTAATTCAGATCATAGGGTTCCCTTTCTTTGAGGCCCAAGCAAAATGAATTGCTCAACTACTTTCAGGGAAAAGAACGGTGCCATCATGGGATCAAATGATGCGCTCCATTGAGGAATTCTATAGCTCAAGGGATACTGCTGCCATTCCAAGGCATAGTACTCATGGTATTGCAGATTTTGACGTACTCCTCTTGAATTCTAGAGCTCTCAGAAGGTGGTGGCTACAATATTATTATCGGCAATTAATGCCAACGCCTAGTTATTACATTATGAATCATTGCTCGCCTTTTCTGGCCATCTTCTTGATTGGGGAGCGTATAATGTTGGCAAAATAGGGTACCAAATTCTTAAATTTCTTTACTTCATGCGGTTGCATGAGCTGCCAGGTCTACTATTAATTTGTCGGTCGGAACTTTTCATTCGCCTGTGGAGTATTTTGTAAGCAATGAATGAACATTTGACGTAGCTTGTATTTTGAGCTAATTGTACGTTGTATTTTGCTTTTATGGCGATCATATTGGATTCCCACACTTTGAAGAATGGAGAAAAATACTTTGCTTGTCGGCCTTGGTAAATGCTGATGCCACCTTGGAGGCGTGCCGCGACTCGTTGGATGATCATTAACTGCTTCAAGAGGCTCTTCAAAGTCCTCATTTCACTCAACTTGGAGTTGAAGATTTCACTATTTAAAGCCGGTTTTGTTTGGACCATTCCTTTTTTTCCTTTTTTTTTTTTTACTTTGTATTTTTTTACTTCGATAAATACTTATAACATTATATAAGTTAATATAATATACAAACATTATATCCATAAAAGATATTCCTGAATTTTTAAATCTGCTATAGAAAAAATAGATATTCCGATATCCTATGTAATAATCATAATATTTTACCAATTAAAACACCGGTAATTAAATAGTTCAATATATTCTTAAATAATTGGATAAGTCCCTAGTATATCCTTAGATTTTTAATTGTGTTCATCCAATTCTTCAATATATTCTTTAGAAAAAACATTTACATTGAGATTAAAGAGATAATATTTTTCATTTCAACATTGTCTTGAGTTATGTAGGTATATAATAGAAAAATCTCTTAAATTTAATAATTTTTTATAAGAAAAAGGAATTTTCAAAATCATAAATGTGATCAAAGCCAAACTCCCAGCATAAGTCGGCTAATTACTTCTCATCTCAACTTGGTTAACTTAATATTACTCAACTATCAAAAACTTTTAAAAATAAATATTTGAAGTTTTTATATAACATTAAAATTATTACTCAAAGGTATTTTCAAAGTGAAAATTTTAATTGTATCAAATTTGGATAGGATAGAATAACTTGAAAAAAAAATGACATGTTCGAGAATTAGATAATATACTAGTTATGTGATCCGCGCGCTTTGTTGCGAGTCGAATAAATGTTTTGGAAAAAATTAAAAAATAAATATGCAAGCTTTTCAAATTTATTAAAATTTTAATTATATCAAATTTGGATAGGATAGAATAACTTGGAAAAAAAATGACATGTTGGAGAATTAGATAATATACTAGTTATGTGATCCGTGCTTTGTAGCGGATCGAATAAATGTTTTGGCAAAAAACAAAAAATAAATATGCAAGCTTTTCAAATTTATTTTTTTCAAAAAAAATCTAATTATAAATCAAAAAGCCGATGAGAAATATTTGTGTCAATAAATACAAAACAATTAAGTGTTAACGCATTTATTCAACTTGTCTAACTGCAGGTCGAATATTTTTTTTTTCAACGCAAAAAAGTTAATGTGTTGGTGTTATTAATATGTTTTTTTATATCAAGTAAAAATATAATCGTGAATCACAAAGTCAAAACTTACATATAAGAAAACATAATAAAGATCATATACATTAATAAAAATATGTATAATCTCAAGCTAATTTTTTAACATAGCTGAAAAATGAAACAATGTTACAATTGCTACATTGAAACATCATTTTCTTAGTCTGTGTAGAGTAAATTTCCAAAAACAAAAAATGTAAAGAAAAAAAAATATTAAAAACAAATTACAAAAGAATAAAAAAATGAACAAAAAGAATGATATAAATAGACATAGTGTAAAGAATAAAGAAATATTTTTTTCCAAAAAAAGTGTAAATAAAAAAGAGAAAAACTAAAAAAAATAAATTAAAATCATGAATTTGGCATGCATGTTATAATTTTTTAAAAAAACAATATGAGGAAGCTCCAATGTGTTTTTTTACATGAAAAATTAAAAAGTAGTATTTGAAAAGCCTATGCTATTATCTAACTAAATAAATTGATAACTATTTATGTAAATAAAAAACTTTATTAACAATAACCAAGAAAGAAACTATAAAGATGAGATATTTACCCTATTATATTTACTAAACTTCTTTATTTAAATAAATAAAAGATAAATCCATCCTAAAAAACTCATGACTTAAACAATAATTACAAACAAAAATGATTGAATAAATCCACACCATAAAATATATTATGAAAGGCTGAACACATCAGAAAAATATAAAAAATGGACACTTGCCGATATGATGGAAACATATAAAAAAATCCTTGAGTGAACTTGACAGCCTGGGTGAATAAATCAAACATATGACCTAGAACATGAAATTGGGATGACCCCATAAATAGAATAGCAAAAAAAAAAATACAAATAAAAAAAATATTTTTAAAAAATGCTTTAGAAAATGACCAAAGTCAACCTGAGCTAATCTTTTAGATTTATGATTTGGATCATGAGACCGAGGTGACCTCGCTGAAAGAAAACCTGAAAAAACAAAAAAAAAATTCTTAACCAAACAAATATTGAGAGATGAAATTGAGGACAAAAAATCAATAAAAAATTGAAAAAAAAAACAAATTAATTAAGAAAATGATTTAAAAAATAATAATTAAAAGAATTGAAACCAAACATGACAAAAAAATTCAATGAAAAACAAATGCTCAAGGATGGAATTGAAGAAAAACAAATAAATCAATAAAATGATTGGAAACAAAAACAAATAGCAATTAAAAGAATAATGATCAAATTTGATTAAGAACAAAACTAATAAAATCAAACAACTAGAGATGAAATTGAAAATAACATCTAATTAGAAATAATCAATGTGAATAAAAAAATTGCAATTAAAAGAAGAAGGACAAAATCAAAAGAAAAAAGAAATTGAAGGGCTAGTATAACTTTATGCATGGCCAGCACACAATCCGAGAAAGAAAAAGAAGGAAAAGAAAAACAAAAGAAAAGCTAATTGCGCCAAACTAGACCTCATTACTATACATGTGTTATCCAAGGAAGAAGAGGGCGCCAAGATGTATCAAATGATGTGGCAAAAATTTGATTTCAACCACCTTCATTAGCCGCACATGTTGACCGAAGGCGTCCGAGCGCCTGATGATTGCTAGGCATGTATCAACAACCTTTTTTATATGCACAAAACAAAAAATACCCCTATGACTAAACAATAATAACAAAAAAAACCCATATGAAATTACAATCATGGCCTTAAAGTCGAGGCTAAAAAAATTGAATGGCAAAGGTAATGGTGTAATTCAACTGTTTATAGAATTATATATATAAAAAATGCTCTTAGGACTAAATAACAATAACAAAAAACCACTAGGAAATGACAATCAAGCTCTTGAAGCCAATGTTAACAAATTTGCATAGTAAGGGTACATGCATAATTCAATAGTTCATGACAAAATTAAAATTATCATATGGCCCCTGGACTAAAGGTTCTAATTATTTACTTTCTAAGGGTAATATGGTAATTACATTGTTATGGAAAAATGAAAAAACAGTGCTACCCCCAAACAATTCAAAAATGACAAATTGGTCATGTGCAAAGACCATCTCACCCCTCAAGTGAAGCTTTTAAAATTAAAAGTCAATAAAAAATATTTGTGTCATTGAATCTTAAGATGTCTTATTACTATTTTGATGTTTGTTTGGGAAGGACTCATTTTGAATAAGTAAGAATCTTGTACTATGTGATTGAGTTCTAAACTGTCTTGTACCACTTGTTATTATGAGAATGGTTTACTCCCCTGTTGTGGACTAAAAATGGAACCAATTGGTCTTAATGTTCACTTATTGTGAACAACTTTAGAACGATTGAAACATGTTGTCTTTTAAAATTGAAGCCTGAAAGCAACCTACATTTTCTCCTTGTTTGCAAATGTTATTGTATTATGCCTCTTCCATGTGGATATCTTGTCTTAGCTTGTCCTAAACTACATTAAACCTTTAATGAGCTTGTGTAGATTTATGATGTTTCTTTATGTTTTGTTCATTGTAGGTTCAGTCTAGCTGTTCTTTTTGAGTCATTACAGTCAAACCCACAACCAAGGTATGTCTTTCAAAAGACATATGCATTCTCCAATTTAAGTGTTATTTTCTATCAAATTTAAATGTTTTTGAAAAAAAATTTCTATCTAATTTAAATGTTCCCTTTTTATGCATATGGTTGAGACCCACATTAAACTTCATCTTGTGTTCTTACTCATTCTTGCATGATAGTCTATACTAGTTTTAAGCCTGAAGTTTCAAAACATTGGTGTTGGTAGCTATCTCTTGGTTTTCCAACAAAAAAATAATATAACATCATAGATGCATTTTTAGGCTTTAAAATAAGTTTGCAAGGCCTAATGGGTTTTGACCCATATTAAAGGCCATTTATAGGCTGACATCTCAAACATTTAATTTTTTTTAAAATATAATATGCCAAAATAAAATGTTTTGTTATTTATTTATAGTGTTTAGGGTAAATAGACTCAATATGGCTATTATCTTGAATATTGATGTGGAGTAAAATTTTAGTCCTTTTTGTTTCCAAACTAAAAAATAAATCTTTCAAGGTTTCAAAATTTAAGTCAAATATTCATCAATGACACCTAAGTGTCAATTGAGAGTATTATTTTCCTTGGAAAAGTCACACTTCATATTATATATGCCAACAATAGAAACTTTGATAATTAAATAAAGTTGTCCACACGAGTCTTACCAACCAATGTGTACAAACACTTATTTGAGGCAACATCCTATAATTAATGATATCAATGTAATTGCTAGACTTAGGTCAAATGAATCCATAGAAATCGTTTTTCAAACCATTAAAAAAAAAGATATTAATGCCACTAGAACCAACTTCTAATAGATGAACCTTTAATAGATCACTGCTTTGATATCTAGGACTGGGGTATAAAATCTCATTTGATAAAATTGTGAGTGAACGTTGGTAATATAGGGCAAATGATATTTAATCAGTCATTACCCATAGGTCATTGTTACATGAACAACAAGTTTAACGTTAACTCCTCCTAGGATTTTTGTTAGGTTTAATGGGTCCAATAAAGACTCATCCAGTTAATCATTGGCATGGTTTGATAGACCAATATGGTTCATAGGTTATTATCCAGATATATTAATTCACTAAGCAATCAAAAGTGGAAAAAATAGTTTGGACCATAGGATGGATAGGCTTAAAACCATAAATACACCCAAGTTTTAACTCATTGCGGTAGACTTACTACCATCCATATAGGTAGACCACTGAAAAAATAAGTATAATAGACCATTAGGAATTAGGAATAAAAGACAAGTAACAATAGAGCTTACCTTAGGTAGGATGCTTTAGGGTGATAATATCTTTCTTCTAACATAATCAATCTCTTATCTTAAAGCTTTGAAGATTAATTAGGGTTTTTAGTAATCATAATATTAGATGACAATTGTTTTATACTTTTCATAAGTTTCAAACCCCCCCTTACAATTAAAAAAAATATATTCATTTATAAGAAAGAGGGCAAGTCACCGTGATATTGGTGTGACAACAAACATTTATGAACAACTTGAAATTTGATTTTTAAAGCTTGACATGATGTTTTTTTATTAAGAGTAAACATATCAAAACTAAATTTATTACTTTGTAATAATAGAACTAACACTACTATTTTATGAGAGCTACTAAATTATTTTGATTTCAAAACATCCAGTATGTTAATTCACAAATAAAATCAAAAGAAAAATTTTGATGGACTATGTGTTGATTTTAATATGTTAAAATTTATAAATAATTTTAGTGACTCTCTAACCTGTTTATAAAGGTCTATGGTAGATTGGAAACTTTAGACTTTATCACATAGAAATAAAAAATTTCTCATAGCTAAAATAACAAGAAAAACACAATTCAATTTATCAAGCATGATGGTTGAGCAATCCGTCGAGCTATCGCACCAGTCCATCCCGATGAGCATTTTCGGCTGGCTGAGAAGGAAGATGTCTCTTCTTCTGAATAAGCGAAATAATACATGCACACGACATGGCCTTCCTTTATGAGGGTCATCGCATACTAGGTCACCTGATACCAAGTTCTTGGCAGGAAACATCTTTAAAACCAAGTTATGGCATACCCTGGTCCGCGTTGCTTTCATGCCCGAACTCTGAGAGTCTCGCCAGCACGGGCCTCACCACCCATTGCCTTCTTCGGAACTCCCATTCCTTGCGCACCGCTTTATAGTCATCACTATTTATTGACAACATACTATTAGTCATTCACTACCAATAATATTTAACCCTATAAAATTTTCCCACTTCTTATTCTTATAAGGTTTGACTCCTGTTTACACCTATAATAAACATACATATATAAACTAAAGAAAACAATGATTGTTCATGACTGAACAGGGGAAGAGGGCAAAAATCGATCATAAAGTAAAAGAATCGACTAAGTTGAAAGAGTCCTTTATCAACTAAAAACGTTAAAGGAGTAGTTGACCAAGTGACTAGAAGTTGGGATTGACCTATAATCCCTTTATATGGTGTGTGTGTGTGTGTGTGTGTGTAAGATTAGGATACTTATGTAGATAAGATTCAAACTTTGTACCAATATAATAAAGTTATACACATACTATGAATGATGGGTAGCCGCACACATTCGATTTTAACTATTCATTTTTCATTATTGTTTTTGCTAAAGAGTTTTTATTGATTTATTTACATCTTTGCTTTATTTTCCTATCATATTTAAATTCCTACAAATGTTTTCCTTAAACCCATGTTCTTTTATACACAGTGGTGCTTCATTGAATAAACATCTCTTTTTTAGGAATCAAGATCTAAAATCCTACTTCTTACTTGATAAAGATAGTCATCACCTCATCATAGACTAAGTTATAAGTGAAATTTATTAACATAATATAAATTGACTTGCTCGGTGGAACCAAATTCAATATCTTTTTAAAAGCCATTAAATATGCCTAAAAAAAACACTAGTAAACTCATCACTATTGCACTACATGAATAGTCAATATAAATAATTGAGAGAGCCAAGTTTTTAGCTATAAAGAGCTTGATAGTCCACCATCTCTTCAGATTTAGATGGATTAACTACTATTAGAATTGTCTAGAGATAGGTCTTCATCATCTAATTCACCACTAATGTCCCTATATAGTTCTTTACTTTTCCATCAGTTCTAATATGATATATTGGTGTATTAGTGCCTCATACACAATCATACACATATCATTTCCATTGATTTTATAGCACTGAACAATGGTAACAACCAACTATGACAACTTCTAGCTAACTGGGCATGGTTGCTCCTGAAATAGCATCTTATTATTAGCCTTTACATTTTTTCAACACTGATATAAGAGCTCTCCAGATAGATTTAGAGAACACAACAAACATGACCTACCAAAACAACATTATGATGGTTAATTGAACCTTGCTAACTATATCTAATCAATTAAATTAGATACATAACAAACTGTATTAGAATAAGTTTGATAATCCATATGCTTATACATGTGAAATGCATATCCCAAGGAGTTTTGAAACCACAAACATTCTAATAGAAATGTTTGGAATTACACCTCACCCTAGATATCTTATGCTATTATAGGAGTTACCACAATAAGCTAAAGATAATTTATGCATAATAGCTCATGAGGTACCACTTATTGCACAAGAATATAGGTAGTCTTAGACCAATTACATGGATTGACTACCTTATTTATGACCAGCTTAATTTGTAATTGCGAATATCAACATCCCATAAGCTACCTTTCAACAAGGTGATCTCAATTTTCCTATAACCTAATGACAAGTTGTCGACCAATAAGGGAAACATACATAGTTGGTAATTTAAATGAGATTGCAATGGCCTATTTAATGGTCAATTTAGAATTTGATAAGGATTTTAAAAATGATCAATAATAACTAATATTTGCCATGGAATCAAAAGTCGTTGATGAGAATAAAAAACATTCACTCCCTTATATAATAACTATCATGACTACTTTTTATATAGAAAGACTTCTTGGTATAGAAGAAATACAATAGACAAGGTATGATTGACCATAATAAAAGGTATAGTTGGTCACTATTGCTTTTATAGATAAGAGGTGTATCAACCATAATAAGGCCAAAGTATTGACACAGGAAAATCATGATAACTTTCTCTATAAAGTATACAACTTTCCTGCTTGTTATACAATTTCCCCTGTTAGAGAGGACTTGGGGGGCAAATCTGAACAAAATGGTTATATAGAAAGACTCTAGCATTATATTATTTGTATATCAAGCCTAATAGTTAGGGTATCATTTATTTGTAACTTCAATTTTTTAATGTTCATTGTCAATAAAAAAAACTATTCAAGAAAATCCAAAACACATAACTTTAAAAATTAAATATTGTCTATAACAAGTGACATGTCAAACATGTTTTATAACATGATCGAGTAGTTTTTGATGAATAATGATTCTTGCCACATCATATTTGATCGACCTAATCCCTTCATTTGAAAAATAAAGAACTATGAGGTATTTTTTACATCATATTTGATTAGTTGATACTTCAATGGTCTTGAATGATTGGGGAGTTTCCAGAAACCATGATAGTACTTGATGTTTATATGCAAAATGTTTTTACTGTTATGAAAATTGTTGCTAGAATTTAGTTTTGAATGTCCAGATCAGAGTTGGAGTCTTTGTCTAAGCATCTTGTATGAAATTATAATCACAAGCACATATACGTGGATTACTAAAATTATAGCAAAAATGAAGAAGTCTTGAAAAAGATTATTCTTTTAGAATTGATTGGAATTTGTTAGAAAAGGTATGATAACCTTCATAAATTTGTATTAGAAGAATTTCTAGAGTAGCTCCAAACTAGGACCACCATTGATGTCAACCCGGAGGGTAAGAATCTTTGAACCCACTTGCAAGAAGGACACAAGTACATTAAAGCATGTTTTTTTGTTTTTACAAAGACTTTTTATTTATTATCATTATGTTTTTTAAGAAAAAACTATATATCATTAAAATAAATAATCATAAAAATCTCAATTATTCCAATGAAGGATGGAAAATATCTCTTTAATTAAAACTATTTTTTCTTGTTCATGAATATATATATATATTATCATAATCATTGTTTTTCAAAACATTATCATGATTGCAAAAACAATGTTCAATAATAATAATAATAATAATAAAATTATGATTCAATAACTTGGAAGCAATAAAAGAGAAGGTTAAAAGAATAATTGATCTAAGAAAATCATGTAAAAATTTTATATTAAAAATTAATAAAGTAGATATTTTATTTTCAATTAAAATTCATGAGCATATTTTTTCTATATAAATTCTTTATATTAGGTGATATATAATAATTCACAAAGTACTTGTTAATATTATTATAAAAAATATAATTTTATTTGAAAATTATAAAAAAATTGGATAATATTTAAATATTTTTTTAATCATAGTTAATTTGATTAAAAAAATAAAAGACAATATAGAAAAAGTTCAAGTGCTAAGCTCATGAAAATCATTTTTTAGGGCAATTGCCTAGCTAGAAAAATAAAAGACATTGGTCTTTTAATTTGTTTTTTACAAGGGAGAACATCTTAATCCCCTTCAACACAAATACATCATGTTTTTTAATTTTTTTCAACTATGATTATTCAACATCACACAACAACTACCTACCAGGAATCATTGAGCTCTAATATATGTTTTCTATGACCTCCAACCAAAACCACCAATAATCGATAGACTCTAATATTAACTAAAGCACTTGAAAGCAAATAATAACGAGTTTTATTATAAATTAAAATCTTTAAAGATAAAGAACGTCGTAACTATGAGAAGACTGTCAAAATACTTAATTTTATTCATTTATATTTTCACTTGACAAAAAGCTAGCTATTATAATCACTTTCATAGAAAAAATTAGAAAACTCTAATAATACTAAATATAAAAAATAAAAAATAAAAAAACCATTATCTTCCAATAGAAAAATAAAAACTACAAAAACATAATAATACAAGATAAAAATAGAAAAAAATATTAAAAAAATATAATAAATATTTATTTTTCAAAAACAAAACCCATGCATCATCAGAAGAGATAAACCTTCCAGAAACCAACAATTTTAATTAACACATTTTCCTCACGAAGAGATTTGAATTTGTAAAAATTCATCGGAAAAGTGAATCATTATTTTGATGGGCCATGCATGTCTGTGAGAATATTAGCTTTATTTTACATTATTATTAGCTTTTCCTTTGTCCTTTTTCTTTTCTTTTTTATTTATTTATTTTGTGCACCTTTTCACACAATATATATATCACGTTCCCTTGGAAGTTTGAAACCCAGCCCTCAGCAACTACAAAAACTCCCTGCCCTACCTATATATATTTCACACAATAACACAGATCATTCGTTTCAAAATCTTTGTAGAAAATTCACAAGCCATTGCCACCAAATCGGATCACCATGGTTTCTCCGCTGAGCCTATCAAAAAAAGTGTGCGTTATTGGTGCCGGACCATCGGGGCTAGTGGCCGCGAGGGAGTTGAGAAAAGAAGGTCACAATGTTGTGGTTTTAGAACAAAGATACGATGTTGGTGGTCAATGGTTATATGAGCCTAATGTAGAGAGTGAGGATCCGTTAGGTAAGAAAAAGTTTTTACAAGTGCATAGTAGTATTTATGCCTCTCTTAGGTTAATATCTCCTAGGGAGATCATGGGTTTCACTGATTTCCCATTTTTGGTCAAGAAAGGCAGAGACACTAGGAGGTTTCCTGGGCATAGGGAACTTTGGTTGTACCTTAAGGATTTTTGTGAGCACTTTGGTTTGAGGGAAATGATAAGGTTTAACACTAGTGTAGAATACGTACGGATGTTAGAGTATGATGAGATCGGGAAAGACTTGAAATGGATGGTGAAGAGCAGAGACAAAAGCAGCGAAGAAATGGCGGTGGAAGAGGTTTTTGATGCGGTTGTCGTGGCTACTGGTCACTACTCTCATCCTAGGTTGCCTACCATTAAAGGTTTGCTAAAAGAAATCCCTCTTCCTTCAATTGTACTACTTCGAAAAAGAATGGGAAAAAGAGCTATTGACTTTAGACGAAAGAATCTATGATCATGAATTTTCTTCACGCTCACGTCATACAGACCGCCACCAAACGAAGATCAATCAAAAGCTATTCTCCCTTTCCTTCTTTTTATCACATGCTCATGTTTACTTTCAAATTAATGATTTTGTTTATTTTCATGCATTAATTTCAAGGGATGGATACTTGGAAAAGGAAGCAAATGCATAGTCACATTTACAGGGTTCCAGAGCCGTTCCGCAATGAGGTAATGCAAAAATGCCTTCTCCTTAATTTCAAGTCCCTCCAAATTCCTAAAAGGGATGATAACAAAATCAATTCTAATTAATTAATTATCACTACTGCAGGTTGTTGTGGTTGTGGGAAATTCGCTAAGCGGACAGGATATATCAATGGAGCTTGTGGAAGTGGCCAAGGAAGTCCACCTTAGTGCCAAATCTCTTAATATTACAGAGGGTTTATCGAAAGTCATCTCTAAACACGAGAACTTGCATCTCCATCCACAGGTGATATATATTACTGTTTTTTTTTTTCACAATCTTATAAATATTTACTATGATATATTTATGATCAATTTAATTGCAGATCGAGACTCTCCAAGAAGATGGTCGAGTTGTGTTTGTAGATGGCTCTTGGCTCATTGCCGACACTATCTTACACTGCACAGGGTAAAATCAAAATTCAAAATGGAATCCATACTTTAATTGTTTTGGTGAACTTCACGTAGAGAGTAGATTAAGTTTTGTGATGCTCAAGTTGTAAATACTGAATATCATTGCTAAGAAATCTGATAAAATCAAATGAGAAATATATGTAGTCTGGAGGATATATATTCAGATCATCAAACTTGGGATCCTGAAAAGCGCTAATTGATTATTTTTACTTATCAACCTTTTTTAAATCATAAGAATACATTTTAAGATTTCATAAAAAATGAAAATTAATTTCATCGAGGTTATGTTAGTGGCAGTCAAATAAAAGGTCTGTCTCCCAGCCAAAAAAACATTGCTTGATTGAATTATCATGATCTTGACTGTGAGATGCTCTTCAGTATTGGGACCCTACATTCACATAAAGCTAGGGGGGCAATCTTGCAGAACTACCCATGTCGCGTATCATGACGAATCCATCTTCTTCTTCTTCGTCTTATTATTATTAATTTCAGGGATGCATTGTTGTAATAAAACAATGATGGTTCAAATTCGGTCGTGTAATTATGCATGTAGGTATTCATACACATTCCCATTTCTTGACACCAAAGGGATGGTAGCTGTGGATGATGATAGAGTGGGACCCTTGTATGAGCACACCTTCCCTCCAGCGCTTGCTCCTTCTCTTTCTTTTGTAGGCATACCCAGAAAGGTAAACATCTTATCATTCCCTTCCAACGTACCATCATCCTTGGCTCACATTATTTATTTATTTGGTCGTTAGAGATTACATCTTTCCAGTAAAGTGGACAGTATAATCTCAAGCGTTTAATCTCGTTAATGCAGATCATAGGGTTCCCTTTCTTTGAGGCCCAAGCAAAATGGATTGCTCAACTACTTTCAGGGAAAAGAACGTTGCCATCACGGGAGGAAATGATGCACTCCATTGAGGAATTCTATAGATCAAGGGATGCTGCTGCCATTCCAAAGCATTATACCCATGACATTGGAGATTTTGAGGTACTCCTCT
>Ga0307509_10008298_pt1 | contig 13268 bp, 16 predicted proteins | sample 10_EM_MG_FD_202245 | JGI IMG/M metagenome (GOLD analysis project Ga0307509, IMG submission 202245) | Populus trichocarpa ectomycorrhiza microbial communities from riparian zone in the Pacific Northwest, United States - 10_EM | ecosystem: Host-associated > Plants > Roots > Unclassified | place...
CGCGCCGCTGCTAACTAAATAGGACTAACAAACATGTGTGCGCAACTAGTGGTTTACCCTCAACGCCGTCCTATCTTCTCCACAACACTACTAGGGTGGTTGCCCGTACCCTACTACACTCAACAATCCCAGATCCAGGCCAAGAACCCACGAACCCTGACCCTGATCTGCCGTTACGCGATCAGCCTTGACCTGAGATTGTCATCTCTGAACCCTCACGCTAAACAACTGTCATCGTTTAGGACCTTCCTGTCGTTGTATGCCTTGGACTAACGTCCAGTGCCAAGACCCCGTTACAACTACTGCTACACGTCGGCTGGCACCCGACTGCCCATCATCGCTGGCTGGCATCCCCTCTGCCCTGTGGCTCGGCTCGCCTATCTCTCCTCTCTGATCATCTGACCTTTCCACAGTTACGCCTAGTCGTAGTATATCACTGCCTCCGTGACTATTGTCCAATGCCTTGGATCGATGTAATGACCTACATGGCTGCGCCAGCGGTTATAGTTGGTCCGCGGTATCCGCGTTTTCCCCAGTCGGTTGTCATCCACCCACTCCCCTCAGGCCCGCGTTTCGGGTCTTCGTACACGTGGTATCTTTTGTTTTGGGGAGCCTGCTGAAGGGTTTGGGTCTTTCGACCTGTATGTTTCTATGTATTGTTTCCTTACGTGTCTGCGGTATATTATCTTAAGTGCTAGGCGGGTAGACTTTTCCTATGGACTCAGGGTGTTTGATTTTTCCCATGACATGGTGAAGCGGGCGGTGGTTTGCTCTATAGGTTTCTTTCTCTTCATAGCTCGCGCTGCATAAGGCTTTTTGTACCTAGAAACAAATAACGCATGATTATAAAAAAAAAAGAAAAAAGAAAAAACAACAAGGAGATAGGCCATGAACCATCTCTCCTCCACCTTCGGCGGTTGAAATCTCAACACCACGGGAAATCCTCGTCACTTTTCCCCACTCACCTCTCTTCTCCCACAATGGCTACTGCCTAGGGGTTGACGTTAAGCCATCTTCCCTCCTCTTCTGAGGCCCTTTAGCCTCGCCTCCTTGGGGTTCTTGTTCCCGTTCATCGTTGATATGCTCATGAAGTTCAGTTCTCCCCCTTACCCCGCACTTGCTTTGGACTTCGCCTAGCATTTTACACGGTCGGAAAGCTTCTCGCTTCGCTCACCGTCGACGTTACGGTGTCGGACTCTCGGGCGAAGTAGACCTCAGCTTGCAGGACTTGTACCTCTGATGGGGAAAGCCTCAGTTACTAACATCATGGGCTTGCTCGGTTTCATCGTCGTCCCAAAAGCCCTTGCTATTGCCCGTTCATCGGCTGCCACTAGCCTGCTCGCGATCCTTCCTCCACCCCCCTCCTGGTTCTGTCAGCTTGCACTATACTGCTACACTTCTCTCCTTAGCTGGTACCCTACTGCCCCCCACCGGCTAGCATCCTACTGCTACTCAGCGGCTAGCACCCTACTCCTTATCATCGTTGGCTGGCATCCCCTCTGCCTGGTGGCTCCGCTCGCCTCTCTACAATCCCATATTGTCGGACCCCTCGGTTATGCCCAGCTGTGGTATTGCACTACCTCCGTGGCTGCCTCCAACGCCTTGGGTCGATAAAATTCTCCGGTGTGACCGTAGGTTTATGGTTAGTGTTGGCCCAGGAACTGCCGGTTTTCCTCAACAACGACAGTCAAATTCCGCACCCTCGAGGCCCGAAAGGGCTTTAGACAAATATTCTTTTGTCCTAGGGAGCCTGCGGAAGAGTTTGGGTCTCTCTACCTGTACATTTCTATGAATTGTTTCCTTACGTATCTGGGGTATTTTATCTTATGTGCTAGGCAAAGGGGGCTTTTCCAATGGTTTCGGGGTGTTTGATTTTTTCCCATGAAGAGGTTAAGCGGGCGGTTGTTGTGACTTATCGGTTTTTTTGTCTTCATACCTCGCGCTGCCTACCGCTTTTTGTACCTAAAACAAATAACGCATGATTACAAAAAAGAAAGAAAAAGAAAAAAACAACCAAGAGATAGGCACACTCTGCGCCCTCTCATTTCCTGCCCCTAGCTTTACAACATCTTGTCGTATAGTACACGATCGCGCCCAGCCCTCATTTTCGCATCTCGCTTAGGCCCCGCATCCCTGAGCACCCCCACCATGGCCCAGCCTGGTTCGTCCCATTCATTTACTCCTATAGAGGACCTCCCCTCTGCCACCTCATCTGTCGCCGCCTTCGAACGTGCAGATCGTCACATCAGACACTTCCTTCTCAAGACCGGTGAGCTCACGGGTCTCTCCCCCTGACCAGCTCCCCATCCCCTCCCTTGGAGAGGTGGGGGACTTCACCTTGGCCGAAAGTACCATCCTGCCCCTTGTTTGCTCAATGACTCATGCCAGAGCTGCCACGCTCAAAGCAGTAGACGAGCTCCCCCTTCAAACAAGCGACCTGGAGGCCTGTGTCGTCAACTTGAACTTCCTACCTGATGTTAGAGACAACTCAACTCAACTTAACCAGATCCAGTCAGGCCTGCATGACCTGTCACATAGGGTAGCCCCCCTCCCCCGTGCACAGTTGATGGCACCGCTCGAAGCCCAATCATCCCGAGCACGCCCTTCAACAGCGCCCGCCCCCCACGCCCCTGCAGCCAAAGGGGCTCCTCCACAACACCCAAAGGTCCCACGGCATCGTTTGCAGCGATCGTGCGTGGCACCAGCAAGTTGGATAAAGCAGCCCGTGAAAACATAGCTGCTAAGAAGAACAGGGGAAAGAAAAGTTCAACTACCAACACCTCAGCAACGAAAGTCGCGGAAGCCAGCAAGAAGGCCTCCCCGCTGAAGGCTCCAACCCCTCTTGCCAGTGCTGCAAGAAGGTTTTTCGCCCCTCACTCGTCCCCTGGACCTCACCGCGATGCTGCTGACATAAAAACCCCCCTACTGGACCTGGCCGCGTCTGTGCCCCGAGAAGCCAACTGTTCCCTCCACCACTCCCGCATGGCCATCATCAACAATAGAGGCTCAATAATCCTAATTGTAGTTGACACCTGAGTCCCAGCTGCCTCCTACGCTCCTTACTTTGAGGCTCCTACAACCAAGGTCAACCAATCCTTCCCTGTCGGAAAGGCCCCTGGCTCTATTAGCAGAAAACACTTTTTCTCCAGACGGACACAGCCCACTTCCGGATGAATAGCGTCCACTCTTTGCTTGCTGTTCTCCCAGATCTGCCGTGCCTTCTTTGCCTTTCATCTCTTGCCCCTGGTACACTCGGACGCCCCACTTTCCCTCCACAGCGTTGGACGCGCTTGTTGCGACCCACACCCCCTCCTAGTGCCTCCGCATTGTATCCGCTTCGTTAACCTCTCATCTACTGGCCTCCTGCCTACTCCTTGCAGTTGCGCGCGTCCGGCGGCCATTTCTGCTACGCTCCCACCTCTGGCGACCTAGATCTGTCCGCTTCCATCCGGTTCCATCTGCTGCCATCCTACGTCGCTTTTTTGTTAGTCTGCACCCTACAGTCACTTTCATAATTCCCTTACCGTTCACAAGACGCCCGGCGCGGCCGCCATGCAGACCCCCTACTTTGGTTGGCTTCCCTCCCCACAGGAGGGTATAGTTTCGCATTAATCATCCGCAGAACTCAGGCGGCCGAGTTGAAGCCATACAGTTTCTACGGGAATCTCTCCCTTAAGTCGCCGGCTTCAACTTGGCCGCCTATTCAATTCAATTTATTTAAAACATTTCCTTAAACACCCACGGATCATGTAGTACTCCTGCAGCCGAGTGGAAGCCGGACACTCAATATGAGCACTGCCACCATAAGTCTACGGCTTGAACTTGGCTGTATATTCATACAGAACAATTCATCCTATTTAAAACATTCCCTTCAATGTCCAAGAATCATGTATTACTCCTGTGGCCGAGTTGAAGCCGGACACTCATTATGGGAAGTGCCACCTTAGGTGTCCAGCCTCCACCTGGCCGGATATTCGTGTAGAGCAATTCAACCTATATAAAACATTGCCTTAAATGCCCACAGATCCTGTAGTGCTCTCCTGGCCAAGTTGAAGCCGAACACTGAATATGGGCACTGCCATCTTAAGCGTACGGCTTCGACTTGGCCGTATATTCATGCAGAACAATTCAACCTATGTACAACATTCCCTTAAATACCCGCGGATCGTGCAGTACTCCAGCAGCCAAGTTGAAGCAGGACACTCAATACGCGAACTGCCACCTTAAGTGCCTAGCTTCAACTCAGCCGAATAAATACTGTACATAATTGGATAGAATAATTTAATATATTTCATTAAGCGTACTCAGATCAATCCTGTGATTCACTATCCATTGCTTCTCACCGCTAGAAATTACCTACGCCTGTGCAATCACTGCCCCTATACTGACTATTCACATGTCTCGACCATTGATCCGGTTGCCGCCTCGAATATGTCCGCTCAGAATGTGAAATCTGCCACCATTGATCGGATCGAGTATGCGAACTAATGCCAGGCGATTGACTGCTCCAGCCTCACTTAGAATATTTCTCTTCTTGAAAAGTCCAAGCAATCGAGGCACCACGCGTAGTCGTAAATCTTCATAGTTCGCTTCCCCATCAGTCTGGACCCTCACCCCATGGTTTCCAGAGCCACCGTTGTGGAATGCCTTTGTTCCAGTAGCGGGCCCGGAGGATCTGGAACCTGTCAGCTTCCTGAAAGTCACGCACTGTGATTGCTAGCTGAACAAATCCTTCTACAGGAAGTAAGCCCAGTTCGGCAGGGTCCGCAGGCAACCGCCGGTCATCCGCAGCAGTCTGCCTGATCAAATGCAGTATCTCCTCCATCATGTTGGAATAATGGATATCGAGGGCTGTGCATAATTTGGTCAGTGTGCTGGTGTTCTTCATACGGCCTTTAAGAACCCGGCGAGGTGTGCTGCGACTTGAAACAGTCGGCCTTTCCATCCCTCTATCTTGTACCACGATCACACCTTTAACTTTCCAAAGTGCTTCTATTGTCTGTAACCTTATTCCTAGGGCGTGCTGCAGGCCAGAGTGCGACAAGATCTGTCGGGCCGCTTCATTCTTGGTTGACCTGCGGTAGTCATCTTTAATCTGATCCTTATGTGCTAGTTCACTGATCTTAGTTGAATACATCGATATGGATCCAAAATGCCGTGCGTGGGAGGCAAAGTCAGTCAGGTAGTGCATCTTGATGAAGTTGAAGTGGTTGTCACGCTGTATCAAATCTGCCCGCTGAACAGACCTTTCAACCCTCTCTTAATCAGCCAGCCAACGGCGATTAGCAACACTTCTATAGTGGACTTCTTTTGCACGCTGATCTGCCATTAGTTCCCTTAGCTTCCGATCCTGGCAATTTGCTTGAGCGCGGGTAGCCTTCGAGGTACGGAACTCAAGAAAAATGTCCTTTGTCTGGTGGAATGTCTGCAGGTAGCTTTCCATGTAGGAAAGTGTGTCTGGTGTATGACTGCGATATTGAGCCATGAGAGTGAAGTCCACCAGCGCGCTAACACACTTCAAAGGGCGCTTGAAATCCTGATACTGAGAACTGTCCGGATTTCGCAATGCTGACGCCAATACAGTGGAAATACAACGGCCGAGATTGCGCATCTCCTTTCCTTGCCATTGTATGATTTCGCGATAGGCCTTTTCAGGTACGCTCAATCCGGGGTAAGGAGGAATTTCTTTCCAAGCATCGTCTAACACCTGCTGCTGTTTCTGCTTTTTCAGGAATCCTTCCACCCATTCCATCATATGTTTGAATAAGCCATGGTAGATGTTGTGCAAGAGGTCTGGCTTGTGTAGGTCCACCAGGCTTACTCGGCCAAGTCCGGTGAATACATTGTTTCCTATTTTCACGCCCAACTGCTGAAAGTATTCTGCAATAACGGCAGCTTCTGCCCTCTCCTGCCTCAAGGCTTTCTCTCTATATAGCATGAGTCGCGGGTCTCATACATCCGCCGCAGATCCTCACTGAGCTCCTTGCACGGAACCTTCCACTTTGGGGATGACTTGCTGCCTATTCCTTGCAAGGCTGCGTGCTCAGGATGATCCGCGATCCAGGCCAACAAAATCGGAAAACAAAGGCGTGTTTTGCCGTCTGCACAATCCATTACCGTTTCTTCTCAGGCAACCTGCTGTAATGGTACCAGGACAAGATCGAAGACAGCCCGTAGGACATCCGCGTTGGTCTGCTGCTGGGCTTCATTGGCACGGGCTGATTCGCCAGTGAACTTTGGCGGTACGGGAAGCAATGCCAGAAGCAGGATTGGCATCTTGGCAGGGCTGCTTCTTGTCCTTGAAAGGATATTGCCGATCGTCATGTATACAGGCCAGGCATTCTTATCTCCGGAGAAATTAGTGACGTGCGTCTGGTCTGACAATCCGATAATGGGCACTACTGTGGACCCGGCGGGCAAAGCTTTCTACCAAGGAACGGAATGGGCTGTTAGCACTGGAAACACCACTCCAAGAACTTGTCAGGACCTATCTCATACCTGAATATTCCACAACCAGTCCGCCGTATCCATCTCTGAATATAATCACTCCCTACTTGAATCATATTCTCGAATAGGTGCGTAACCCATATCTGAGCTATAGGCGACCTGACGGATCACGTAGCGGACACAGTCAATAATATTTCGATAATAGAAAGTTGTTGAATGTCGAGCATCATCAATACTGGATTCCTCCCACACCAGCTATTCACGAAATGGGTCCACTATGTCGAGGTGTTGTCGCAAGCTATAGGCGGACCGGAATGATCTGTTATCCGTATAGCCTAAACCTTCTGCAAAGTCCGCGTAGATCTGCCACTTGGCTACCTTGCTCTGGACAAACCAGGTCGCCAAATTAAAGTCGTTGTCCGATAAGAAAGGGCTCCAAGGGTGATCGGTCATGGCCTTGTTGAACTCGGTATAGCCAGCAACTTCGCCGAGTGGTCTGCCAGCACCGGGAATAGTTTCTTGACCCGAAGAGCGCGCGCGGACTCATAGGTGGGTAACTTCTTCCGTGTCTGAATGGTTCTGCATATCATCTATCTCACCACTTGCTGTATGGAAATCTGGAATCTCGAGTCTACAATTAGATTCGTAGTCTGAGTCCTTGAGGTTTTCAAGTTCATCACGAACAAAAGTAGGTCCCATGGAACCCGCGTCCGGAATCGCGCTAAGGAAAAGAACGATATCAAGTAGCATTGTCTGAAAGTGTTTGCATATGCAGTGGCTTATTGATAACGTCGCCTGCAATAAGGGCACTTTGTTGGCTTTAAGGTCATCGTGTGTGCTCTTTCTCTTTCAAGTAGTCTGGCGGATGGACTGGGGGGCTGCAGCGGACTCACTCTTTCAAAGTGAAGGGTAGGTTTCCTTGGAGGGGCAAATCGAGATAATTTCAAGCTTGTTTAGTCGGATGACGAACGGGTCCAGACACTCAAGCTGCCAACTGTTATTCACAGTTTAACTTGTGAAAGCTGTTCTTTGTTGAGATAAGACTATGGGAGCCTTGGCTCATGGGTCGCAGCTCCCATGCAGCTTTGTTCCGGCTTAAAACCTTATCTGAAACCTATCATCATTGTGGGTGGGTCATCTGACCTTTCAAGATATTCAAGTTTGTACCGGGTACAATCCTGCAAACCCCACTAGAACCGTCCTTGTGCAGCCTATATAAGCTCTCTCTTCCCCCCCTTCCATCTTCTCTCCATAATCCTTTCCCCAATCACAATCAGGTACTCGATCCGCCAGCCCATCCTAACAGGACCCACAAAGCTCCGAGTCAGCACAACCTCTCACTTGTCCGCTGTATCACCAGTCTATCCTCAGCTCATTTCAGATTACCTATCTGCTTTTCCCTAGCCAATAACCCCTTCACAGCCATTACCATCCGCAGAACTCCCTTTAGCGGCCGCCAGGCCCGCTCTATTTCCATTTTCAGATCTTCCACAATCCTTCATCCTCAAAAGTACCAGCATCTACTAGCGGCCATCCTCTATCCGCTGAGGGACCATTTAAACCCCCTCAAAAAGCACCCGCTTTCTGATCCATCAAGCACCCCTCACCCCAATCACTATTACAATGGCAGCCTCAAAGGTTGGTCTCACTTTCAAAAAATGGGCGTCCTTTAAAAATGACGGCGATGTTACCTGATGTATGTACGTTTGCAGCTTCCCCCACCCACGAACCTATAGTTTGCAGTATAAAGCCTGGCCAAATGCTATAAAACGTAAGATGGAGCAAGACAGGATCCCAGGGTGGAAGCAGAGTACTGCCGCTCAATGGGCGACCATCCAGGCACATTTTCTTACTCTGCGGCCTGTTAGCCAAAGGTCGGGACTCTGGCAGGCTGATAACCCCCGTGGCGAACGTTTTACCAAATGCCTCAACCTTTTGCTAAAGGACCTAGCAAAAAAACATGAGGGTATCTTAAGAGACATGTTGAGAGCACCTATTGCCGCTATTCCAGTTGCGGACCCCACCCCCGCCAGAAATGATTGTAGGTTATCCCCAAGCGTCCGCAATAAAGATGTACCATATATGCTAATACACCTCCTGTAGCTCTCGCCAGTCCGCGGTGTGTTTGTCTCTGGATAGATGAGCTTTCCATAGTCCTCCCAAGCTGCCCACTTCCTGTCGGGATGGACAAGATCCAGTGGCAAAGTCATGGACATGTTTACTGGATGGAGCTAACTGAGCCCACCTTTCCCAACCTGGTAGCGGCATAGAGAAATCTATGGCACTGGGAGTCGGATTTCGTATCCTTATTGGTACAACGAGACAGGGTACACCTCTGCTGCACGAGGATTCAAAAATGCTGCTGCCACTTGCTGAAAGGATCCGAATCACAAATAGCCGACTTGTCCACATATGATGGTCTTTGAATCCGCCAAGCGAACCAATGGATCTGCTCGTCTGTTACCATCGAAGGAATGATACAGAGGATAGCACTCCACCTCCCGGGCAGATTAGGTTTGCTCCACGTGATAACCGGGGCCCCCCTCGAGACACCTCGGATGACTGGTCCGCCTGTAGCCATAATGGACAGAGCTCAGATGGCCACCAGCAAGAGTCATCCGCTGCGGCAGCAAAGCGAACCACCTCATCAAAGACCACCAGGAGCGGTAATACCACAAAAAAGAGTATGCGAACACACCGTATCAATTGGGCGGACATTGACAAATCAGAGCCAGAGCCTCCTGGTACGCAAGCGTGTGTCCCTCGTGCTAACCTGGGCACTCGTGTTTTGAGGTTTAGTAGACAAGGAGAATGGGAGACTGACGTAAAGAAAGCATCCCGGACCCCAGCCAATAACTGTGGTAAACGCAACCTCGCGGTCATGCAAGAGGCCGATAAGCCATACGGTTCGGATAGGAGTCCGGAACCCCAGAGGAATGTAGCTCACCAGGTGGGGGTAATTTATGCCGGCATTGAGGTTCAGCCGGACAGATGCGATGGGGAGCATAATCTGAATCAGCAACTCACGTACAGGCCTAGTCCGACAAACGGTCAGTCTCCGTTTACTCCCAATCCGGGTTACGATCATGCATCTGCAGCCTCTGAGATGGGAGAGGTGAGATGGTCAGCCGTGCCTGTTTTGATGCTGGCCTCAGGGGCCGACCCGCCTGTCAACACATTGGCGACACAAGTCAATATGCCCAGCAGAAGCCATTCCCCCTCCCATTCATGTACCGGCGATGTGTTTGCAGATATTCCGACAGCTGAAGAAGTCGGACGAGAATTAAGCCCGGCCACTGACTCCCCAACCGACTCGAGTGCATACTTTACGCCTGGTAACTTGCGGTTACGACTACCAGGTTTTCCATCCATTCTGTTGGCAAGGTCAGCCGCAGTTCGCGCAGAAACAGGCGTTGGGAGTCCGCTCAAGTCCGTTTCTGTCCTGGCTCACTAGCTCTGCGAACAAAGCTCTCCTTCCCCGACCAATGTGTCTAATGTCTAGCTAGCTGAGGGTGTAGGTCCATTTCAAGCAATTTACAAGTACTAGGCCACGATAGACCCTTCGACTTTTCCTTTTGGTGTTTTCACTTTTGTTTCTACAGTTCATGTTATTCTCACTGTTTCCTGACTATTTCTGTTTTAGATTAGCCTGCTATGTCTGGGCTGCTTGCCCTGATCAATATACTTAATTTAGACCTGTGACTGTCCGCAGATCCTGCGGGTGTTTCCTTTGGGTGTTTTTCATTTGGAGTTTAACTTTTAGAGTTTTGTGAGTTATCCTTGTATGTTTTCCCGCACATTTCTTGTTTGGATTGGTCCAGCTGTTGCCATTCCGCGTTGCCCAAACCCAATGTAGTCTACGGACAAATTGTTGCTCTACGGGGTCCCTCTTAGAGTTTTGCAGACCATTCTTGTTTGCCACTAAATGTTCTGCGTTTGGCGGGTGGGCTCGTGGGACTTGCTCTCGGAATCTTCGCAGATCATTCTTGCTCTCATCCAGCTCTTTTTCGTTTAGTATATGTTCTCTCTGCTGGCTTTACCGGTTTGCTCTTTGGACTTGTGCGGATCATTCTTGTTCTTCTCTGACTGTTTTTCGTTCGGGGTTGCCCCTTTCATTACTATTCGTAACCTAGCTTTTCATCTTATATCCTATCCCTTGAGCCTTAGCAGCAGCTTTCACTTTTTGAGATTAGCGTCCGGGCCCGAGCCCTAGCATTACCCGCATTTCTTTCTGTCCACTTGGCAGACCTACTCAAACTAGATTAGTCCGTATCTTCTGATAAACCTTTCTTCATCTGATTCAGGAACCCCAAGTACCTAACACTCGTATTGCTCCAGTGAAATCACAGTGCGGCCAAGTCTTCAGGTGCAAATTCGTATATCAGGTATCAAGCTGCAATTTGGATGCCCGGTGTGTGCTGACGCTAGCGGACATGAAAGCGAGTGATGAACTGTAAATGTTCTTAGTTCTTAAGGAAGCTGGGCCGACCATTTCGATCTTCCAAGTTCACACCCCATATCTTGCCCTTAGCTACCTACCAATTGAGGCTTCCTAATACCACCTGCACCTCAACGTCATACACTGCAATTCTCTTCTATTAATATTCACCTGCATACTATGTCACAACAACAGCGGCGGCTCCTGGCGGACCGAGCACGTTCATTGAGGCAGGAAAGGCAAAGGGAGGTCCTTCGCAGACATTTCCAGGGATCTAGGTCCCGGGACGGATTAACTATAATAACATCACCCCGTGTTGAGTCTGTTATAGCTGGGTCCACTGTAGGTAGGAGGAGGGATGCCATGCGGGAGCCAGCTTCTTCACGACTCCAGGTACCAAAGCCTGTCCTGTACAACTGGCAGCAGGGCTTAGAGTCAGCAGATGAGAGTCTAGACCGTAATGATGGGCAATATGACGGTAATGATGGCCAGAGTGAGGAGAGTGAGGAGAGTGAGGAGAACGAGTTAGGCCAGCATGGGGACAATACGGATCATCGATCGGCCTGGGGAGCGCAAAGACCAATTCGGCATGAGTTCCTTAGCTCGCAGCGCTCAATACCAACAATCACCCCTGGGAATACCCACAATTCCAGCAGGAGGATTAGTTACCCCGGATGGAGAAAGTCTGCTCAAGTACAAGATAGCCAAAACCGTTTTACATCTGCCATTCCCTCCAATTCGCCCACAGACTTGAATCCCCTTGCGATGCCGGTGATAACCCCAAGTCATCCAGATCCAACCGTGCGGGAATTGGATCGCGGAGGACAGCAAGCCAGTACTAGGCGAAATATGGCAACAGGGCTTCAGTGTACTATTCGGGCCAGATCCGGTGGCCTGATGTGGGACTAGACGATCTTAGTCAATCCGTTTCCGGACCCGATTACCCTGACCGAAGAGGTTGGCACATGTTGGAGCGATGCCTGAACCAAATTAGGCTTTCCGACTTTCCTGATGTTACCCCGCCCTCAAATGACCATGTACGTTACCCTTAATCGATAACCAACATCCTATACTAGACCAGATACAGTGGCCGCTGATAACTGATTTGCAGATCCGGCAAAGCACAGCGGATGCAGATCTCAGTATCTGCATACAGCAAAGAAGGCTATAACAGAACTCTACAAGCTCACTATGGAGGATCCTAGAGCCTGCACACGAAGAGTGGAATACCTACTGGAGGAGCATAGGTTCATTTGCCCGCCCGGCAGCCATGAGGCATTCTTTTGACATTTGTCAGGATTGTTTCTAATCGGAGTAACAGTAAATCGATCTAATCCGGCGGACTGCCAATTTCTCTTGGACTCCTCGTACCGTAGATTCCGGGTGTGATATTTGCTCGACATTACTCTGGCCTGCAAATGAAATGCATGACGGGTGAGGGTTTCCTGGATAAGATCGATGGCCTGTTTATCTGTCTGACAACCATCCTATTATGGCATTCACTGCGATATTGGCAGACTAGCATTTGTATCGATAATGTGACTTTCACAAGGGCCACTTCCGGGGGTAAGAAAAACAATGTGTACAGGCAGGTTTTGCAAGTGTCTGGATCCCCCGAGCGCCCCGGCTTACGGACACTTTTGTAAACAGCAAGTACTCGAGTTGCGGGAAAGGTCATCTAACGGATAGATTGCCCTGCTGGAACGTCAGACACGATCCTGGGGCAAAACGGAAAGAGTTTGGCAACGTTGAATAATCCAGTGGATAAGGGCGACATTGGGGGCCACAATCGCGATGGAGCGGGAAACGCGGGTAGAGAGGACGGCGGGATATGACAATGATGAGGACGCATTGAGGCGGGAGTTTGGTAGTGATACGGAGCTGGATGAATTGGCGGCCGCTGGCGGCCTCGTGGATACAGGAGGAGGACATGGTCGGCATGAGCCGCAGCGAGAACATGGGGCCAATCTGGGAGCACTGGTTGGTACGGCGCAGTTCCAAGACCGTGGGGAGGCGGAATCGCATGTTGAAGAAAACAATCGAGAGGATAGGGAGAATGGTTTTATCACTACTCGCTGATCGTGTATATATATGTAATAAAATTAAATTAAATTACGCGAGCCAAAAGGGTCAGGAATGGTCAAACAATAGTAGTGTGCGAGTTGAATGGGCAGGAAAGGCAGGAGAATAAATTGCGCGGATGGTTATAAGCCGTGCAAGTCTGAGTAAGGCATCTAGCGGGCAATTGTAGGTTCGTGTAATGACCCTACAGATAGGTAGCTACAGTGGACTAGACTCAAGCCCGTATGGCATACCAAGTGGTAACCATATTGAGGATAGGCCAGTATACTTAGTATACTACCGGTAGACATGAGTTGGTACA
>Ga0307509_10008299_pt1 | contig 13268 bp, 13 predicted proteins | sample 10_EM_MG_FD_202245 | JGI IMG/M metagenome (GOLD analysis project Ga0307509, IMG submission 202245) | Populus trichocarpa ectomycorrhiza microbial communities from riparian zone in the Pacific Northwest, United States - 10_EM | ecosystem: Host-associated > Plants > Roots > Unclassified | place...
AAATTATTATCTCTACATTAATTAATGAATATTAATGTTTTTAATTAACTTAAAATAATAATTTCTCCACTCATTAAAATTATTTTTAAGAAAAATTTACAATCATCATAAAAAAAGATAATTCATTATTGAGAAAATAATATAATTAAATTATAATTCACCCGGTAGCTAAATTATTTCTTTAAATATATTTTATAATAATATAAATAATTAACAGTTTAGATTTGATGATGAAAATGAAGTTAGTTCAAATTAACAGTTTAGATCTAAATGTAAAAATGAAGGATGAAATTACGAAATATTTAAGAAAAAACTTGAAATTACGAAATATTTAAGAAAAAACTTAACTTTATCCTATTTATGTCTTTGTCTTCTCTGTTTCTCATGGATAGAAAATACATTTAAACTATTTTTTGTCTCCATTTTCATAAACAAACGTGTTTTTATCCTAATTGTTTCTGTTTTATTATTTTTTTTTAAAGTCAACTACTATCTAAGTCAATTCACCCTCATTTTACACGACCTTGTTTCAGAATCTAAACAATCCAATTACCTCCTCCTCTTCATCTATACACTACTGATCTCTTCTTCGTTTACTATTAAGCTTTGGTACAGCACTTATTCACTTGCATAAGAGGGAGACTTGCTTTGATTTATGTACCGAAGCAAAACAGTGATTGGTCGTTGATTCAAGAGAAGCAAGACAGTGAGAGAGAAACCTCGCCTTTGAATCATCGTTATTGCTCCGTTTAAAGTCAACCCCCCCTCTAAAGTCTAACCTAGACCCACCGGGCCATCAACTTCCCGTGAACAGACCTAGTTTTCGGAACTAAATACGGCCCAAGGCTTTAAAAGCCCAAGACCAATATCTATTTGGTACAATGGAGATCTACGTCAACGTACAACCCAACTGAATCGCATTTTAGCTCGTCGAATCAAGGAGGAAGAAACACAGACCCGTTTTTCACCGATCCACAAAAGAACACTCTCTCTCTCTCCCCCTCTCTCTCTGGTTTCTGATCTTGAAACCTCCGATCTAGGGCACCATGGCTGCTGCCAATGCCCCAATCACCATGAAAGAGGCTCTAACGGTAATATCCTCAACATTCTCTCTCTAGATCTCGTGATTCCACTACATGTTTTTTTGAAATACAAGTCTTCGTGCTGATTTTTATTTTGTTTGATTTGTTGTTGAATTGTTAGTTGCCGAGCCTCGGTATCAACCCACAGTTCATAAACTTCACGCATGTGACTATGGAATCAGAGAAGTACATATGCATCAGAGAAACGTCGCCACAGAACAGCGTGGTTATTGTCGACATGAACATGCCTATGCAGCCTCTAAGAAGGCCTATCACTGCCGATTCCGCCTTGATGAATCCTAATTCTCGAATTCTCGCTCTCAAAGGTATTTTTATAACACATAATGCAATCATTTTTTCCTATCTAAATTGATCTGCTTATTTTCCAGTGAATAAAAGAGAACTGTATTTGTTATTTGTTAATAATTGCAATAATAGAAATAATTGTGGCCTTAATCCTTATCTAATGGTTAATGAATCTCGGTGTTTTGATTCGAAGCCCAACTGCCGGGAACTACTCAGGATCATTTGCAGATATTTAATATAGAACTGAAAGCGAAAGTGAAATCTCATCAAATGCCTGAGCAGGTATCTATGTTTGAAATATTGATTTGATTTCCTACTTAACTTTTAGAATGCCAGTCTAAATTGTGGTATTCATGGTGTGTATGCGCTATAGGTTGTGTTTTGGAAGTGGATTAGCCCTAAGATGCTGGCCCTGGTAACTCAGACTTCAGTTTATCATTGGTCAATTGAAGGCAAGCATTTTGTATCTTTCATGTTCTCAAGATTTTGCGACTTTCTTGTTTTTATTCCTCTTGTTTATGATTTTATCATACTTGCAGGTGATTCGGAGCCTGTGAAGATGTTTGATAGAACAGCTAATCTACAAGGTAATCAGATAATCAACTATCGATGTGATCCTTCAGAAAAGTGGCTGGTCCTCATTGGAATTGCTCAAGGTCCACCAGAGGTATGTCGTGCAGGCTTCTCCTATTTGCATTTAGTAATTTATTAATTAATGTATTCATGATAGCATCATTCATGTTAGTGGCTCCATTGAGTTTTGCCATGTTATAAGAATTTATAAGTTGGATTTTAGTTAGCAAAATGGCTGTTAGGTGCTTCACATGCTTTCTTGGTAAATTTTGATTTGCAAACTTACTGCACTTACTGCACTCGTGCCCTTTTTTAATGCTAAAATTGGATGCTTCTCATGCAAAATTTTTTCTTGGACTTGGGCAAATAATATTTTGGGCTCTCAACTTATTTGTCTCCTTTTTTGTTGTTTGCCCTGCTCACTTCTTATAAATTGTATGGAAAACTTGGCATTATCTCATTGCATTGGGAACTATTTAGCGATGATATACTATGTTTGTTGTTAAAACGTTTCTACGTGTAAAAGATTTGGTTGCTTGCACATTTCCTTAGACTGAAGTGGCTAGAAGCTTCACTTTTTGATAATTTGATACTTCCCAGAATAATGCACTGTTTTATGCCTAACTTATCTTGCTTATGAGAACTGCCTTGGTTAAATGTTTCCTCGTTTATGACTTGAACACAGTTTTCCTCTAGTGTATGGCATGAGAGCTTGCATGTTTCCCATCAGACAACAGTTTGTTGTGTTTGAATGTTGTCCATAATAGGTAGAAACTCATTTGGACCATGGTTTTTATTAGTACTAAATTTGTTGGCCCTGCTTTTAACTTTAAGTTGCTCCTATAGTGTCAAGACATTGTGGTTATTTATAGCGCTTCTCCTTCTTCTTTCTCTTACTGTAGACAGGCAAGAATGTTATTAAAAGTATGATTGCCCAGTCTTTAATCTGTTAATTTACAGTAACCATTTGTGTTTTGCTTGTTCTTTTCCCAGTATTTTTTGGTGTATTAGGTATGGCAATTACCATGTAAGATGGCATATTTTGTCTTCTCCTTTGTTTTAAAGCTTACATATTTATTTTTTAGATTGTGAAACGTTCCTTTATGATCGATATTGCACCTACCTTGATGATTGCAGAGTTTTAAAATTCTTCCAGAGATTTCAACAGCGTTAATAATATCTAATATTTGTTGCAGAGGCCACAATTAGTCAAAGGGAATATGCAGCTTTTCTCTGTGGATCAGCAGCGTAGTCAGGCTCTTGAAGCACATGCTGCGTCATTTGCCACATTTAAAGTGTGATGTTAATCCTGAATTTTGTTTCATTTTGTGGATTCTATTTTTTAAATAGTAATTTTCTAATCTAGTTGCTCCTAGTATTGTTATTTAATTATACTTGTTTGCTTCTTTTCCAGGTTGCAGGAAATGAAAGCCCTTCAACCCTTATCTCTTTTGCATCAAGGTCGTTTAATGCTGGACAACTAACATCAAAGTTGCATGTTATTGAACTTGGTGCTGTGCCAGGTCATTTACTTTTCTTTGGCTTCTCTAGCCATATGCACATCAAATGCAGTGTAATTGTGTCTTGGTTTCATTTGTTTGCTTTTATGCTGTCTCTAAGGAAGTTTTTGTGCTTGGTGATACTAGAAGCATGTTGCTATGACTTTTCATACTGGCTTTCGGTGAAATCTGTTGGATACTGATTGTGCTATTGTCTATCAGGCAAACCTTCATTTACCAAGAAGCAAGCAGACCTGTTCTTTCCACCAGACTTTGCTGATGATTTTCCTGTGTCAATGCAGGTAAAGCATTTCTTTTTTTTTTATCAGGATTAGTAGTGCTCCTGATAGGTTCACCGAAAGCTAAAATTTGTTTATTTTCATTTTTATTTTGTGACAGATATCCCAAAAGTATGGCTTAATATATGCGATCACAAAGCAAGGACTTCTATTTGTTTATGACTTAGAGACTGCCAGCGCAATTTATAGAAATCGAATCAGTCCAGATCCTATATTTTTGACTACTGATGCTTCTTCAGTAGGTGGCTTCTATGCTGTCAATAGGAGAGGACAGGTTTTGCTTGCCACTGTAAATGAAGCAACTATTGTGCCTTTTGTTAGTGGCCAGGTTTGCTTCCTGGATTTTTACCATTTCTGTTATGTTTTGCTATTATAGCGAAGAGGACCAAGTATCTTAAATCATTGTTTGGTGGTTTGGCAGTTAAACAATCTTGAACTTGCTGTTAATCTTGCCAAAAGAGGAAATCTTCCTGGAGCTGAGAATCTGGTAAGAGTGCAGACACACACGTGTGTGTGTGTGTGTGTGTGTGTTCATTTGTTAACTCTGCTGATCTTTGAAGTCAATCCTACCCTTGCCTTTGTTTTTATGTTCTTGTGATCATTTGATATAACGTCTATTCATCATTTTTTGCTTAACATTGAATAGATAATTATTTCTAACTCAGCACAGGTTGAAAGTTCTCCCTGCACTGGAGAAAAACTAAAGACTGAAACATTTCCTAATATAAATCACAAGAAACATGGTGTATTCTATTTAAGAGTTAAAAAACATTATTCTACCTTCAAGAAATAAAACTCTGTGCAACATTAGATTCTATCCTATGGATTGTTGGGTCTAACAACAGAACATTTTAAACTTGAATATGGTAGAAAAGCATCCCACTTCTATTTTGAAATTTCCATGGAAGGTAATTTATGATGGTTTCTTAAAGTTGACATTATTTTATTTTATTTCAGTTTACCTTGAAAAATACCATGGGCTGACTTGAAAATTTACCATGCATGCTTTAATTGGTGTATGCCTGTGCACATGGTATGGTGTGTGTCCAGTTTCTTCCATGAAACATCATTGGTGTCTCTTTCAGGTTGTCCAGCGGTTTCAAGAATTATTTTCTCAATCAAAGTATAAGGAGGCCGCAGAACTTGCCGCAGAATCTCCACAAGGAATCCTCCGAACTCCTGATACTGTTGCTAAATTCCAGGTTTTTTTAGTGCAAAGTTTTCGTTGTTTTAACTTTTTTTTCTTTCTTTGTTTCTTTATCTATGAAGATACAGTGATTTCAAGGTCCTGAATTTCTAGTTTTTTTCATGTGCTACAGAGCGTTCCAGTTCAAGCTGGGCAAACACCACCATTGTTGCAGTACTTTGGAACTCTGTTGACTAGAGGAAAGCTTAATGCTTTTGAATCATTGGAATTATCACGTCTTGTTGTAAATCAGAATAAGAAAAATCTTCTGGAGAACTGGTTGGCTGAGGACAAGCTTGAATGCACTGAAGAGCTTGGAGATCTTGTGAAGGTCAGTTATACTTATCATTGCTGGTGATGATCAGTTTCTTCTTTTAATAGCAAAAAAATGGACTATTTATTCATTTATTCTTTCAACTTTTATCTAATATTTGTCCAACATGCTACTAAATGACTTGATAAAACTGAGATGGCATTGAGAGACCTCCCCCGGGTCCAACAATTCTTCCTGATATCAATACTGGTAAATATGGTATTTAGGCTGGGCATGCAAACCTTGTAGGGCCATCTGGGTCGCTGTTGGGGTAGGATTTACTTGATGTAAACAACTTGGATATGTTTAACACTTGACATGGATATAATTTTCTATTTTGTCTATGTTGTTAATGCATATTATTTTTCATCTTTCTGATATCATAAACATTTTCATTGCAGACCGTTGATAATGACCTTGCATTGAAGATATATATCAAAGCCAGGGCAACTCCAAAAGTTGTTGCAGCATTTGCTGAGAGGAGGGAGTTTGACAAGATTCTTATATACTCAAAGCAGGTAAAGCACTCACATGCTCGTTCATTAAATTCTGTTGTTCATATGATGCCAAGTTCCAAATTAAGTAATGTTGAGAATTCAATATTTTGAGTTAGCTACTAGTTATTTTTTGGGTGCTGATGATTTATATTTTTATTTCACTGGTATAGGTTGGCTACAACCCTGATTATTTGTTCCTCCTCCAAACAATATTGCGGACAGACCCTCAGGTTCGTAAACTGTCAGTTCATTATTTTTAGTTGCACTCACACACACAATCAGGTGTTCGTATACACATGTTTCAACCAAGAATGCAATGGCTGATGGTTCTCTTATTTTGTTTAAGTTTTGTTAGCATTCACCTTCATTTCAACTTTCTGGATTGCAGGCTGCTGTTAATTTTGCTCTAATGATGTCTCAAATGGAGGGAGGTTGCCCAGTTGATTACAACACAATAACTGATCTATTCCTTCAGGTTTTACTGTTTTATTATTTTTAAGCGCAAAATAATTCAAATATGTGCAAAAAAGTTCCTTTATACCTACTGGCCATTTTATTTTTCCTAATATTATTATTGTTGTTTTTCAGAGGAATTTGATCCGCGAGGCAACAGCTTTTTTGTTGGATGTTCTGAAGCCAAATTTGCCTGAGCATGGATACCTTCAAACTAAGGTCAACACCCCTTTTTTGCTCCCTTAAATTATTTTGTATACTTGAAATAACTATTGATGGCTTAACAGTTTGCATGTTCATATCTACTCAGGTTTTGGAGATCAATCTTGTGACATTTCCAAATGTTGCAGATGCTATATTAGCTAATGGTATGTTTAGTCACTATGATCGCCCACGTATTGGCCAACTCTGTGAAAAAGCTGGGTTGTATATTCGAGCACTTCAGGTAAAATGCCTTCTCAATTCTTAAGTAAAACCTCTTAGCTTAAGAATTTCACTATTTCCTGTGCTAACAATATTTTTCATATAATGCAGCACTATACTGAGTTGCCTGATATTAAACGTGTTATTGTGAACACACATGCCATTGAGCCTCAGGTTTGTGCATGATGCATAAACAAGTTTGTCCCAAGTGAATGTAACATTATTCCTAAATGTTAATGTTGCTTCTTTTCAGGCTCTTGTCGAGTTCTTTGGTACTCTTTCTCGAGAATGGGCTCTTGACTGTATGAAAGATCTACTTCTTGTCAACCTGAGGGGCAACCTTCAGATTATTGTGCAGGTAGAGTACCGTTTAGAAGCAATCACTAATACTACATTTTCTTTTGGGGCTAATAGGCATCTCTCTATGCAGACTGCCAAAGAATACTGTGAGCAATTGGGTGTGGATGCATGCATAAAGCTCTTTGAGCAGTTTAAGTCATATGAAGGACTGTATTTCTTTTTGGGTTCATATTTGAGCTCTAGGTACACCTTTTTTGATAACTTGGATTCTCTTATCCAAAAGAGAATGATTTTGGTTGTTAAATTATATGCTGCAACTTCTTATTTTTACTTCTTTGCTTTCTGCGTAGTGAGGATCCTGAAATCCACTTCAAGTACATTGAAGCAGCTGCTAAAACTGGGCAGATTAAGGAGGTAGAACGTGTGACACGTGAATCGAACTTCTATGATGCTGAAAAGACGAAGAACTTTTTAATGGAAGCCAAGCTTCCTGATGCACGTCCACTGATCAATGTCTGTGATCGTTTTGGTTTTGTCCCAGACCTTACCCACTATCTGTTTGTCAACAATATGCTTCGCTATATTGAGGGTTATGTTCAAAAGGTAATTTTTTTCTTAGTTTTATTTTAATGTTTCGTGTCTTTGTATTGCCAAAATCATTCTTAAGTGGTAATACAGTCCCAGTTTACATTTTCCCCTGGTTCTTTTGTTTAATAGGTCAATCCAGGAAATGCTCCTTTAGTTGTAGGACAACTGCTTGATGATGAATGTGCTGAAGATTTCATTAAAGGCCTTATTCTGTCTGTTCGTTCTCTTCTGCCAGTTGAGCCCTTGGTGGAGGAGTGTGAGAAGAGGTTTGTTGTTTTTTTAGAATGTGATGTTAAATCATCCATTGTTATTGCCACTTCACTTAGTATTTTCTTCGCAGGAATCGTCTCCGCTTGCTCACTCAGTTCTTGGAGCATCTAGTCAGTGAGGGAAGCCAAGATGTGCATGTTCACAATGCTCTTGGTAAAATCATTATTGAAAGTGGTGACAATCCAGAGCATTTTCTTACTACCAACCCATATTACGATTCACGTGTTGTTGGTAAATATTGTGAGAAGCGCGATCCCACCCTTGCTGTTGTTGCCTACCGAAGAGGACAGTGTGATGATGAATTAATCAATGTCACAAACAAGAATTCATTGTTCAAACTGCAGGCCAGGTATGCATATTGTTCATCAGTAAGTGGTCATGGCTCATTATGTGCATAGATTTGTTTCCTTCTGCTGATTGCCCAATGGTTTCATTCAGATATGTTGTAGAACGGATGGATGGTGATCTCTGGGATAAAGCCCTTAGTCCTGATAATGAGTATAGAAGGCAGTTGATTGATCAGGTTGTATCGACTGCTTTGCCTGAAAGCAAGAGTCCTGATCAAGTTTCAGCAGCTGTTAAAGCTTTCATGACAGCCGATCTTCCACATGAACTGATCGAACTTCTTGAAAAGATAGTTCTTCAAAATTCTGCTTTCAGTGGGAATTTCAATCTGCAAAACCTGCTCATCTTGACTGCCATCAAGGCTGATCCATCAAGAGTTATGGATTACGTTAATAGGCTAGACAACTTTGATGGACCTGCAATTGGGGAGGTGGCTGTGGAAGCTCAGTTGTATGAAGAAGCATTTGCCATTTTCAAGAAGTTCAATCTTAATGTTCAGGCCGTCAATGTCCTGCTGGATAATATTCATAGCATTGATCGAGCTGTGGAGTTTGCATTCCGGGTGGAAGAAGAAGCTGTCTGGAGCCAAGTGGCCAAGGCCCAACTGCGAGAGGGGCTAGTAAGTGAAGCAATTGAGTCCTTTATCCGTGCAGATGATGCTACTCAATTCTTGGAAGTCATAAAGGCAGCTGAGGATGCAAATGTATATCATGACTTGGTGAAGTACCTTCTAATGGTGAGGCAAAAGTCAAAGGAGCCCAAGGTTGACAGTGAGCTCATATATGCATATGGTAAAATTGATCAACTGGGTGAAATTGAAGAATTTATTCTCATGCCTAATGTTGCTAATCTCCAAAATGTTGGAGATCGTTTATATGACGAAGCCCTGTATGAGGCAGCAAAGATTATATTTAGATTTATTAGTAACTGGGCTAAGCTAGCTGTCACACATGTTAAGCTAAAAGAGTTTCAAAGTGCTGTTGACGCAGCTCGAAAAGCAAACAGCTCGAAAACATGGAAAGAAGTCTGCTTTGCTTGTGTTGATTCTGAGGAATTCCGCTTGGCTCAGATATGCGGTCTCAACATTATCATACAGGTGGTTATTTTTTAATCCTTTCTCCAGTTTCATTCTGTCTGATATCAATGTCTTGAGCGTAATTTGTTATGATGATGGTTCCTTATACGGACCTTGAACTTTTTGGCTCCTGATTATTTTTTCCTTAAATCTTCATCTTTTGCTGTTAATGAGAGTGACAAAGGTAGACAATGAATTTCTGTTCTTAGATGTAAGTATTCTAGTGCTCATAAATTCTGATTCCTGTTTTTTCTGTCATTAAAGGTTGATGATTTGGAAGAGGTCAGTGAGTATTACCAGAACAGGGGATGCTTTAGCGAGCTCATCTCTTTAATGGAAAGTGGGCTTGGTTTGGAGCGTGCACATATGGGCATCTTCACTGAGTTGGGAGTTTTATATGCGAGATACCGCCCTGAGAAGCTTATGGAGCACATCAAGTTGTTCTCAACTCGTCTCAACATCCCCAAGCTAATACGTGCTTGTGATGAACAACAGCATTGGAAGGAACTGACATATTTATACATCCAATATGATGAATTTGACAATGCTGCAACCACTATAATGAACCACTCTCCAGAAGCATGGGACCACATGCAATTTAAAGATGTTGTAGTGAAAGTTGCAAATGTTGAGCTCTACTACAAGGCTGTGCACTTTTATTTGCAAGAGCATCCAGACCTAATCAATGATCTTCTTAATGTGATTGCACTTCGTGTTGACCATACTCGAGTAGTGGACATAATGCGAAAGGTACACTTTGTCATTTATCGTGTTATGTTTCTGTTGCTTCCACTTTTCTTGGAGAGTTAGTGGCTAGGGAGAGTTTTGTCTGTAATATCGTATTCACATCTGCAATTGTATGAGTTTCAGGCTGGTCAACTCCGTCTCATTAAGCCATACATGGTTGCTGTTCAGAGCAACAATGTCTCTGCTGTGAATGAAGCATTGAATGAAATTTATATTGAGGAGGAGGACTATGACAGACTTCATGAATCTATTGAGTTGCATGATAACTTTGACCAGATAGGCCTTGCACAGAAGGTTAGTTTAAATTTCAAAGAATGACTGTAAGTCCTAAAGGTTGATTTTTTATTTACAAGTGTTAATAATGTGTTTGAGCAGATTGAGAAACATGAGCTTCTTGAGATGAGACGTGTTGCTTCTCATATATACAAGAAAGCAGGAAGGTGGAAGCAGTCAATTGCTTTGTCGAAGAAAGACAATCTTTACAAAGATTGTATGGAAACTTGTTCACAGTCTGGTGATCGTGAACTTTCAGAGGAGTTGCTTGTCTATTTCATCGAGCAGGTTTGTTTTCTCTAGTTCTTCTCTCCCTATCTCTTCTCTCTCCCCATCTCTCTCTGTTTGTGTTCGTATAGCAATTCCCCACACTTTGCATCTTAGTGCCTTGCAAAAGCTTTCTATCTTGAAGTCCCTGTGCACTATCAACTATCCCCTTGCTCCTCACAATCTCTCTTATTTTCCACTGGATTTTTTCTTATTTTTGTCTAATTCGATTCTGATGTCTGTTAAAACAAGATTGCTTTTAGTCTTTCTTCTAATGTCTTTTCAAGTATTAAGCCGTTGGATGATATAAATTTCAGACTGCAGTATTTTTTAAGATTCTATCATGCAGTCCTCTTTTGAAAAAGAAAAAAGAAACCCCTGAAACACACGTGAGAATTTTGTTTTGCTGGATTGTTTGGTCAAATTGGGAGATCTGCATTGACGATCTTGTTTAATGCTGGAGCAGGGAAAGAAAGAGTGCTTTGCAGCTGCCCTCTTTGTTTGTTATGATTTGATCCGACCAGATGTTGCTATGGAGCTGGCATGGATGAACAATATGATTGATTTTGCTTTCCCATATCTCTTGCAGGTAGTCTTTATGCGCCCCCCCTCATTCTTAATTGTTGACACTTAATATTTTCTTCAACCTCTGATTTTGTTTTTCTTTTCTGTTTTTAAGTTTATCCGTGAGTACACAAGCAAAGTAGATGAGCTCATCAAGAGCAAACTTGAGGCTCTTAATGAGGCGAAGGCTAAAGAGAACGAGGAGAAGGACATGGTTGCTCAGCAGGTAAGGGCAACTTAATGCTTTTAACATTAGCCCTTAATGCATCAGTATAAAAATTCCTTTCCTTTATATTTTTGTTGTCTTTCTCACCAAACTTTGATGAACTTGTTCCCAAGCTTTCAATGAATAATATGTAATGAAAATAAAGTGCCTTAAAAGCTTTGTTCTTCCACTGAGCTAATTATATGCAGATTGTTAAATATGAAGAAGTTGATCAATAAAGGTATAATAAATAGTACACGGTTTTTTTAAGGTAAATAAATGAAAAGACCTTGTTAATGTTTTCTCCAAATTATCACGTTTAACTGCTCTTTTAGAAGAAATGCAATTGACAATGTGCTTTTATAGTGAAGTCCACACTAGTATGTAAAAATAGTTGCAGTGTTATTGGTATTCAGGTTAAACTCATTCCACTTTTTCCCGCTCTTTTTTGTTCAGAATATGTATGCACAGTTGCTGCCCCTTGCTTTGCCTGCACCACCAATGCCTGGAATGGGTGGTCCAGGGATGAGTGGAGGTTTTGCACCACCTCCAATGGGTGGAATGGGAATGCCACCTTATGGCATGCCACCCATGGGCCCCTACTAATCGGGACGCCAACCTCTGAAATTATATTCTCCAGAATTCATTGTCTGCTACTGAAGGTGAATTCAGTCCTTTGCTTCCGGGAGGAAATTGACTGATACTCTGAACTGGTACCCCGCCATTGCATTTGCTGTAATGTTTATTTCTCTCAGAATTCTGTCGTTAATAGCAGAGCAAGTTTTTTCTCAAGTGAAGGCTGAGCCAAGTGAATAATATGTTTTCGACAGATCGGGTTATGAAATTTGTTGTGATTGTGGCACTTGAATAGGTGCTTTAGTTTTATAGCTGTAATAACATTTTGTTTTTGCTAATTGTCAAAGGCACGGTAATTGGATTCACGTCAGTGATTTGAAATTTTGTAATCACCATGTTTCTTCCATGTACAACAGTTAAGTTTATACTTGAAAAATGATGTTTTCCATTGCTGCTGGACTTGTATCTTTCTTGCAAAGTAATTTTTATACTCTTGCTATGTGGCAGTACTGCTGGGTAATTTTCTTGAATTAGTGGTTTCAAATTCTTGGAAATGGCTGCCACTCCAGGTCGTAACTTTAGCCTATTGTATGAAGGATTTATTTGGCATTACAACTGTATTTTTAAAAATATTTAATTTTTTTAGTTTTAAATTAATTTTTTTTATTTTTTTAGATTGTTTTGATATAAAATAAATTTTTAAAAATAAAAAAATATTAATTTAATGTATTTTTAAATAAAAAATATTTTAAAATATTAACTTTTATTACCCTCGATGAGGTTTCAAATTCGGATCCAGTAGTCATCAAACCACCAGTTGGTTGGTTTTCAGGGTGTTGCTAGATTATTTGATGGTGTTATTTGATGGTGTTGTACGAAAAGATATATAAAGGTGTTAATGTCTTTTCAATTAAAAAACATATCTGATCGGTATAATCTTGTTAATTTGATAAGTTTAAAAATAATTTAGATAACCAGTAAAAATATAGTTTGAATAAAAAAAAATTAAGACGATAATATATTTGATTGAATCGTGTTAACCTATTAAATCCACGATTTGAGTTATGAAATTATAATAACTCTATATAAAGTAAATCAAAACAAATTATGAAGTTCGATTTTTAATCATCAATCTAATATCGAAGGATAAAGTTGAAAAAAATCAATAATGAAAAAAAACTCGAGTTAACTTGTCAAATCTATGACTGGAGTCATGAGACCAGATAACCCCGTAGAAAGTAAATCAAAATAAATTAAGAAACATAATTCTTAATAAACTCATTGTTGAAGGATGAAATTAAAAAAAAAAAATCAATTAAAAAAAACCCAAGACAATATGAATTAACCCACTAAACCCATTACTTGAGTTATGAGTTTGAGATAACCTTATAAAAAGTAAACTGAAAAAATTACTCGAGTCAACTCGG
>Ga0307509_10008301_pt1 | contig 13266 bp, 5 predicted proteins | sample 10_EM_MG_FD_202245 | JGI IMG/M metagenome (GOLD analysis project Ga0307509, IMG submission 202245) | Populus trichocarpa ectomycorrhiza microbial communities from riparian zone in the Pacific Northwest, United States - 10_EM | ecosystem: Host-associated > Plants > Roots > Unclassified | place...
CACTGACGTTAGAGTCAGGAATATCATTTTTTTTTTGTACAATATTTACCAACGCTAGAGTAAAAATATTTGTAGGTATTGTTCACTGATGCTAGAGTTAGGAACATGACAGGAAGAACAAAAAAAAGAGAACAAATTCTTAGCAATTTTAGACAAAACAAGCAATGCAGTCTGCCTTAGGTAGGATGCTTAAGGGGTGATAGCATCTTCCCTTTCGCGTAACCAGTCTCGTACCATAAAATCTCTGTTGATTTGTTAGGGTTTTCAGTGACCTTATTAGGTGATAACTCCTTGAACTAGACATTTTCCTCCTTAAAAACAAGATGCTAGATATCTGTTCTTTTTTTTTAAGATTATTTTTAATCGGGCGGCGCGATGTCTTAGGGTGTGACAAAATGCATAATTATGACCTTGTTTGACTCTTAAGAGCATGCTTAAACAAAAAACAGAATGTATGTTAATGATTAGTGTCTTGATTTTCACTTATGATTAATGAACTTACATGAAATGTGAAATGAAGTGATGAAGTGCATGGATTGCGATATATTTGGATTTCTAGAACATGTGCTGGAATGAAATTCATAATGATGTTAATGCCTTGATTTCGTTATGAGTTTGATGAATTTATACGAATATGAATCAAGTGAATGGAAATATGGTTGTGACATGCTGTTATGATTATTCTTGTGATAAAAATGATAAATTGCATGTGTAAACTTGGGAGAAACTTCGGTAAAGGTACATACGGAGATGTTGTCTTTGTGTTACTTGGTAATGTATGATGAATAGAGTGTGATTGGTGACATTCTATATTCAGCTGGTTTGGGATATGTGTAAGGGGAAAAGCGTAGCGTAAACTTTACGTTTAGCCAAGGGAGAAATTAAAACAAAAAATGACTTGATTGTCGTTGGCGATTTCTGAATCAGCAGCGACAAGGATTGCGTCTATGATGATTTTGGATCGGCAATGACTCAATTTTCATTAACAATTTTTAAGTCAGCAATAGCTTATGTGCGCTGATGACTTCAGCATCAATCGTATAACTTGATCGCGTTGATGATTTTTGGGTCGGTAACGACTCAGTTTTCGTTAACGATTTTTAAGTTAACAACAAACTAAGTACGTTGACGATTCCTTGCATCAGCCATAGGACTGGAATGATTAAACTCAATTGCTTCACAAGTTCATATATTACAACTCCAGTTTAGATAACAAACTTAGCAATAGATTGATTAGAATAATAACTTAGAATCCGCTCTAGCAATCAAACTAAAAAATCATAGGAAATAAGCATAGGAAAATAAACATACTCATACTCATCATATAAACAGAAAAGAAAAGGCAAAATAGATCTCACAGTTCTTGAAATTCGAAGGTTTTTGTGTCCTTTCAACCAAGAAAAAAAAACTTAGCCTTTCATGTCTATTGCAAAACTTATCAAGAGAAAAGATGAATACATGATTTCGGGTATAGGATGAAAGAGTGGAGATTTTTCTTCTCTATGGCCACCCCTCTCTTCCTCTCTCTCTCTTTCTTTTTTATTTGATAGCAAACCCCAATCCCTACTTCCCTAAAAATATAGTCTTTTTCTAAGTAGACAATTTACATTTAAGTAATGCAATAACTATTTTCCTAAGAAAAGAAGAAATAGTCTTGCATAAAATCTTCAAGCTTTAACTTTGGACTTATAGGAGTTAAATTGCCCAAATATAGACTTGGATATCGGTTTGGATGCTTGGAAAGTAAATTGGACTTATTTCTTCACAAAACCTGTATGCTGGCAGAATTTATGAGTAGTCTTAGAAAAATCATATTTGTCTTATGTGAGCTCTTTTTCTGCTAAAATTTGATAGGTTGATAGGTCTTCGAGTCCGGAATCCAACAAATTTGAGTTTGCATCAAATGGATCTCTCTAACTCAAGTTAGAATGGTTGAAGGTCAACACTGACAGAATGCGAGATCTGTCTTTGAAGGTTACAATTTCCATGCTCTTTCTCCTTTTATTTTTCTTGCCATATATGTATAAAAAGGTATGGATGATAGCTTTGTAATGCCACTGTAGTCATTTCATTTCAACTTCTAGAGCTCAAGCTCTGCACAAAACATTGATCGGAGGTCAAATTTGCTTTAAAAATATAAAACAAAGAATATCAAGGCATTTTATATATAAAACATATGCAAAATACTAGGCAAATATGGGTAAAGCTATCGAATAATATGGTTGTATCACCTTTCAATATGGTCGGCCCTCATTTAGGGTTCATACACCCAAAATCCTTCATATTCATTCATATTTCTTTTGTAAGGTCTGCACTTAGGCCCTTTCATCCATTATTCTACTTAAATCTTCTCGTTTAATTGTTAAGTCTTGGGTTAAAGGTGTAAGAATCCTAAATCTTCTATTTTGTGTTTTTCACCCTCTCCTTTGTATGAAATTATGAAGTGACAACCAACCAAGGAAGTGATACTACTCTTACCTACATCTTTAAACAATTCTAGGGAATGTTTTAGTGACTTTCCTCTTCTGTTCCTCTTAGTTTCTTCTCCCCTTCCCTACTATTCTAGCCGACCCTTTATGCTTCTTCTTCTTCCATGTTTTCGGTCATGACTCTTTTCTCCAACTCTCCCTTCACTCAAACACTTAAGGAAGACAACATGTAGCTGGGTTTGGGTAGGTTTTTCTTTGGGAGAGAGAAATTGTTACTAGTTTTGGTGGAATGGAAAAGTCATCTCTTTAACTTCCTTTTGTATTTATACCTCTCCTAAATGAGATGAGGGTGTTTGGGGGCTGATTATCCATATTATTTTTCCCTCTTTGGTTAACTAAAGGTTGGTTCCTTCCCTCACTATTCATGCCTAGAATAGGCTAGTTCCCCCCCCACAATCTCCACCTAGAACAGGTTGGCCTATACTACTTAAATATTTTGGTTTTTACAATAATGGTGTGAAAAATGCCACGTATTCGTTCATCGATGGGTTCTCAAGTTAAATCATATTAGAATGGCAGAAGAAAACAAAGAGAAAAATATTTTTGTCACGCCGTGGGGAACCTTTTGTTATAAAGTGATGTCATTTAGATTAAGGAATGTCGATGCAATGTATCAAAGAGCAATGATCACTTTGTTCCATGATATGATGCACTAAGAAGTGGAAGTCTATGTAGATGATATATTTACCAAAACAAAGAAAGATGAAGATCATGTATAAGTATTGAGGAAATTGTTTGAGAGGTTGTAAAAATACCAATTAAGATTGAATCTTGCAAAATGCTCATTCGAGGTGAGATCTAGAAAGCTATTGGGTTTTGTAGTAAGCAATCGAGGAATAGAAGTTAATTTGGATAAAGCAAAGGCTATCCAGGATATGCTGACACCTAAAATAGAGAAAGAAGTAAGAAGTTTGCTTGGGCATTTGAACTACACAGCTCGGTTCATATCTCAGCTGGCGGTAACGTGTGAGCTAATTTTACATTTACTCGGAAAGAAAAATTTGGGTGTATGAAACAATGATTGCCAAGAAGCCTTTGATAAGATAAAAAGGTATTTGCAGAACTTGCCATTGATGGTGCCTCCTACATTAGGAAGACTCGTGATCCTGTATTTGACAATGACATAAATGGTTATGGGATGTGTGTTGGGTTAACACGATGAGTTGAGGAAGAAAGAACAAGTTATCTACTACTTAAGTAAAAAGTTCAATGACTGTGAATCCCAATATCAACAATCAAAATGCTATGTTATGCTTTGGTGTGGAGTGCAAAAAGGATCAGGTAGTATATGTTATACTACATGATCTGGTTGATCTCAAAATTAGATCAACTTAAGTACATTTGTGCAAAGCCTTACTTGTCAAGTAGGATAGCAAGGTGGAAAGTGTTATTGGTAGAATATGACATTATTTTTATGACAATAAAGGCTATAAAAAATAGTACAATTGTTAACCATCTAGAAGATCACGCTGTGGAAGACTATGAGCGATTGAATTTTGACCTTCCTGATGAGGATGTACTAATAGTTGAGGATAACAGTGAGATGATGATTGGCGGACCTTGTACTTTGATGGGGTAGTGAATGTATTAGGAAATGAGGTTGTAGCAGTGATAATTTCCCTAGAAAAGAAGCAATACCATGTTTCAGTAAGGTTGCAATTTGAATGCACTAATAATATGGCCGAGTATAAAGCCTACATCATCGGTCTAGAAGTTGCTTTATAACTTAAAGTTGGGAAGCTTGAGGTCTATGAGGATTCCCTACTAATCATCTGTCAATAAAAAGGGAGTGGCAAACCAAGGATGAGGAGTTGAAGCCATATCAGAATTATCTCTTGAGATTAGCTAACGAATTCAAAGAAATAAAATTCACCCATATGAGCATAGATAAAAATCAATTTATTAATGCCTTGGTAACCCTAGCTTCGATGACATAAATCGTTGTTAGAGGCAGGATCTAACCAATAAACATCGAAGTCAGAAATCTCTAAACTCATTGTTGTACAATTGAAGAATCACCAGATGGGAAACTATAGTACAACGACATCAAGAGGTTTATCTAGCACCGAGAATACCCTTCAAGGGCTTCCAAGATGGATGAAAAGACTTTGAGAAGAATAGCCATGGTTTTTTACTTGGATGGCAAAATCCTATAAAACAAAAGGTCATTTGACAAGACTCTTCTCAAGTGTCCAAATAAGAAGAGGTTGAACAAACATTAAAAGAAACCCATGGGGGAATTTATACCACTCATGCCAATGGACATATAATGGCAAGGCAAATGCAATGATCTAGATACTTCTAGTTGACCATTGGAAAGGACTGTATATACTATGTTAGAAAATCCCATAAGTGTTAGATATATGGTGATAAGATAAATGCACCTTCGATAATGATGTTCAATATGACCTTGCCTTGACCTTTTGATATGTGGGGGTTGGATGTCATAAGACCAATCAATCTGAAAGCTAGCAATGGGCATAAGCTTATTTTGGTGGCCATCAATTACTTCACTAAATAGGTAGAGGCCAACTCTTATGCATATATGACACAAAAAATAGCCAAGAGGTTCATTGAAAAAGATCTGATTTGTTGTTATGACATACCATTAAGATTGATAACTGATAACGCTTAAAATTTCAATGCGAAGCTGATTGTTGAGCTTTACACTAAATGAAAGATTAAACACCTCAATTCTTCTCTTTACAGACTGAAAATGAATGGAGTTGTCGAGGTAGCTAACAAGAATCTCAAAAAGATCATCACGAAAATGGTGGTCACCTATAAGGATTGGAATGAAATGCTTTTGTATGCACTTCACGCATACCACACCATAGTTAGAGCTTTTACTAGTGCAACCCTTTATTCTTTTCTCTTTCTTTTTTTTTATCAAATGTAAGAAATATTATAGATCAAAAGTAACAAAACTGGAGAACCAGCGAATCAGAATATACAAATATGTACAAAACAGGGAAATAACCCAAAGGGAACAGACTCCCTTGAACAAATTATAGCCTAACCAGCTAGAAAGGCCAAAAATAGAAGGGGGGAACTATATACAAAACCAAGCAGACGCACAGCAGTTGCCCTGCTAGTGAACAACCAACAACAAGCAAAGCAGCACATGGCAAGGCAAAAATCACAAGGAAGCAGCAGCTTAGCAGCTCCAGCTAGTAGGCATTCAGCTAGCAACAGTGGAAAACCGAAGCCGCTACCCATCAAACCACGTATACTTTACTAAAATGTAGGGGTCAAAGCAGCCAACCTACATGCATCCCCAAACCGTATAGAGAGGGAAGCCATCAGAACCCCATCAACTCTAACAGACCAACACTGCAAACAGCAGTAAATAGTTCTAGCAGTCAGCTTGAAAAAGTTTAGCAAACCAAACTGCTCAACAACAATTATATGGAGAAACAAACCCAACCATAACTTCAAGAAACAAAGTGGCTCGCCTTCGTGCACCCACCTGCAATAACAAGAACAACCAACAACAACAAAATACAACTACAACAAAATAACAACAATAAAACAAGGAATCAACATGCACTCCATATACCTAGAGTAGCCAGCAAGACAAGCCAACATGAGCTACAGACAAAAGCAAAACATACTATAGACAAGAGCCAACAACTCTCAGCATCCGCAAACCATAAAACCATGAGGCCAACAGCCGCATGGTACATCAGAGACCAATAAGACCCCCGGACAGACCAGAAAGAACACCATTAGCATTTGCAACCCTTTATTCTTTGATATATGGGATATAAGCGGTTATGCCTTTAAAAGTAGAGATTCGATCATTAAGGGTCTTAAAGGATGCAGAACTGGATAAATTAGAATGGGCAAAACTGAGATTTGAGTAGTTAAATTTGATCAATAAAAAGAGATTGACAACCATTTATCACTACCAGTTATACCAAAGCAAAATGGCTAAGGTATACAACAAGAAGGTTAGGCTGAGAGTGTTTAAAAAAGGAGACTTAGTATTAAAAAAGATCTCACTAGTATTAGAAGAATATTAGAGTAAATAGGCACCAAACTATAAAGAACCATATGTGATAAAGAAGATTTTTTCTAGAGGAGCTTTAATTTTAACCAATATGGACAAGGATGACCGGATGACCTGCCTAGACCTGTACACTCTAATATTGTAAAGAAATATTATGCTTGATGTACGTTTTTTTATCAATCAATAAAAATTGAAGTTGGCAAAAAATGTTTTTGATGTGTCTTCCTGTTCTTCAAAAACTTTGCATGATCTCAAGTTTTCACAAAGGTTTTTGAGAAAATCAAAGTTTTAATACAAAAGCTGAAGTCAAGTTGGTGTCTGTTTTAATAAACGAGTTTTGAGAATTCAAGTGATCTCTTAGAAAGGTGACTAGATACTTAAGAACTTGACAAGCAAATCAAACACCATTAGACAACTTTGAAGCTGAGTTTTAGCTGAATGAATAATGATAATGAGAAACCATTTTGCATGTTCAAATAAAAAACAGAAAAGCTTATTGATCCTAAACATACGTGTTTGAAATGAGGAAATGTCATCTTTAATAATCTTTTCACAACACTTAAAAGTATCTTTTGGGATCCCTATTGAGCCTAGTAAGTTTTTTCTGAGAATTAGCCCTAATTATTATAACACCCCACGTTAGGAGCAAGTGCAAGAATTGTAAAAGTAATCTAAATATACAAAATGATCCTCAATGACTAAAGGTGCCTAAACAAAGTTAAGGACATGAAGAAATTCAAAGAATTCAAAAGGTTTGAGCATACTATACTAAATAGTGAATATGATGATGGTGCTTAAAACAAAATGAAGAAAACAAAGATGAGAAGCCTAAGCCTGACACCGGGGGGCACGACAGACCATCTTGCAAATCAATCTTAAGTTCTAGGAATCCATAGACAAAAAAAAAGTCTAGAAACAAGCACTAGTGATCCTTAGTCTTGAAATCCCTTAAACACGTTTTGATCCAACAAATATCATTTTCCTTCTTAACCAAAAGCCAAAGTCTACATTATGTGTTTAATCAAGCTCTTTCTAATCAAAGTCAGACAATCTGGATTGGCAGACAACGCTTTCCTATGTGAAATGAGCTTTTCAATAAACTTCGGTTATGTTTTATTATTCATACAAGCAAAATGAAAGTTTTAAAGACTTGTTCTTTCCTTTAAAACCTCAAGTCAAAACTAGAACCCTTCTGACCAACAAAAATGTGAAACAAAAGTCACTTCACATTTTCACCAAAAAAACAAAACAAAAAATTTCAACTCTCGTGAAAATCTATCTATAGGAATCGCTTGAATTCTTTTTAGAACAAGTTTGCTTTAAACTATCTTCAAAATAGTTTTTATGTTTGGAAATGGCTTTGAAATTCCAAAACTTTTTCCATGAAAGCAATCCCTTGTAAATAACCAAACTCTCTTCCGCATTGCATCATCCCTAAAGAAAACTCAAAATAAACAAAATTGGATAAAATACGTATAGGCATAATCATGTTGGGGGCAATCCAAGAAACATAATAAGGCTGGCTCCACGATTACCTTTCTAGGAAAGCAAAGAATGTAAAGCAAAACTGATGGTCTTTGAGGAAATGAGGTATGTAGCTATCATTTGAGGTCATCCCTTCCTAGAGGTCAAGATCACAAGCTATGACTTAGGTAAGCGGAAAAAAAAAGCCATAGAAGCTTGTTACGTTGATCGAAACTTTCAAAAGGGAAGTCTATGAAAAAAAAAGGACCTATATTTCTCAAGTAAGCATACATGCATATTAATCACAATGCATTACACTTTGATCTTTACAGGGAGTCTAAGGAAAGAACCCTTAAGGAATTGTATTTTACCAGTATTGTTTTTTTCTTTTGAGTGCGCCTTTGAGCCCTCATCACTCAAATAGTGTGCTTTTGAGCCCTATCCTATTTTATTTTATTTTGTGTCTTTGAGCCCTGATCACCCAGATAGTGTGCCTTTAAGCCCTATCTATTTTCTTTTGAGTGCGTCCTTAAGCCTTCATCTCCTGGATAGTGAAACTTTGAGCCATATCTTGTTTCTTTTGAGTGCGTCTTTGAGCCCTCATCTCCTAGATAGTGCACTTTCTAGACTTTCTATTTTCCTTTTCTAGTGCGCTTTTAAGCCCTCGTCTTCCAGATAGTGCATTTTTTATCCCTATCTTTTTTTCTGAGCGTGCCTTTAATCCCTCATCTCCTAGATAATGCATTTTCAAGCCTTCACTTCTAACACTTTTGGAAGGATTAACCATTCCTCGATCTAGTAAATCCATAATCTCTCATTTCTTTTTCTTCTTTACAAGCTTGCTATCTAAAGTCCCTTATGAGACTTTCTTCCATAAGCATTGTAAAGAGATGGCAACTATAACCCATTTTAGGTTTGCCCCTAAATTTACCTTTTTCCTTTTAAAAAAATAAAAGTAACAAAAGACTGGCAACTTGGTAAAAGTAGGCTAAGAAGGGTTTCAAATGTATAGAGGAATCAAGTTGAAATTTTGGATAAATTTAGAAGCTCAATCGTACCCCATTGTACCCAAGATTGAAAGATAATAGAAATTCAAGGTTAAACCAAATGATTATCAGATGAATTTGCATAAACATTAAGTTTAAGAACTTAATTAGGCTTTTGATAGACCAATTTGATTTAATCATTGGCTCAATTAAGGGTTTAATTAAATTTTAGAATTAATTTGGATCAAATTAAAAGAATTAATTAAGTGCAAGGACTTAATTAGGTTTTTAATGGGTCAAATTAATTTTATTAGGGACTTAAGCTTAATTTGGATTTAATTAAGAAGACTAATATTTTAAATGATGAAATTTAAATTTTCCAAACTCAATTAAGTAAAATCATGGTTGAAATTGCAAGAAAATCAAAGTTTAGGGGTCAATTAAGATCCAAATTAAAGAAAGTCAAAACCCATGACCTTTTTGCAAAAGAACCAAGAAATATTAATTCTTCAAGAATTTCATTTTATATTGGGTTATAGACTTATACTATAAGATACGGACCCGGTGATGTAACCATATTATTCGATAGTTTCACCCATATTTAACTAGTGTTTTGCCTATGTTATTTATATAAAATGCCTTGATATTCTTTGTTTTATGTTTTGAAGGCACTTTTGGATAAAAGATGCAAAAAGGAGTAAATTGGAGGTAATTGGCAGATTTGACGTTCAGTCGATATTTTGTGCAAAGCGTGAGTTCTAGAAGTCAAAATGAAGTGATTCCAGTGGCATTAGAAAGCTAACATCCATATTTTTCTGGAAATCTAAGTCAAGAAAAATAAAATAAGGAAGAGCATGGAAATCACATCCTTCAAAGTCAAATCTCGCATTCTGCCAATATTGACCTTTGGTCATTCACAATTCAATATCTGGAACTTCAAAAGTCCAATTGATGCAAACTCAATTGTTTTAGATTCTTGACTCAAAGGCCTATAAACACTCCAAATTTTAGCCTAAAACGATGTCATATGAGGGAGATATGAGTTTTCAAAGATAACAACTGAATTCTGCCAGCAAACAGGTTTCGTAAAGCGAATCAAAATTACATCCCGAAGCATCCAAACCAAAATCCAAGTTTTTATTTCAGAAATTTAGCTCCTCTAATAAATCAATCTAGAAGGTCAAGGAAGGCAACCACCAACCACAAACCAGCTGCCAGCCACCAACCGTCAGCCGCCTTCACACTACCACCATCTATTGATGTTCACACTTGAACTTTGATTTTTCTTACTTACAATTTGTGTATAAATAGGCAGCTAAGTTTATGCTATTAATAGGGAGCCAAGAGAGAGCCAAGAGAGAGGGAAAGAGAGTGCAATAGAATAAAAGAAAGAGGGGTGGCAGCCATAAAAGAAGAAACACAAACTCTCCCCTCTACAACCCATAAATCATGTATTCTTCCATCTTTAGGAGTAGTTGTTCAATAGATATGCAAGGCTAAGCTCATTTTCTTGGTTGCAAGGACGCAAAAACCTTCAGATTTCAAGAACTATGAGATTTATTCTTCCATTTATTTTTAGTTTGTATTATAAATGAGTATGTTTGTTTTCCTATGCATATTTTCTATGATTGTTTATCTTAATTGCTAGAGCGGACTCTAAGTTATTATTGTGAACAATCTATTGCTAAGTTTGATATCAAAATCAGAGTTGTGGTATATAAACTTGTGAAGCAACTAAGCTTGATAATTGTAGCGGAACTACGTTATTAAACTTAGGGAGAACATTCAATCAAAGCAACTCAAGCAGACAACTTGGTTGTTAAGATTAATGAATTTATCTAGATCTTAAGGCTGCCATTGGATTAAATCATTAGTGTGAACACTGTGATTGTGTGTTGGTTAGGGCTAGTTACACGACGAATCTGTTAATTAACCAACGTTAAGAAAAGATAAAAATTCAGAATATAAACTGGAGTTTCGTTTCAAGGATCGGTTCTAATTTCTGTAGGTGGATGTGTGCTTACGACCAAGGTTTGTTTTCTTGATAAATTTCAATTTTAATTGATTTTGTTTGCTAGTTTAATTTCTCCCATAGGTTAAATCATTACAAATCAAACTCCCCCCCCCCCAATTGCATAACGTATAGCATAAAAATCTGAACTAAACCTTCCTCGTGGGATCGACCCCTTACTTGCTCTATACTATCTTGTGTGTTGTGTTTTAAGCTAGGGTAATTAATTTGTGCAACCGCGACATCGCAACACCCGTATGAAAAATAACTAATTTTTCTCTGAAATTTCAATACAAAAAATATGTTTTGTTTTCATGCATATAGCTAAATCCTAAAGTTTTTTTATGCATATTTCCTAAAAAGGACAAAATCACATTTTTATAATGTTTTAAAAATACAAAATGGATATCGTAACCAGTATATGATTATCCATTAGAGTTTGACCAAAATACCAAAAATATCATAACAATTAGTTTGTTATTCGGAGTATTAGGATTTAAATGTAGACTTTAATATTTGGGGGTATAAAATTACATTGTAAAGTATACCCTCATGTATTAAATATATAAAATAGGAAATAAATGTGATGCTAAATCTGGACCTTAAAACGGTTACGATTTAACCTAATAAGATAGAGACTTCCTCACAAAAAGTTATTAGAATTAAATCTCCTTTCCAAATCTTGAAGGATGGAATGATAGTGATAGGAAGATGAGTGTATTTGCTTAAAGACAAAGCATTGAAAAAGGAAGTACTACAAGGTGCACATGAGTCGAGACTCGCGACACACCCTCGGAGCACTAAGATGAACTAGGATTTAAAAGAACTTTACTGGTGGCCAAATATGATGAGAGAAGTGGTTGAGTATGTGGCCAAGTATGAAGTGTGTCAACAAGTGAAAGTGGAACACCAGAAACCAGCGAGGCCTTCGCAGCCACTGATGATGGTATGTGGCTGAGTATGAGAGAAATGGTTGAGTATAAGCACCAAACACCAGAAACCAGCGGGGCCTTCGCAGCCACTAGTTGAGTATGAGAGAAGTGGTTGAGTATGTGGCCTGCTGATACCTGAATGGAAGTGAGAAAATATCACCATGGACTTTGTGTCGGGGTTACCTAGAGGAAAAGGAGGCAATGATGATGTTTGGTTCATTGTAGATCGATTGACTAAGTATATGCTTTTCTTATCAATAAAAATGACAGATTCAGTCGATAAATTGGCAAAGTTGTATGTGAATAAAGTGGTAAGGTTACATGGAGTACCAGTGTCAATAGTTTCAAATCGAGACCCTAGGTTTACCTCTCATTTATAGCCAAGTGTTCAACATGCTTTAGGAATAAAGTTGAGTTTGAGCACGGACAATTTGAGAGAATAATTCATATCTTGAAAGATTTATGAAGACCTTGTATATTGGAGTTTGGTGGTAATTGGAAGAATCACCTACCTCCAAAAGAATTCACCTACAACAACAACTACTAGGCTACAATAAGAATGACTCTCTATGAAGGTTTATATGGTAAAAGATGTCGAACACCAAGTTGGGAAGAAGTAGGAGATAAAAAACTAATTGGGCTAAAATTGGTATAGGTTACCTCAGAAAAGATAAAGATAATAAAAGATAGAATAAAAGCGGCCCAAGATAGGCAAAAGAGCTATACAAATAACAAGAGCAGACTTCTTGAGTTCGGTATTGGAGATAAAATATTTTTGAAGTTTGCCCCTTTGAAGCATATGCTAAGATTTAGTATGAAAGGAAAACTAGCGTTGAGGTACATTTGACCTTTTAAGGTCATCAAGAGAGTTGGACATGTAGCATATAAGTTAGCTTTACCTCTATATTTGGCTAAGATTCAAAATGTGTTTCATGTCTCTCTGTTAAGACAGGCTAAAATGGATTCATCTTAGTTTCTGCCACAAGTTCCTCTAGAGATTGAGGAAGATTTAACCTTGGAAGTGAAGCTGGTGAAAGTATTAGATCACAGTGAGCAAAAACTTAAAAAGTAAAAAGATTCTTATGATAAAAGTGTTATGGAGAAGCCCTTAAATTAAAAAAGAGACTTGGAAAAGGGAATCAGAAATGAGGAGCAAGTATCCCGAATTATTGGCGAAATGAGGTACGAAGTTCAAATTTCAAGGGTGAAATTTATTTTAAGGAGGGGAGAAGATAAAGTCCTGGCTAGAACGGCACGTGGGGGCTGTCCATTTTTTTTTAATTTCCTAGTTAATAGAATTAATGCCTTGGATAATGGACAATATGAGAAACTTACTCCCTGGTTAATGTGATTAATGTCTTGGTTAATAGGC
>Ga0307509_10008302_pt1 | contig 13265 bp, 14 predicted proteins | sample 10_EM_MG_FD_202245 | JGI IMG/M metagenome (GOLD analysis project Ga0307509, IMG submission 202245) | Populus trichocarpa ectomycorrhiza microbial communities from riparian zone in the Pacific Northwest, United States - 10_EM | ecosystem: Host-associated > Plants > Roots > Unclassified | place...
GCTGAAGGGTTTGGGTCTCTCTACCTGTACGTTTCTATGTATTGTTTCCTTACGTGTCTGGGGTATATTATCTTAGGTGCTAGGCGGGGGAGACTTTTCCTATGGACTCGGGGTGTTTGATTTTTCCCAGGACGAGGTGAAGCGGGCGGGATGACGTTTGCTTATAGGTTTTTAATCTCGATAGCTAGCGCTGCATGAGTCTTTTGTACCTTTAAACATAATAACGAATTGATTACAAAAAGAAAAAATGAAAAAAAAAAAGGACCAAGGGAGAGGTCACGAACCATCTCTCCTCCACCTCCGGCGATTGAAATCTCAACACCACGGGAAACCATCGTGACCCTCCCCCACCCACCTCTCTTCCCCCATCATGGCTACTGCCTAGGGGTTGACGTTAAGCCATCTTGCCTCCTCTCCTGAGGGACGTCTGCCTCCCCTCCTTGGGGTTCTTGTTCCCGTTCGTCGTTGACACCCGCTAATGATGTTCGGTTCTCCCCCTTACCCCGCACTTCCTTTGCGCCTTGCTTAGGATTTTGCACAGTCGGAACGCTTCTCGCTACGCTCACGGTCGGCGTTACGTTGTCGGACTCTCGGTCAAAGTTGGCCCCGGCTTGCGGGGCTTGTACCTCTGATGGGGAAAGCCTTGGTTAGTAACATTGCGGTCTAGTCCCGGTCACGTCGTCGTCCCAAAAGCCCTTGCTATGGCCCGCTTGTAGGTTGTGGCTAGCCCGCTCACGATCCCTCCTCTACCCCCCTCCCGGTCCCGTCCGCTCGCACGGTACTGCCCCTTAAGATGGCACCTTACTGCTAATCCTCCTCACCGGCTGGCACCCTACTGCTACTCACGGGCTGGCACTCTACTGCTACTCACCGGCTGGCACCCTACTGCTCATCATCGTTGGCTGGCATCCTCTCTGCCTGGTAGCTCCGCTGGCCCACCTGCCTCTCTCCCTCCTGTGATTTACTCTACGGTGGCAAACCTCGCTTAGGTTACGGTTGATCATGGTATTGCACTGCCTCCTTGGTTTCTCCTAAACGCTGACGCGCCGCCACCTTCCGGTCACTCCCGACAGTTGAGCCGCCGCCCCAACCGGATTTCACCGTACGGGTTCTTGGATTTGGCATTTTGGCAATAGTAGTTGTATCTAGGCGCTTCTTTGATTCTTTTCTTAGTGTTACCTGGGGGCCTGCTGAAGAGTTTGGGTCTCTCTCCTGTACGTCTCTATGAATTGTTTCCCTACGTGTCTGAGGTTTTTCTTAGGTAGTAGCCGAGGGGGGCTTTTCCTATGGATTCGGGGTGTTTGATTTTTCCCATGACGAGGTGAAGCGGGCGGGATGACGTTTGCTTATAGGCTTTTTATCTCCATAGCTAGCGCTTCATGAGTCTTTTGTACCTTTAAACATAATAACGAATTGATTGCAAAAAAAAAAAATGCCCAAGGGAGTGGTCACGAACCATCTCTCCTCCACCTCCGGTGATTGAAATCTCAACACCAAGGGAAATCATCTTCACTTTCCCCCACGCACCTCTCTTCCCCCATCATGGCTACTGCCTAGGGGTTGACGTTAAGCCATCTTCCCTCCTCTCCTGAGGCACGCCTGGCTCCCCTCCTGGGGGTTCTCATTCCTGTTCATCGTTGACACCCGCTCAGGAAGTTCGGTTCTCCCCCTTACCTCACACTTGCTTTGCACCTCGCTTAGCATTATGCACAGTCGGAAAGCTTCTCGCTTCGTTTACGGTCGGCGATACAGCGTCCGGACCCTCGGTCGAAGTAAGGCTTCGGTTCTGCTGGGCTTGTACCTCGGATGGGGAAAGCTTCGGTTAGTAACATCACGGTCCCGCTCGGTCTCGCTGTCGTCCCAAAAGCCCTTGTTATAGCCTGTTAGTCAGTTGTGACTAGCCCGCTCGCGATCCTTCCTCTTCCCCCCTCCCCGTTCCGTCCGCTGGCACCGTACTGCCCCATAAGCTGGCACCTGACTGCTGAAACCCCCCCCGGCTGGCACCCTACTGCTCCCCTCTGGCTGGCATCCTACTGCTACTCACCAGCTGGCATCCTACTGCTACTCGCTGGCGGGCACCCTACTGCTCCTCCTCCGATCGGTTGACCCCTCCTCGGTTAACCCTAGTCGTAGTATAGCACTGCCTCCGTGGCTATTGTCAAATGCCTTGGATCGATGCAATGACCTGCCTGACCGTACGTCATGGTTGCGGTGGGCCCTCTACTGGAGTTTTCCTATGTCGCCGATCATCAACCCTCGCCATCAGGCCCCGAAAGAGCCTTAGCGCAGCCGTCGTTTCTTGTGTTTTGGGGAGCCTGCAGAAGGGTTTGTGTCTTTCCACCTGTACGTTTCTATGTATTGTTTTCTTACGTGTCTTGGGTATATTATCTTTGGTGCTAGGCGGGGGGGACGTTTCCGATGGACTCGGGGTGTTTGATTTTTCCTGTGAAGAGGTGAAGCGGGCGGTGGGATTGCATTTATAGGTTTTTTTCTCTTGATAGCTAGCACTGCATAAGGCTTTTTGTACCTAGAAACAAATAACGTATGATTACAAAAATGAAAAAGAAACAAATGACCAAGGGAGAGGTCCACGAACCATCTCTCCTCCAGCTCCGGCGTTTGAAATCTCAACACCACGGGAAATCATCATCACTTTCACCCACCCAGCTCTCTTCCCCCATCATGGCTACTGCCTAGGGGTTGACGTTAAGCCATCTTCCCTCCTCTCCTGGGGCACGCATGCCTCCCCTCGAGGGGTTCTCGTTCCCGTTCATCGTTGACACCCGCTCATGAAGTTCGGTTCTCCCCCTTACCCCGCACTTGCTTTGCACCTCGCTTCGCATCTTGTGCGGTGGGAAAGCTTCTCGCTTCGTTCACGGTCGGCGATCTGGTGTCGGGGCTCTCGGTCGAAGTAAGGCTTCGGTTCTGCTGGGCTTGGACCTCTCATGGGGAAAGCTTCGGTTACTAACATCACGGTCCCGCTCGGTCTCGCTGTCATCCCAAAAGCCCTTGCTATGGCCCGTTAGTCAGTTGTGGCTAGCCCACTCGAGATCCTTCCTCCACCCCCCTCCTGGTTCTGGCTGCTAGCACCGTACTGCCCCACAAGCTGGCACCTTACGGCTAAAAATCCTCCCCCGGCTGGCACCCTACTGCTCCCCTCTGGCTGGCACCCTACTGCTCCCCTCTGGCTGGCACCCTACTGCTACTTACTGGCTGGTACCCTACTGCTCATCATTGTAGGCTGGCATCCCGGCTGCCCGGTGGCTCCGCTCGCCCACCTACCTCTCTCTCTCCTGGGATTTACTCTACAGTCGCAAACCCAGCTTAGGTTACGGTTGATCGTGGTATTGCACTGCCTCCTTGGTCTCCCCTAAACGCCGAAGCGTCGCCACCATCCGGCCAGTCCTGACCGTGAACCGGCCTCCTCCTTACGCCGACTGGCCGCCCGCCTTTTGGTTAAGCATATTGGCAATAGTTGTTACATCTTGGCATTTCTTTGATTCTTTTCTTAGTGTTACCAGGGGGCCTGCTGAAGGGTTTGGGTCCCTCTCCTGTACGGTTCTATGAGTTGTTTCCCTACGTGTCTGAGGTGTGAGTCTTAGATGCTAGGCGGGGAAGTTTCTTCTATGGTCTCGGGGGGTTTGATTTTTCCTATGATGAGGTGAAGCGGGCGGTTGTTATTGGGCTTATAGGTTTTTTTCTCTCCATAGCCAGTGCTGCATAAGGCTTTTTGTACCTAAAACAAATAACCCATGATTACAACAAAAGAAAAAGTGACCAAGGGAGAGGTCACGCTTCTCGCAAACTTCTTCCCCCCGCCTACATTTCACATAGAATCTCAACTTTAGGCCGCTTTGCGTCAGGATCAAACCCCTGGCTCACTTCACCTGACCTGCTCGCCTCATGGCGAATCCCCACCAACTCCCCGCTGGCAATGCTACCTTTGGCAGACTGTTGGCAGTCACCTCCCCTATGCCAACGCCCACGTCCACGCCAGCCGTTGAGTACCCTCAAGCCTTCACGGCAGAACAACTCTCCGCCACCAGATTCCTCCTTCGCCTGAACCTCGGGGACTTCCCCGATTTCTCCCAGGACACACTATCAGGACTGATCCCCTCCGAGGCCGCGTCCCTCACCCTCCTCTCCCTGCTCGTTAGAGGGGTGGTCACCATCTCGCAGGAGCTCTCCGGGGTTACCCAGAAGCTGACATCCCTCTCTGAGGAAAACGAAGCACTGAGGGAGGAGCTCCATAACCTCTCATCACAAATCACCAATCTCCTGCTCGCCCAAACCCTGCCCCCCCCACCAGGACCTCTCTCTCCTCCAATCAGCCATCAGGGACCTGTCACATCATGTGACAGCCTCTACTCCGCCCCTCCCGCAAGCGCCCACCCCCACTCCTCAGCCCCGGCCCGCAGCACGCCCTCCCCCCACCAGGAAGGGAAAGGATACGGCCCAAGCGTCCCACTCCCCCCCCCCTGACCCGAACGATGACCCCAAATAGCTCATCCCTTACTACAACACAAAGCTTGGCTTGGGCTTCGGTAACCCGGAGGACTATGCCCAGCTCTTTCCCCACTGCTATGAAGCTGGCGAATTCCCCAGAGTGGCCTATGACCTGCCCGCTTTCACTCCCGGCCACCTCCACCCTGACTCCACCTCCTCACCCTTGTATGCTCAGGCTGCCTCTGGCTCCGGCTCGGGCGGCAAGACGAAGAAGGCCTCCAAGCCACCTTCACCTCAACAAGTTGGGAGCGGGGCTGCCCCCCCCTTTAAGAAGGGGCCGTCCTCCTTCCCTGGTCCTCAACGACGTTTCTTCACTCCTCGCCTCTCTCCAGTCCCTCACCCAGATGCCCCCGCACTCGCAGCAACCTTCTCCAACATCGCCGCCCGCATCCTTTGCGAAGCTAACTGCCTTCTCCCTCTTGCCTTGTCTGCCTCAGTAAACATCCGCGGAGCCATCTCTCTGACAGTAACCGACAAGGCAACGCCAGGCGCTTCCTACCCCCCCTACTTCGAATCCCTCACGAGGTCCCTCAACCAGTCTTTCCCAGTTGCTGAAAGCCCCGGGGCCCAGTTCATCTTCGGCTCCACCGCCTTACAGTTGGCAATACACGCGCTCCCGCTCACTTTCCTCCCCCAAGATGAAGAGGAACTCTTCCCATATCTCTGGCAAGCAATCCTCAATGACAAAGCGACCCCAATTCTCTCAGCCCAATACCTTAAGCCAAGCAGAGATTCGAGGGGCACCAAGCAGGCCACTTCGGTTGTTGTCACCGTCGACCCCCGGCACGTTGCGGCCCTTACTTCAGGAGTCGTCATTCTCTCCCAGAAACACAAGGTCAAACTTGCCTTTTCGGCAAGCCGCTCCTCTCAGTGTAGAAACTGCTGGAGATACGGACACGCTACTCAGCGATGCTCCGCCAACCACCCGACGTGTCCCATGTGTGCGCTTCACCATACTCTCGCGGCTTACAGATGTCAGAATCCAAGCTGCCCGTGGAGTGGGAACAATAAGCCAGTCCCGTCCTGTTGTCCCACCTTGCGCTCCCATTGCGGCAACTGCGGTGATAACCACACTGCCACCTTCAAAGAGTGTCCGGCTCGACCTCGACCTGCTGTCCCCTCCCAACCTCCCACCCCAGGACCCCAGGGTCAAGAACCCTATAACAATCCTATTGTTGAACACGTATGCAACAGGCAACGACTGTCGTCTTCTGCGTAAGCAAGTCTCGCTTTTCTGCACCAAGGCGTAGGAAAGTACTATCCCTTCAGATAGTACAGAACTGGCTTGCTCGTCTTGGGTGGTTCGTGACAGGTACTATCTGTTCAGATAGTAAGATGGGTGGATTGTCGCGCTTGATAGAACTATCCCAATAGCCCTATATTCGGGCAACCTGTCGAGACTATCACAATAGTCTCGAGGTTCTCAGAGCGTAGGCTCTCGTAGTGGAGGACTGTATGTAAAGAAAGTAAAGCGTAATCGTATTGCAATATTTTGAGTATAGAAAAGTACTTAGATGGTTGCGTGAAGATCCTATCTCTTGGTCGCTTTTTTATTTTTTTATTTTATTTTATTTTTAATCATGCGTTCATTATTTTTAGGTACAAAAAGCCTCAGGCAGCGCTAGCTCTGGAGAGAACAAAACCTATAACATCAAACAAAATAACAAAGGAAAGTCAAAGCAGCGATAAATATCCACTATCGCGAAAGTTTCTCCTCCGCCGGGCCAACGGCCACATACAACAAGGAAAGTACAAACTAACAATTTAGCTGTCTAGAAAGGAAAGCCTACATAAGACAAAGAAAAGCAATCACAGCCGCCTGATACCTCAGCCAACGAAAAAACACGAAAGACCGGGGGGGGCACACTGGGGGGAGAGAGAGAAACGAGAGGGGAAGAAGGGGCGGTGGTGGGTGGGAACATCGTGGGGGGAAATCCCGTGGAGGTGACGCCTATGAAGGTGGCGAGTCTTTTCAGCAGAGGGAGGGACGTCCAGAGTGGGGCCTGAGGATCGACGCTGGTAACACCGTGGAGGAGGCGTGACCTGCTGTGCTGTCTCGAGGGGCAGGATAGGATGGCATGCTCGAAGGTTTCAGGCTCCAAGCCACAGCGGGGGCAGGAGGTGTCTGCGTCGGGGGACCTCCAGGTCGAGTGGGCGGCCAGGTAACCTTTTCCGGCTCTCATCTGGTGAATTTTCCCGGCGACGAGCTTGCCCAAGCCTAAGATGGGCCTTGGGGATAGCGCGGGGGGGTCCAGGTAGTACCCTGGGGTCGGGAAAAGGGAGGCCCACTCTGCGAGGAGTGCCTCTCTTACCCTTTTCTTCAGGGCGGAATAGGTGTTGTCCATTAGAGACTGGGGCGGGAGGGAGGGGGCCATGGAGACTAAGTGGGAGTTGATCATGGGCATTTTGGCCAGCCCGAGGGTGAAAGGTATTGTTCGGTGGGCCACCGCATGCACCGGTAGGTGGTTCCTTATCGGGGGCACGGGGCGAGGAGTTTTCCAGTGTAGGGGGAGGTAGACGGACAATAGGCCTCTGGTGAGGGCCCGTGAGGAGTCAGGGGCTCGGTACCACGAGAGCGAGGGGAAGGAGGGGTGAAGGCGGGCTCTTGCCGGATTCACCCTGGGGGGAGAACAGTCCACCCTGAGCGCCGCCAGCCTTTGCCAGTGGATGACCAGGGGGGAAACTTGTGGGAGGCATGACTCCACCGAAAGTATCCCGGTGGGCGTAGCTGAGAAGCAGTTTGTGGTCCACCTGTGGACCTTGCGCCAGAACGTATCGAGGCGAGTCGTTGTGCTCACGCTGGGCGTAAACACATCCGCGCCGTAGAGAAGGATAGGGGCAATCAGAGATGTCGCCAGTCTGTGGCATAGGTAGGGGGGGAGTCCAGCACCAGGCGGACTCTGTCTGCGGACGAGGGCGAACGCCGCTTGGGCAAGGGCCAAGCGACGTGAGAAATGTGCAGCCGGGTCAAGGGCCGGAGTGAGCAAGTACCCAAGCCTCCGGACAGAGTTGCTGCGGCGAAACAATTCCCCTTTGATTTGGATAGGCGAGACACACTTTGGCGAGTTCCTCTGGCTGGGGGTCTTCTAGTGTATCAGCTCTCTCTTTGCGACCGAAAAAGAGACGCCCAGGCGGGACACCTTTCTTTCAAGCCTCTCAAAGAGTTGCTGGCGCCTGCGGATGTTGCCACGATAGGAGAGGGATGCAACTGTGAGGGCGAAGTCGTCCACATACGAGATCATCAGACCCCGCGGGATACTGAAGTGCAGCGGAGCCACGTATAGGAGGAAGAGGAGCCGGGAGATCGGCGACCCTTGGGGGGCCCCTACTTTGACGGGGGCTGGGGTCACTAGGGCCACTTGAAAGATTAGGGTGCAGCTTCGTTCCCCTAAGAAGGACGAAACCCAGGAGACCAGATAGGGGGGTATCCGGCCTTCCCTCAGGATTCGGGCCAAAGTTTTGTTGTCGACGTTGGCGAACCCTGCCTTTATATCCAGAAACAGGGAGGAGACCTTGAGACGGGGCCTCTGCAGGGTCCTGACGTCGTTGGTGAGGCTGAGGCATGCATCGTAGGTGCTGAGTCCAGGGAGCGAGCCGCATGGGCTAGGGTGCAGCAGCCCTCTAAGTCGGGCTGCCGCGAGTAATCGGGCTGCTACAATCCTTTCAAGGATCTTCGAGATTGTGCGGATCAGGACGATTATCCTGAAGGAGGAGGGTGACTCGTAGGAAGGCTTTCCTGGCTTATCAAGTACCACGCCGTTCGAGCTCTTTAGCGACGTAGGGTGATAGCCCAAGAGGACTAGCCGGGAAAGAACTTGGAGGAGGATTGACGGGTTGATCTTGTTGACCTGTTTCCAGGTAGAGTATGGAATGCCGTCCGGGCTGGGAGCCGCGGTCGGGGAGCACTTGGAGAGAGCCGCAGCTATCTCGTCTGTTGTCAAGGGGGGTGCCGATTTATGTGGCCTAAGCCTAGGCGGGGGGGAGAAGGGTTCTTTAGGGGGGAAGAAGTGATCCAGGAGGACATTGTTCATTTGTAGCGGGGTTTCAGCCCCTGGGAGGGAGGGGAAGCCCGGCTGGGCACGCCCGTTGGTGAAGCTCTTAGCCGTCCAAAGGCTCTGAGGGGTAGCGGTCAACAGAAAGGAGGACCAGTGTTTGTTTTTGGCGGCCTTAATTGCCTTAAAGTACCCCGCCTTGGAGGTGCCGGCAACTTCCCGCATGTGAGGGGTGTCATGTGTCCTGGCCGCTCTGGCTGCCTTGTGACATTCACGACGGAGGATAGTCAGGTGGCGGGTCCACCAAGGCTTGGAGTGATGGGACGGTCTGGACACTGGAGTGTGCTCTTTGAGGAGAGCTACTAGACGGTTGCGCGATTCTGACATCCACTCATCTAGTTTCGGAGGGGTGGGGCATGACGGAGCCGCCGGGACCCTGAAGCTCTTAATTATCGGGTCCAGGCTCTCCCAGTCCGTGTCCGCCCAGCGCGGGCGTGGGGGTTTCTGATTCAGGGAGGGTGTGGCGAGAGTAATTGTTATCGGTATGTGGTCTGAACCTGTTGATGGGAGGGAGGCGTCCCAGCTTTTAACCAGGGGGAGGAGGTGGGGGTTTGCGAAGGCAAGGTCTATGACCGAGGGGCGCGATTTGCCCACCAGGGGGAACCTTGTGTATTCACCTGCGGGGTTCAGCAGGTGGAAGCCGGACTCCGCTGCCTTCTCAAAATAGGGAGTCGAGGACGAGATCTCCCATGGCTAGAAGTGTCGTAGCAGGTCTGAGAGGGGGCTGTGGATGTTGAGGTCCCCTACAACTAGCAGGGGGAACCCAAGGTCGGGGAAAAGGACTTCTGGTTGGATGGAATGAACCCTATGGTCAACATTATTGGTGGAGTAAGCATTAATAACTCTAAAGGAGTGAAAGGCGGTGCCAAAAAGAGGCTCGTTGGAGGAGACGTCGAGGGCAAGGACGTCGTCCACCCCCTTGAACTTGGGGAGCACCGTGTAATTGGAAAGAAAAGACATATGAATGTAGGCAGCCACGCGTGGCTTCCTAACCGGAGGAAGAAAGGACTTGAAACCATTGAACGAGGGAAGGTGAGCCTTGTTGACAGGTGGATCCTGCAAAAGGACTATCGAGGGGTAAGTGGTCGCTTCTCGGAACGCCTCAAACAAAGAAAGAAAAACATTCCACCCCCCAAGGCAGTTATGTTGAATGATGGAAAGAAGCGCATGGGCAGGGGCCGGCCCGTGACCCAGGGGAGGAGGCATGGGTTGATAATTCATTTCCGGGACAAACCCGACGAGTAAAAGGTGCAGGGGAAGGGTTTGGCACCTCCAGGGGGAGAGGACCGCCAAAACCGTGAGTAGTGCTGGGACACGTGGAGGGACCGGCTGGGGGAGGTTGCCTGGGAGTTACGAGTTCCACCTCAAGGGGACCCTTCCCGGTCGGGGGAGTAGTGGGTGCTGGACCGCCATCGACCGCCATATCCTTGGGGTCTTGACCTGTTGGGGCGGGGGCCGGAGAGCCGGTTCGGGAGGGGACAGACGGGGGAGGTCGAGCCGGACATTCTCTCAATGTGGCAGTGTGATCGTTACCGCAGTTGCAGCAACGGGGGGGTGAGGTCGGACAGCACGACGGGACTGCCTTATTGTTCCCGCTCCTGATGCTGGTGGGATTCTGACATTTGTGCGCCACACGAGTATGGTGAAGCGCACAAATGGGGCACGTGGGGGCGGTGGCGGGGCATCGTTGATGGGCGTGACCGTATCTCCAGCAGTTCTTACACTGGGAGGTCTTGGAGGAGGAGAAGGCAAGTTCGACCTTGCGTTTCTGGGAGAGGATAACGACCCCTGATGTGAGGGCCTGAACGTTGTGGGGGTCGACGGTGATAACCACCGAAGTGGCCTGCTTGGTGTCCCTAGAATCTCGGCTAGGGTTAAGGTACCTGGCTGAGAGAATCGGGGTCGCTTTGTCGTTGAGGACTGCTTGCCTGAGATATGGGAAGAGTTCCTCTTCATCTTGAGGCAGGAAGTGTAGTGGAAGGCCGTGAATGGCAAGTTGAACGGCTGTGGGGGCGAGGACTAGAGGGCACCAGGGGTTTTCTCCTACCGGAAAGGACTGGTTGAGGGCCCTGGTGAAGGAGTCGAAATAAGGGGCGTAAGAGGCGGCGGGGGTGGCCTTGTCTGTGACAGTTAGGCAGATGGAGCCTCGGGGGTTGACGGTAGCAGAGAACCCCAAAGGGAGGAGGCAGTTTGACTCGCGGAGGACGCGAGCAGCGATGGCGGGAAAGGTCGCGGTGATGACAAGAGCGTCTGGGTGAGGGGCAGGGGACTGGCGAGGAGCAAAGAAGCCTCGTTGGGCACCTGGAAGGGAGAGAGGCCCCTTTGTAACATGTGGGGCTGCCGCACTCGCAACAAGTTGGGGGAAGGAGGCTTCCCAGCTTTGCCCTTGCCCTTGCCGCCCCAGCCTGAGCCAGAGGCAGCATGCGCGTAAGAGGGGGAGGGGTGGACGTCGGGGTGGAGGTGGCCTGGGGTGAAGGAGTCGAGGTCGTACCTCCCCTTCCGGAATTCCCCGGCTTCGTATGAGTGTGGGTAGAGCCTGGCGTACTTCTCCGGGTCACCGAACGCCTTGCCAAGTCTTGTATCGTAGAAAGGTATGAGGTATTTAGGGTCATCAGCCGCGGCTGAGGAACATGAGGGTGGTGCACGGGCCTTTTCTTTGCCCTTCGTCGAGGGGGGGGGTACGGCAGTTGGGTGGGCCTGAGGTGTGTTCTGTGGTGGGGGGACTACTGCCGGGGGGGCAGGGATGGGGGCTGACCCTCGATGTGACAGGTCACGTATGGATGCCTGGAGATCGGCGATCCCCGGGCCGGTTGGTTGTTCTTGGGCGTGGGGGAGGTTTGCGAGCTGAGAGGAGATCTCATGGAGCTCCTCCCTGAGGTTCTCGTTTTCCTCGGAGATAGTGGCGACCGCCTGGGTTACCCCGCTCAGCTGGTGTGATAGGTCACCAGGCCCTGTACAAGCTGGGAGAGAAGAACGATCGTGATGGATTCGATGGGGAGGGTGCCGGCATCCGCGTCTGGGCTGAGATCCGGGAAGTCCTGGTTGCTATGCCTGAGGGCACTCCTCGCCTGAGCGAGTTGCCTCATCATGAACTGGATGGGGTGATCAGTTGAGGGTGTTCCTGAACGGGACGGGAGGGGGGAGGTAAGGGCTGAGAGCCTGCCGAAGGCCTCGTTCCCCGGAGGAAGATTATGAGGGTTCGCCATAGCTGCGAGCAAGCGAGGAAAGGTGGGCGAGGGGTTTGATCCGGACTCAAAGCGGGGTAGAGTTGAGTTTGTATGTGAAATGTAGGGGGGGGGAACGAGTTTGCGAGAAGCGTGTCCTATCTCTTGGTCGGAACCAAACGCCTTATATAGGCATCTTCCCACAACCCTAACCTTGGTGACGCGTCACCATTACATAACATAGCCCCATGACTCATGATTGGTCATGGTGCGAAATCCATCAGCTGATTCTTACGAATCAACTGCGAACGTCCTCTTTCCTCGATCTCAACCCGTAAACCCCATCATGCGCTCAAATCAGTTGCATGCGTGAAACCCATTACTCGTAATCTGAGTCATGTGCGAAATCATTACATCATATGACGTCACAATCGTGACCTCATGAAATCATTAACCAATCATAATCAACCAATGACTCGCAAGTGTGCAGTCATGTGAAAGCTATGAGTCGAATGACGTCATAGTGCAAAAGCCAATATACCTTTATGACTAATAATTATTAGTCATGTGAAATCTGCCTTGCTTAGTCAGGATTTGTGACAAACCCATGGATGTGGCCGTCGATGGCGACCAGGCACCCTCTACTCTCGCGAGCGGGGCGGGTCTCAGTCAGATGGACTTTGTAACCCCCAGACATCCTCCTCCGGCAGGCCCCCCTCGCCCCGGTTACTCTCAAGGCTTTGGGGTCCTCTCCCCCTGGAGAAACCAAGCCCGTTCCCAGCACCCTCTGATCGTCCCATACGTCCCGGAAATGAGTCACTCGCCCCTCCAGCCGTACAGGAGGCTGGCCTACTAACTTTCCCTCCTTTCTGTCATTCAATCTAACTGCCTTGGGAGCTGGGATGGTTTTCTTTCCTGATTTGAGTCTTTTAAAGAGACAAGTACATATTCTCCGGTGGACCTCCTGCAGGACCCACCTGTTAGTCAGGGCCGCCTCCCCTCCTTTAATTGCTTTGTGCCTTTTTTTCCACCAGTTAGGAAGCCCATGGTGGCTTCCTACGTACATCGTTCCTTTCTTGCTCGTTTTTCGATACTGCCAAGGTTCAGCGACAGGGTTCACATCATGTCCCTCAACATATTTTCCCAGAAACCTGTGTTTGGCTCCCATTTCCACTCGTTTCAGCTCGTTAACGCCTGTAACATGTGTACATGTTCCGGTAACGGTACCCAGGAGCGGGCAGTGCAGGATCTTCTATGTTTAGTTGATTTATATTTGGTTTATTTCATTTCAGCTCCGCCACTGGCTCTGAGTCAGATAGGCTATGCTATCGTATCGTTGTGTTTAGTTTCCTTTATTGGAAGTTTATATTTAGAATTCCGGGTATGGAATGGTCATGTAGCACTGGCGGAGGCTGAGCTTGGTTTCTTTCTTTGGTCTTGCAGGATTACAGGATTCCGGTATGTGCGCAGCTACTGGTAATGATCGTGATTGCAGGAAGGCTATCGCTCTTGGGTTTTGTATTTAAACCAGTCTCCTGGCTAG
>Ga0307509_10008303_pt1 | contig 13265 bp, 7 predicted proteins | sample 10_EM_MG_FD_202245 | JGI IMG/M metagenome (GOLD analysis project Ga0307509, IMG submission 202245) | Populus trichocarpa ectomycorrhiza microbial communities from riparian zone in the Pacific Northwest, United States - 10_EM | ecosystem: Host-associated > Plants > Roots > Unclassified | place...
TTTAAAAAATAAAAAAATATTGTTGGCATACTTTTCTGAGTGAAAAGCACTTTGAAAAGCAACCACAACCACACTCCCAAACACCCTCTAAGTAGTTTGTAGGTGGATTTTGGCGTGGTTTTATTTATGTTTTCTCAAGTAATTATGATATTGAGAATCTAAGTAAAAATTGAAAGAAATGGAATAATGATGCTTGTGACTCAACTTTCAATAAGTGAATAATGAAAATTAGCATGCTAAATATTATTGGCTAATCAATTTCTTTTTCTCTTACATTAAAAATATTAGCCTGTAATGACCTTATATAGGTTACTTTTTTTGGAAAATTTATATAATTCACTTAAAAGAGTTTTTCTATTATATAGTTCAATGTCCAATAGAAAATAATGGATAGCATTTTAGTATATAAACACCATATATATCAAATTAATTTTCAAGGAAATCATGTAAATCTCAAAATTAGGGAGTATGTTTGGAAAGGCATACAGAGTGGCTTCTTGTGTCATTTGACTCGAGACATTCTGTATTAATTCAATTATATATATCAAAAAATTTCTAGAATTTTTGAACGTCGGAATAGAAAGATATTCTTTTCTTGGTTTACAGCAATTCAAGAATATAGTAATTAAATCTTTTGGTTGAAGTCTTCTTCCCTCTTTGGGATCTTTTTATGCAGTTTCTTAGGGCTACATAAATTACTGATGGTGGGATGTGATGATACTAGCTTTCAATTATTCAAGAGCAGTGGGAAGATAGGAAATGGAGCCAGGGATTGATATTGAAGAACAGTTCGAGTCCCCATTCCTCATAGCAATGAAAGGCCATTCCAGCAGTAACAAGAGCAAAATAGCCTATGAACTGGCCCATTTCCTCAAATTCCCTCTCATAGATGGAGATATCATCCCAACCCTTCAGGATTTAGTAGAACCTGAACAATGTGATGGCTTGTTACCTTCGGAAATTCTCTCTCGTAACTCTTCAACTCAGCTCAGTTTGAAGCTCAGTGTGATCATCAACTCTCAGCTCTCTCGCCGTGCCCTCTTTGACGGGTTAGCTGAGCACTTGTGGAACTTGAAAGCAGCAATCAAAATGATCATAATGTTGATTACTCTGATATCGGAAACGTCCCAAATCTCAACATTGACACCCCAAAGCCATTTCGCGCGGAGGACTTCATCACTGGTACGCTTAAAGACGCTGAGCTAATTTAGAGGGTACGTCTCCCACCCCACATGAGCACCACTCAGCTAAAATTCATCTTTCTATGAAGTTGATTGCAATGGGTTGCATAAATCCTTTTCTTTTATCATGTCATGTCTAGTGTCGAATTTCTCTACAACACTTGTGATATAAAGTCTCTTCCAAAAACCTTTCACAAGGCGATGGTGATGATGCTGGTAACATGGGTGCTATTAGCTAGGTGCGGTAGGGTTAGCTCACTAGGTTATATTAGCAGACAGGTCTCACTGAATCTGGTAGCATGGGTGTTTTTCATGTCCTGCCACGCCCTCCAACGTACAGGCATAGTTTCAAAGGAAAGTACATGACGTTCTATCCAAATTAAAAGAATTTTTGGCGAAGCCTGGCCATAGCCGGGACCGGGACTCGTTGATCATTTCATCATTTTATATCATAGCTAAGAATCCAAATTCCAATGTAAAAATCGCTAACAAACCAACTTCTCTCACGTTTTAACTTAACTCGGTCCTTGAGAAAGAATGTTATATAATAAATTTATGCACTGAATTACATATTCTGTAAAGTTTGGAGATAAATTATATGATAAAAATTGCAAGGTCTAGCAACAACTTAGCTGACCAGGAAATGGTAACATTGATGCTGTATGCTCTTAAGACTTGGGGAAAGTGATTATTGAGACAGATATGTAATAATCAATGGAAAGGGATGACTTGAATGTTGGAGATGCTCATTGATCCACTACAGTAAAGGAGCTACAAAACTGTGAAGATTGCATTTTTTTACACTCAACAAACACATTCTGGTACCAAAACATGTCTAGTGTGGTTTTGGAACATACCCATCGACGGCAAAATTACGAGTGGCAGCAGGAAGAGCTAAGCGCATTCCATTGAGCTCAGGCTTTGCGATCACTTGACAGCCCAGGCGAGAACTGCAAAATTCAAAACATGGAAAATCAATATAGATTCAACGCCCACAAATCCATTTAGTGTTTTGATGCTGACAGAACTCACGTTTCTGTAAGCCCAAAGGCCAAATCCAACATGTCATTCTCCTCATCGGTTGGGTCTTCTAATTTGTTGTAGTATTCCATGTCCTACAGCCAGATTCAACATTAAGTACCTCATAAGTTCGAAATAATCATGGTACTATGACATAAGCTATGTCCAGTATCATACCGTCACAATCACATGACATGTCGAACAGGCAAGTGAGCCTTCACATGCTCCTGGCATGACATTAAAAGCACAGAATAAAAAAACTATTAAGTAAATGCGTCAGAATGATCTACTCAAAGTTTTCTAATGCAGAAATGGAAGGAGAATACAGACAACAAAAAAGCAGAAAAATAAAAAATAAATAAATATCTCATCACTAAAAGACAGGATGGGTGGAATATTCTATGCCTACATTTGCTACAATGCAAACATTATAGAAACAGAAAACCCAATTACAAACCACCATAAATAGAAAAGTTGAGCTAAAAAATTGCATTATAATCCTTGCCTTCAAGTTCTATATCATTTTCTTGAGCAGCTTCTAACATGGACATTCCAACTGGGACCTTGATATCCTTTTCCTCTCCATCCTTATCTACAAATGTTACAGATATCCTGCACAAACATCACCAGATTGAGAAGAAGGGTGGCAGATAACTTCTGCAATTAATTATAATCATACCATCACAATTGTCAAACTGATTTGCTCCTTTTCTTTCCTTATCAGTAATAAAACTGATCAGCTCAGTTAGACTTGAGCCTATTGTTAGTTTTGAACACATTTATGGAATGTTCAACAATAGCCAAAGCATGTCAGAACTCAAATCTCCTTCCAGGGTCTTGCTTGAAGACTAAACGCCTACAATGCCTTTCTTGATTAGATTATAGGGTGGCAGTTCAGAAGCTGAGATTTTCGTATACCGTTTGCACTTGTGCCAAATTCACAAGGAAACAAACCTTGTTGCAGATTGACTTGCGACTTGGTGTGACAATATTCTTGTTCCAGTTACAGTATATCATAGTCCTCCAGCAAGGATGACTACTTAGCTTCTACTATAGTTTTTCCTCTGGAATTTTGAGTCTATGTAATTGAGCATGGAATCCACATCATCTATATAATTATTCTTCTAGGTCTATTGCAAATATATTTTCAATCAAAAAGGAAATGCAAACTTAATCAGTTCTTTCATTAGACTAAAGCTATCAACCAGGAATACAAACATGAGTGATGCTTTGAGATGGGTATGGCATGTCAAGACAGGAACTCCCACAAGATACATACAGGGACATGGTTATATACTTTTTATGGGCAATTTCTAATATCAAGTTACTTTTGTAACCATTATCATGTGTTTGACCATAAATCATGAACAATATAAAAACCATGTATCCTCGAAATGATTCACACAAAATTTTCAATAGAGGAAGTGTCCTAGGATTACAATTATAAGGGAAAGAATCCCGATGACAACAAAGAACAATTATGGAAGCTATTTCTTAATGAACTGAGAGTTAGCATATAGAACATGACAGAAAATTGTCACCAAAAGTTCCACAGGTAGTGAGATGTCCTACATAAGCTTGCACAAACCTCCTGTTTTCTTATTTCCGATATATACAAGATTATAGGCATCTAACAAATCAACTGAACAATCTTCTAAAAATAATTTTCATGGTTTCTAGTTTTCCTCGGGATCTACTGAAGAATTTCTAAATGATATTACAGGTTATGATAATTTCAGGTGCTGTCATAGTTAACTTTGCTTCCTAAGAGTAGAGATAAGATATTAAGTACTCATCACAAATGCCAAATTCTTGAAACAGTAAAAAACAACTTCAACACAAAAGAGCTTACATCTCATTCGGGTCACTCCCATCTGCAGAATCTCTACTGGTAGCTGTGCTAGAAAACTGATGATGCTTTTGAAATATACTACCCTGGTGCCCCTTAGATTCTGGGTGTAATTCGACCTGTTTCAAAATTAAGAACCAATGGGCATCTAGAAATAAGAATAATAAGGCAACCAGAAGATCACTCCAATTAAAACTATAGGCGCCTTGGACTAACCTGAGATCGCCAACATGCACTATAAGGCCTTCGTATAAATGATTTTCTACACAAGGCTGTACATTGTTCTGCACAACAAGGAAGTGTTTGGTATAACAACGAGAATAATAAAGCATTTATTCATCTGAAAAGTACTGGTGATTTTGCTTGGTATTGGAAAAGGCTCCCACAACTCAGAGGCTTGGCTTGGGACAAAATCCAAAATGCTGTTGGTAATGGTAAATCCAAGTCTATGGTGGGATTATTGGTAACGTATTGGTGTGCTAATCAAAGAACATGGCTTCAGGGTTGTTTACGAGTCTGGAATCGATTTGGATGCAAAACTTGCTATGGTTATTAAAGATCAGGAATGGTTCTGGCCTCATGCCAGATCTGATGTTATGGCTACAATTCCAGGGACTATTTGTGATGTGATTCATCCTGATCCCTTGAGTGATTGTAGTGTTAATTGAAAGCCTAGTCCTAACAGGGTTTTCAGTGGCAGAAGTGCTTGGGAACTTATTAAATACAGAGAAGTAAAGTTTGATATAAACTTGTCTGGGTACCCATCCATATTCCCAGACATAGTTTATTGTCTGGCACACTGCTTATAAGGCTATCTACCAGAGTAAGGCAGATCAGGTTGGGAAGAAATATCTGTTGTTTGCTTTGTGGCTGTGCTGATGAGGACTAACACCATCTTTTCTTTAACAGCACTTAATCTGGAGCTGTTTTGTCAGTCATTATGCAGAATGTGGTTCTAACAGACCAGTTGGAATTGGACAACGGAGTTTTATTGGGCTAAAGTTCACTTGCAAAAGAAGCTTTCTCAATATACTTTAGTTAGAATTGCCTGGAATGCTGCAATATATGGTATTTTGAAGCAAAAGAATCAAAGAGTTCATGGAAATAGGGGCATTCTCCTGATGAGCTGACTAAGTGGATTTGCCAAGTTGTTTTTTATAGACTGCTTCAGACTAAATTGTAGAAGATGCTGTTCTAAATACAAGCCTTTATTCTATATACAATCATTGGAATTTTGCCTAGTTTTATCATTCTTGTCATCAGTTACTGACACTTGCTTTTGTAGTAGGATGAGCTCCTACTTCTTTTTGATCAATGAAACATCATTTTTTTTTTAAAAGTGCAAATTGACATTTTTCAGTAATGTTACTCTCTCAATCAAACTTCGAAGTTGTATCACACATGAATTTGTCTTACACAGTAGCTGCAGCTAAGAGCAGATTCCAAATAACAAAACACGTTGCTCCTAAGAAAAACAAATGGAAATAGATGTGAGCGTATTACATACCTCTTGAAAGCTCTTTAACTATCCCAACTCCAATTCTTGAAAGTCTAGACCTTGACATAATCTTTCCCCTAAATATTTTCAAAAAAGAAAGGAAAAGAATTAACTACCAGTAATAGCACACACTATAAAGCATCCAAATCATGGATTGATTAAAATTTTCTCAACGAGAAGACACAGGCAAGAACAAGAAATTAATGCCAAGGTAAGATACAACTTCAAGAACCTAAAAGCCAGTTCAAACGGATAAATTCTTGAAGTCATTAAATTAATAAAAGAAAAAAAATATGACAAAAGACGAAGCTTTATTACCTGTTTGATGAAACTGAGAAAGAACAGAGCAAAAGATACAACGAAGTTTGTGTTTTCTGTGTTCACTGTTCAACTTCGGGTTTTCCTAGTTTTGGGCTGCGAATTATCTGGAGGGTTTCTGTCTATCAAGCTTCGAAAACCAAGAAAGAGCAAAAACCCTTCAAAGCCTAACCGACAGGTCGTTCACTTTGTCGTGCTGGCCATCCTTCCGTAAGTAGAGGCCCAACTAGGGAGTTAATAGCAAATGTGGTGTCAAAGCTAGAACCTTCAAGGAAGGGCTAGCGAACCCATGTGACCATGGGCAATCAGAATCCAAAACAAAAACTTTATTCAATGGAGATTAGGTACAGAGATGCTTATTGACAGGCAGGCATAAGCTATTTGTGGGCTAAAGCCAGCGAGGTTTTTTTTTTAACCCCCTGGAGAGAATCTGAAACACAACAAAACAATGAATGAATAAATAGTAATTGTAATCGGTCAATGCTAACATATGTGAGTTTTGTGGCCAAGGGTCTGCACCAAATTCTCAAAATCTACAATAAAAAAGGTTACTTTTCTTTTACCTTTCTTGTCTCTCTTTCCCACATATTGTCAATGGACTGGATATTGTTTGGATTCTGTCGTGACCTTTCTTTCATTTGTGCTTTTGTTTTGCTTACAATGTAATGGTAAAGCAAAGTTTTGAGTTTTGAGTTTTGAGCTTTGTGTTTTTGTTTTGCGAACAATGTAATGGCGAAGCAAAGTTTTGAGCTTTGCAGCAAGCAAGTTCTAATCTTCGAAAGCAATTGATTTACTTCATACATGCAAAAAAAAAAAAATTGCTGCAGAAAACAATTAGCATTGACATCCAGTTCTCCATTTCAAAACCCATGATTGGATAGGTCAAACTAGGGGATTGGAATCTTGAAACATTCTTCTCTGGCTCTTTATTTTCTTATGTCATGGTTTGATTTCTATGCCTGAGTTTCTTTGGTTATCATATAGACTGGGGATATGAACATCGTTACTCTGGCTATATGTGCACTTAATATGCTCCAATTGTGTGTTTATTTATGTTGTGGAACTTCATTTCCTTTTGAACTCAGATTTGGCATAACCTGCAACGTTTAAGATCCGAATTCCAAAATATGTCTTGTTAATTATTACTTAGATATCCATAATTGTAGTCACCAGTTTGATATATTTTTATCTCTCATCAACACGGAAATCTGGTTGTAAAGCGTATGCTAAGTGGATTACCATTTATTGTAGCAGGAATGGCAGGTTGTCAGCATTGATTTTTAGTGACCGAACCATTTAATACAACTTGGAATTACTGCATCAGATTGAGAAAGTATGGATTCCTCTCCTCGTTCTTCATTCACTGGAAAAGTAAAACAGACACCATGGTGGATGAAAAGCCTCACTGGGTGGTCTTATGTAATTTATGAGATGTTATTCCAAAAGATGCAAGCAAGGCATCTGAAAAATCCATTGCCTTTACCTCCGCTCCATGATGTTACATGTATTATAACTGGATCCACGAGTGGCATTGGACTTGAAACTGCCAGGCAATTGGCTGTGTCTGGGGCACATGTTGTTATGGCTGTACGAAACCAATCTGCAGCCTTTGATTTGATCATGAAGTGGCAGGATGAACGACATGGAACAAGCCTGCTCAGTGTTGAGGTGATGGAGCTGAATCTTCTCTCCCTCACTTCTGTTGTGAGATTTGCTAGGGCGTGGAACTCGCGCTCAAAACCTTTGCAAGTTCTTATCAATAATGCTGGAATCTTTTCTATGGGAGAGCCGCAGAAGTTCTCAAAAGATGGGTACGAAACACACCAGCAAGTAAATTTTTTGGCTCCTGCATTGCTTTCTATACTGCTTTTGCCATCTCTCGTTAAGGGCTCTCCCAGCCGAATTATTAACGTGAACTCCATTATGCATTATATGGGCTTTGTCGACACAGATGACATGAATTTTACTTTGGGGAAAGAGAAATTCAATAGTACAAAGGCATATTCAAGTAGCAAGCTTGCACAGGTCATGTTCAACAGTGTCTTACAGAAACGCCTGCCTCCTGAAGCTGGCATTAATGTGTTATGTGTATCTCCTGGAACTGTTCACACAAATGTAACAAGGGACCTTCCAAAATTGGTGCAAGTTGCTTATAATTTTATACCATTGTTTCTCTTTAGTGCCCAAGAAGGTTCAAGAAGTGCACTTTATGCAGCTACTGCTCCTGAAATTCCTGAATACTGTAAGGCACTGAAGGCTGATGAATGGCCCACTTGTGCTTATATCTCACATGATTGTCGTCCCACACGTGCTGCCAACGAAGCACATAACACAAGAGCTGCTAATGAAGTATGGGAAAAGACATTGGATATGATTGGCCTTCCTCTTGATGCTGTAGAGAAGTTGCTCCAAGGGGAAGAAGTCATGTGCAAGTACAAGGATAGCTGAAGTAAGTTTCTACTCCACTTTTTGCCTGAAATGATTTGACAGAATCCTGCCTTCAATTTGTCGAGGATATCTTAGCCATGCAGAACTAGCATCTCTTGCACATATTTCCATTTTTGGCTATTCTCTTCAATTCAAATTAATTATAAAAGTTATTTCTGTTGGTTAAGTCTGAAAATTTGTAGTAAGACACGTTAAGAGTTTAGCCAGTGGACATCAATGCATGGAGCATGTTTTTCCCTGATGTGTGCTGGATGTTGTGGAATCACATGCATTTCCTTTGATGATTTTTGTTTCATTCATAAATGTCACTCGAAATATAGGAACAGAAAGATGTCAAGCATAGTTATCAATCCAGCCCAAACATTGGCAGGTCAACCTGAGTCTATCCCAAAATGATATCGTTGTAGTTTTTTACAAAATAAAATGATGTTGTTTAGGACAAAACTTTAAAAAACCCTTCGGAGTTGACATAGCAGGCAGGTTAATCGGGTTTTACTAGGTCACCTTTCAAAACTGTTTGAAAGAAAACTTGGCCTGGGTCAGGCTTTGAATTGACAAGTTACAGGTCCACCAGACCAAACCGGATTTAATAACTATGGATGCAAGGGCACAAATATAAACAGTCTTGCTAAGTAGGTGTAATTTCTACATGCGCATCTGAATATTTTGCCATTGATGCAGTCTCCATTGATTCTGGAATTTCTTTGGAGCCTTTTTTAAATTAAAAAAAACTGTTAGGAACTTAGATAATATTGCAGGAAAAGTCATTATTTTGGTTAACTCTTCAGTTGTTTATACCATGATTGTACCGTGAGGTCTCTGGTCTATAAGATTTGTATTTTGACTTTTTAACTGGTTGAAGCGAACCAGAGCTTGTCTATTTAATCAGCTATTGACTTACATAAACCAAGTTAATGTTTCAGCTAGGCAAAAGCAAAAAAGTCGCTGTGTCTTTGCCCTCTGGTTTTTTAAGGTCCAAACTGACGTTAATGTGATTTGTTTTTCTCTGAAATATCGTACTTATTAAAAACAAAATAAAATTAGACTTCGTTATATGAATGAAATACTTTTAGAAGATACAAGAAATAGATCACATATTTGAAAGTTCAATTCCAGTAAAGGAATAACGTAGATTTTTGTATACAATTGAAATAGTGTTGAACCTATAGCAAATCTTTCTCGGCCAATCTCCGGGGAGAAATTTGCTTTCGGACTGACTTTCTAATCTCCTTGGTTTTGGCACCGATTTTCTTGACGCTGAACTCATTTCCTTCTCTCTCGAACCAGTCTCTGGTGCAACGAGAGGAAACATCTTCCCAAATTTTATAAATGGGGCACAAGCATTTAATGTGATAGAAAATTCAAAGTCCTTTGTTTTATTCATATTTGATAAACCTGGTTCTGCCTGGTCATTTGACTCGGAAAATCTGAAACCTAGAGTGTGATCTTAGAAGGGTATTACTGAGTTGATTGACTTGATTATATTTTTAGTAATTTTGTTGATCCGATCAAATTTAATTGATACAATTCAAAAACCCTTTCCTGAATCAGATCAGGATTGACAGCTACAGTTCTGTTATTCTCTCAAATTGCATTGCATCCTATTGCTTGTAGCCAAATTATGGCAGATGTTTCCTGTCGGTCCACCAAACACTGGTTTTAAAGAGGTCAGAATAAGCAGATGAGCTGAATATTTATCCCACTGTTTATGCCATGCTATTGAGAGCCGCAAGCGTCCTCTATCCTCGAGTGAAAATGAAGAAAAGTAATCCCCTTGCTCAGCAATAATGACAAAAACACGATGAATATATCAGTGACTACTGTCATCATATTATTGGTTGGTAATCTTGCCCCACTAGATGCTTTAATTAAGGTCTTTAAACTAGTGGCAGCCTCTTACACGATTCTTGATCCCATGTATTTCGTTTACGTCATTACCGGACGTTGTTTTATTTGTTGATTAACTTTCCAATTAACTTAATCCACAGGAATGAACTTTATTTTATATGTCTTTGAGCAGATATGTCTTCTGCTTTGTCTTGTGATTGGTTCCTGAATGAACTGGCATGGTTTCAAACGTTATTGTCTCTCCACGCGCAACTTGATCACTAGGTGGTGTATCTCATCAAGAGGTTAACCCATCCCCCATCATTTCACACGCTTTTTCACGACAAAGACATTGTCATACTTCATTATATTGGACTCCTCAATCAACCATTTCCATGATGTAATGCAATCCTACTAACGTGGCACGCTATTATTCTGATGTTCATCTGGAAAAGAAAAGGATAAGGGATCGGTGCCTGTTGATGGAAAACTCTTGCACTCAACACCACTTTCGAAGTCTCTGGCGTGTGGACCAAAATCTTATCTTGTTTCTTTCTTCTGTAAATCCTGGGCTGGCCATCATTTGTTGCCCGCCTTATCTTAAATCCTGGACTGTCATTTCTGGGGAGTAAATGACAGTTGAATATTCAATCTCTTTTTATCACGTAGTGTATAATGATAAGGTTTGTCAAGATAGAAAACTCTAATCTCATGAATTCTAAATATGAATAGTGATAATCTCCTAATCTACTATAAGAAAATAATCTTAGATACTTGTATTTATACTAAATCTAAATTCTTATAAAAAAAATTATTAATTGAAAAGTTATATAACCAATAAATCTCATCTACCATTAGAATTATTAAACTAAACAAATCCTAAAAAAGCTTAACAATTAAACAAATAATTATATAGAAAATCACGCAATCTTGTGACGATGCAACCTTCGCAAATAATTGGTGCATCTTGTCCTGCTCAAAATGGAAATCATTTCCCCTTCTTGGATTTGCCGTTTAGCATATAGCTCGATTCCATACCGTATAATACTTTGTGTATACTTGGAAGTATCTTTCCTCTGATTTGATGTCCTTATATTGTCATCCCTGCATCTATACCGACATTCAATTGCTTAGACTAGAAGGTTCACTATGGAGACGAATCAATATAATATGGTCGACATCACTTCCATACTTCCAGCCTCTTATTGGCCATAAATTTTCTCTGTAGATGTAGATTCCCTAATCTTTCACTGTCTCCGGCTCTCCCTCTGGACCCATGAGCCATGTCCTCCAATGGGTCACTTCACAATCTTATTTCTATCCACTCATTAGATGCCTCATTGGCTTCCCCACTAAACACCATTTTCCCCACCAAATTCCTCTCATTTTACTCCCATCCTGTAATCACCCAATGTTTTCGGTCATGATGCCAATCTTTTCCCCACAAATCTTATTTATCCTAATTAATCCTATGGCCAAAGCAGCAAGATGATTGAATATGGTCTCATTGAATTATTATCAGGGAAGATCTTCTTGCTCCTTTTAATTCCTATAACCATCTTCATTATCTCCTCTCTTTTTTCTTGAATTACTCTAGTATAATAGAGGGAAGAAAAATTTCACCTTTGGACATACCTGTTAGAGTCTTATATGATGGAAACAGAGCAAGTGGCAGATGAAGATTGCCATGTCAATAATGGTGCAAGAAAGATTCTCCTGGGAAAGTACGAGATGGGGAGGTTGTTAGGACAAGGAACGTTTGCTAAGGTCTACAGAGGGAAGAATCTTGTGACACAAGAAAATGTTGCAATCAAAGTGTTGCACAAGGATCAGGTCAAGAGGACAGGATTAATGGAGCAAATCAAGAGAGAAATCTCAATTATGCATCTTGTGAAGCATCCAAATATAGTGGAGTTGAAAGAAGTGATGGCTACCAAATCAAAGGTGTTCTTTGTAATGGAGTTTGTGAAAGGTGGTGAGTTATTTGCCAAAATCAAGAAGGGAGGGCTGGAGGAAGATCTTGCAAGAAAATATTTCCAACAGTTGATTTGTGCAGTTGATTATTGTCATAGTCGTGGCGTTTCTCATCGTGATTTAAAGCCCGAAAACTTGCTTTTGGATGACAAAGAAGACTTGAAAGTGTCCGATTTCGGGTTTTCTGCTTTGCCTGAGCAGAAATGGAACGATGGTTTGCTGCACACACGGTGTGGCACCCCTGCATATGTGGCTCCAGAGGTTCTAAGAAAGAAGGGTTATGATGGTGCTAAAGCTGATACCTGGTCTTGTGGGGTTATTCTATTCGTGCTGCTTTCAGGGCACTTGCCATTTCGCAATGAGAACGCCATGAAGATGTATGTGAAGATTTTAAAGGCTGAATATGAGTTCCCACCGTGGATTTCAAGGGATGCCAAGAGGTTGATTTCCAATCTTCTTGTTGTGGACCCTGAGAAGAGAATTACAATCCCTGAGATCAGGGCAAATAGTTGGTTCCAAAAAGGTCTTGCTCAATCTACTGTATCTTCTAATGATTTAGAAGATACTGAAAACGGAGTTAGAAGTGAAGATCAAGAGGAATTCCCGGGAAAAACCGGATCGAAGCATTCGCCGCCTTTTTATAATGCTTTTGAACTCATATCTTCAATGTCATCAGGATTTGATTTATCAAGTTTGTTTGAGACCAAGAGAAGAAGGGGTTCAATGTTCACTTCAAAATGTCCAGCATCAATGATCCTATCAACGTTGAAGTCCGTGGCAAAGAAGTTGAACTTTAGAGTGGCAGTGAGTGATACAGAATTTAAGGTGAAATTGCTAGGAAAAGAGGAGGGACGGAAGGGGAAACTGGCGGTGACAGCAGAGGTGTTTGAGTTGGCTGCCGAGCTTGTGGTGGTCGAGCTATCCAAGTGCTCCGGTGACACTTTTGAGTACACCAAATTCTGTGAAGAAGATGTCAGGCCTGCCCTAAAAGATATAGTTTGGAGTTGGCAAGGAGATAATATTGATTCTCATGAAGGCCAAGTAGGGACAAGTAATTAGGATGGTTAATGGTCGTTAATTGACAAAAGACCTCAAAATTAGAACTCTAACGGTCGCAAGTTTTACATATTTGCTTGTTTTAGGCTTTATA
>Ga0307509_10008304_pt1 | contig 13263 bp, 10 predicted proteins | sample 10_EM_MG_FD_202245 | JGI IMG/M metagenome (GOLD analysis project Ga0307509, IMG submission 202245) | Populus trichocarpa ectomycorrhiza microbial communities from riparian zone in the Pacific Northwest, United States - 10_EM | ecosystem: Host-associated > Plants > Roots > Unclassified | place...
GGAAGAAAGAACAAGTTACTACTTAAGTAAAAAGTTCAATGATTGTGAATCCTAATATACAATAATCAAAAGGCTATGTTGTGCTTAGTGTGGAACGCGAAAAGGCTTAGGCAGTATACGCTATACTACTCAACTTAGTTGATCTCAAAATTGAATCCTCTCAAGTACATTTGTGAAAAACCTTGTCGAGTAGGATAACGAGGTGGAAAGTGTTGTTGGCAGAATATGACATTGTTTTTATCATAATGAAGGCTATAAAAAAGAGTGTGATTGTCAACCATCTTGCAGATCATGTTGTGGAAGATTACAAGCCATTGAATTTTGACCTTCCTGATGAGGATATGCTAATAGTTGAAGATAACAGTGAGATGAATGACTAGTGGACCTTGTACTTTGATGGGGCAGTGAATGTATCAGGCAATAGGTTTGGAGTAGTGATAATTTCCCCAAAAAAGAAATAATGTCTTGTTTCAATAAGGTTGCAGTTTAAATTGACAAATAAAACGGCCGAGTATGAAGCCTACATCATTTGTCTGGAAGTTGCTTTAAAACTTAAATTTGGGAAGCTTGAGGTCTATGGGGATTCCCTACTAATCATCTATCAGGTAAAAGGGAAGTGACAAACCAAGAATGAGAAGTTGAAGCCATATCAGAATTATCTCTTGAAATTAGCTAGCAAATCCAAAGAAATAAAATTCACTCATATGAGCAGAGATAAGAATTAGTTTACTGATGTCTTAGCAACCTAGCTTCGATGAGACAAATAGTTACAGGAGATAGGATCCAACTAATAAACATCAAAGTTAGAAATATCCAAGCTCATTGCTGCACAATTAAGGAATCACTAGATTAGAAATCATGGTATAGTGACATTAAGAGGTTTATCCAACACTGGAAATACCCTTAGGAGTTTCCAAGATAGATGAAAAGACTATGAAGAGAATGGTTATAAAGTTTTACTTGGATGGTGAAATCCTATATAAGAGGTCATTTGACAAGACTCTACTCAGGTGTCTGAATGAAAATAAGGTTGAGCAAACATTAAAAGAAATCCACGAGGAAATTTATGCCACTCATGCCAACAGACATACAACGGCAAGGCAAATGCAAAGATTTGGATACTTCTAGTTGACCATGAAAATGGACTGTGTAAACTATTTTAGAAAATGCCACAAGTGTCAAATATATGGTGATAAGATAAATTCACTTCTAGCATTGCTATTCAATATGACCTCGCCTTAACATTTTGATATATGGGGGTTGAATGTCATAGGACCAATCAATCTGAAGGCTAACAACGAGTATAGGTTTAATTTGGTTGTCATCGACTTCTTCACTAAATGGGTAGAGGCCAACTCTTATGTATATATAACACAAAAAATAATTAAGAGGTTCATTGAGAAATATTTGATCTGTTGCTATGGCTTACTAGTAAGATTGATAACCGAGAACCCTTATAATTTTAATGGAGAGCTGATTGTTGAACTCTTCTCTAAATAGAGGATTAAACACCTCAATTCTTCTTTTTACAAACCAAAAATGAATGGAGCTATCATGACAGCTAACAAGAGTCTCAAAAACATCATCCAGAAGATGGTGTTCACCTACAAGGATTGGAATGAAATGCTTTTGTACGTATTTTACGCATGCCGCACCATAGTTAGAACTTTTATAAGTGCAACCCCTTATTCTTTGGTATACATGATGGAAGTAGTTATGCCTTTAAAAATAGAGATTTTATCATTAAGGGTTTTAAAAGATGCAGAACTAGATGAATCAAAATGGACAAAATTAAGATTTGAGCAGTTAAATTTTATTGATGAAAAAAGATTATTGGCCATTTGTCACCACCAGTTATACCAAAGCATAATGACTAAGGCATATAACAAGAAGGTCAGGTCAAGAGTATTTAAAGAAGGGGACTTGGTATTGAAAAAGATCTCGCTAGTATCGAGAGAAGATTAGAGTAAATGAGCACCAAACTACAAAGAACCATACATGGTGAAAAAGGTTTTTACTGAAAGAGCTTTAATTTTAAATAATATGGACCAAAATGATTTGCCTAGACCTGTAAACTCTAATATTGTAAAGAAATGCTAAGCTTGATGTACTTTTTCTATCAATCAATAAAAATTAAAGTTTAGCCAAGAATTCTTTGGTATATTTTTCTTTTCTTAAAAAACCATGCATGATTTCATGTTTTTACAAAGCTTTTCAGAAAATCAAAGTTTTAGTACAAAAGTAGAAGTCAAATTGGTGTTTGTTTTAATAAATAAATTCTGTGAATTCAAATGATACCATAGAAAGGTGACCAAACATTTAAGAACCTAAAAAACAAACCAAACACCACGAGAAACTTTAACGTTGAGTTTTAGTTAAGTGAATAATGAAAAACCATTTCACATGTTCAAATGAAGGAAAGAAAAGCTTGTTGATCCTAAACGTACGCGTTTGAAAAGGTTATATTTAATAATCCTTTCACAACACAAAAAAAATAAAAATCATTTGTGGTCCCTATTGAGCCTAGTAAGTTTTTCTTGAGAATTAACCTTGACTATGATCATACTCCACACTGGGAGCAAGTGCAAGAATTAGAAAAATAATCCAAATATACAAAATGATCCTTAGTGACTACAGGTGCCCAAAAAGCTGGGGATATGAAAGAATTCAAAGAGTTCAAAAGGTTTGAGCATACCATATAAAATAATGAATATGATGATGGTGCTCAAAACCAAATGAAAAAAAAAAGACGAGAAGAACAAGCCTGACATTAGAGGGCAAGACATACCATTTTGCAAGTCAATTCGTTTAAAAATCCATGGACCAAAAAGAGGTTTGGAAACTAGCATAGTGATCTTTAGTCTTGAAATGCCTTAAACACTTTTTGAGCCCTTTCTAATCAAAGGCAGACAATCTGGAATGGTAGGTAATGTTTTCTCATGTAAAACGAGCTTTATTATTCATACAAGTAAAATGAACGCTTTAAAGATTTGTTCTTTTCTCTGAAACCCTCAAATTAAAAGTTGAACCCTTTTAACCAACAAAACATGAAAAAAAGGTCACTTAACATTTTCACCAAAAAACAAAAGAAATTTTTTTCAATTCTAACAAAAATAGGTCCATAGGAATCGCTTGCATTCTTTTCAGAACAAATTTGCTTTAAATCGACTCAAAATGGTTTTTGTGTTTGGAAATCACTTTGAAATTCTAAAAATTTTCCCATGAAAGCAACCCCTTGTAAATAACCAAACCCTCTTCTACATGGCATCAACCTTAAAGAAAACTCAAAACAAACAAAATACTTGGGGGCATGATTAGGCTGGGGGTATTCTTGTAAACCCCAAGTATAAATTTGGCATAAAATTGGAGAATGTTTTAAATTGAGTAAAGAAAATAAAATGAATAATGTGTGAATTTTGATAAATGGGACACAAATATATGTATATATAAAAGATAAAGATATGGAAATTGATCTAAAATCATTTCTTGTAAATGTTTGATTAAGAAATGTAAATCCAGTACAACTCTAGGAGTTCTATAAAATTTCTAAAGGAAGTATATAAGGAAATTAAGCAAATAAAATAAAAAAAATTAAGGATTTGATACTTGTAGTAAGGGATGGATATGGACCTTTGAGATTTAAAAAAATGATTAGTAAACTAATTTTGAAATATAGATGTGTGAAAATGCTCGAAAAATGAAAAAGAAAAGGCTCAAAGTGTGAATTAAATTTTAATGGAAGTGATTTATGAGGAAAGAAAGGTACCCGGGTATAAATTAATGACTTTCAATATCGCTTGTTGAAAATCGATAACAAAAATATACTGGGACGAGGGAAATAATACCCGATAACTAAAATAATTACTATTTGAAGGGACATAGTGGGAATTTCCTATAAAAGGCTTGGGTGCAGCTGGCTATGAGGGGATTAAAAGGGAAGATACGAGGAAACTCTAATTTTCCTTGAAAAATCCTTGAGAAACCTAGAGAAAAACAAGGAAAAGAAGAGAGTTAGTGATACTAAAGGATTTAGGCAACAAAATCACTTTGATTTAGAGTCTTCTTGAAAGAAACATTTGGGGATAGAGTGAGAGGGAAGGGGTGGCAACAACCAACAAGGAATAAGAGGTGGGAATCCTTGATTTGTTAGCACTTGGAACCTAGATTACTCATTGGTAAGGTGTCCCAACATCCATTTAATAAGTTCTTACAATATTTGTTAAGTTTCCATTGATTTTTCATCAAATTGAGGATAAGGTTAATGATGAATTTTGGGGGGAATGAGAAATTGAATTAAATTTCTTACATGTTTATGACATGTAATAGGATTGAAATGAGTTGAAATATCAAGTAATTTTGAAAGGAAATTAGTAGTCCTTTGCTAGTGTATGGCCAACCAATGATGTAATAAGAGGAAAGGTGTTTTATTTGAATCCTTAGCTCGATGATATATGTTTATATGAATTAAAATGATAGGAATGCATGAAAGAATAACAATAAAGGTGTTAAAGAGGGTTGAGAAGAGTGTTGATTGATAAGTTAGTGAAATTAGGAGAATTATCTACAATTGTGATAAGTTACAAAATGATGATAAATTGAGGAAACTAGTTCTTAGAAGTTGTCTTTGGGAACATTATAATGTTTATAACATGGCAAGGAATTGATTTTGATTGAGGATAAGTTAAATTGGTAATGTGTGAATGTTACAAAATTTATCGACAAAACTAGACAGTTTAATCTCTTGGTCTTTTAGAGGAAATTCGAGCATTAAAATGGGGGAATTTGGACTAGGTCTCTTCATAGAAATTATAGCCATGGATGTTAGATATCCAAGGAAGTTAACCTTGATTAATTTGGAATTTTAGAACTTCAGCTATGGGCTAATAACCCAAAGGGGGTAAGGACATACCCTAGTGAATTGTTGGCCATCTTCTTGATAACGAGTAGTTTTGAGGGCTTTAAGAGTAGAACTGGGTTCTTCTCCCTTAGTGGACTTATAACCTTGTGTCTTAGCTATTCGAGGGGTCAAGCCACACCTTAAACTGAACTATATAATGTTAGTTATGGATGAAACACAAAACAATGTTCGAATGAGGAATTATGCCGATTATGATGTTGGTTTGCATTCTTGTTTAAGAACCTAAAAAAAAGGATTTGATGCAAACATGAGATGAAAATTTAAGAAAAAATAATAATAATGAATTAGATGATTAAAGAGAAATTTGTATAGATTTTAGATTTAAAAGAAATAAATGTTCATGAGTTTATTGATGTACGGTGAGCCACCGGATCCAGACAACAGCCTGAGACTACCAGTCAAGCTTTTATAACAGGTATATGCCTAACACCTATGCTTTATATTTTCTACTATTTTAAATTGTTTGGCATGTTAGTGCTTTAAACTTGGTAGTCTCTCTCTCTCTCTCTCTCTCTCTCTATATATATATATATATATATGATGCTAATAAGAAAAATAAAAAGGGATCGGTACGAATGGTAGGTTGAGATGACATTGATTAGCTATCCGGGTTTGGATAGATAATGGTATCAATAGGGTTCTATTGATGCCGATATTTCTTAAATTGATTAGTCAATCCCGGATAATTGGATGACTAATGATGTTAGTAAAGATTTCTAACATCGACATGATTACATCCGGTTAAGGGAAAAGGATAAGTTAATTAATTATTCTGGATCGAGAATAGTTAATGATATCAATGGATCACATTGGTATCAACAATTACTTCTAGTGTGATTAGCTACTCCGGGTAAGGAGGCTAATGATGTCAATGGTTCTTAACATTGACAACTTTGATGGTAAACTAGATGTGGATAAGAATTGATTAACTATTTTGGGGTAGGAATAGTTAATGATATCAATCAGTTGTATTGATATCAACATATGAATGGAATTGATTAGTTTAACCCAGTATTGAGAGACTAATGATATTAATGAGATTCATTAGTATTGACAATTACCTTCTAGAGAATGAGAGAGAAAGTATTGATTAGTTATTTCAAAAGAATCTGATAAGCTAATAACACCGGGAGAGGAATATCTTGGTATTAAGCGAGAATTGATTTATGAAGAGATGGTGTTCGAAACCATTGAGTTGAGTTGAGATTTCCAAGATGAAATTATTCTCGGCAAATGAGTTAGGATATTAGATATATATTGGTAATAGATGGAAAATGTATGTTGTAAAAGAGGTATATGCTTAATTTTATGTATCAAAGAAATGTCATAGAAATTATTACTTGTCATTATTATTGTTTGTTACTACTTTTTTTATTTATATGTACATGCTAATTTATATTTTCAAGTCCATCAGGGTCACGTCATGAGTGATATTAGTTTAGTCACCTTTTGCTTTTGGACATGTAATTATTTTGTAAATTAAGAGACTTATCTTTTAAAACTTGAAATGTAATATTAACCCGTAAATTTGGATGTATGACTTTAATCTAATGTATGCAGTTCTAAGTACTTGTTTAACTATGCATGTTTATAGTTGAAATCAAATCCTTCACTTGATTTACATTATATGATGTTATTATGCAAGATATAGTTTATGTGATGATATTATGTAACAATTGAATTATGTATTGTTATTCTATGAACTTGAATTGTATGATGTTATTGAATAAGGTGTGTTTTGTTGATGAGGATGAGTTGGGTTGAGATCCAGGATGATTGGATCGGGTTGTGAAATGAAATTGGAAGTGTAATATGATTTTGTCTATAATTTGGGACCTCCCGGTATAGGGGATACTCTGCTGAAATTTTTGTGAAAATTTTGGTGGAACCTGTAAAAAATATTTTGAAATTTCCATTTAACTGTTGTGTGTTTTCCTGACTGTTACACAATCCAAGAAATATAATAAGGCTGGCTCCATGATTCCACTTTTAAGAAAAAAAATAATGTAAAGCGAAACTGACAATATTTAAGATAAAAGTTTTTAGGCAATGAAGTATGCCAATATCATCTGAGACTCGCCCTTCCCCAAGCTCAAGATCACAAGTCGTGACTCGGGTAAGTAAAGGCAAAAAAAACCATGGAAGCTTGCTATAGATTTAAAAAGGGAAGACCATTGAGAAAGAAAACCTATATTTCTCAAGTGAGTATACATGTATTAATTATAATGCATTACACTTTGATCTTTGTGGGGACTCTAAGGAAAGAATCCTTGATGAACTTGTATTTTACCAATAAATCTTTTTCCTTTGAGTGCGTCTTTGAGCATTCATCACCTAGATAGTGCGCTTTCTAGCTATATCTCTATTTCTTTTCAATGCGTCTTTGAGCCCTCATCACCCAGATAATGCGCTTTTTAACCCTATCTCTATTTCTTTTTAGTGCACATTTGAGCCCTTATCACCTAGATAATGCGTTTCCTAGCCCTATCTTTATTTCTTTTGAGTGTGCCTTTAAGCTCTCATATCTTAGACAATGCTCTTTCTAGCCTTATCTTTATTTCTTTTGAGTATATCTTTAAGCTCTCATCTCTCAGATAATGTTTTTTCTAACCCTATCTCTTTTCCTTTCTGAGTGCGCCTTTGAGCCCTCACTTTCTAGGTAGTGTGTTTTCTAGCCCTTTCTTTTTATGAACGCACCTTTGAGCCTTTACTTCTAACATTTTTGGAAGGATTAACCATTTCTCGATATGGTAAATCCACAACCTCTCATTTCTTTTTCTTCTTTACAAGCTTACTATCTAAAACCCCTTACAAGACTTTTCATCGTAAGCATTGTAAATAGGAGATAATTATCATAACCCATTTTTAGGTTTCCCCCTCTAAATTTACTTTTTTCCTTTTAAAATAATAAAATAATAAATAATAATAACAAGAAGATTGACAACTTGACAAAAGCAGGCTAGGGAGGGTTTCAAATGTATAGAAGAATCAAGCTGGAGTTTTGGACAAAAATTGAGAGCATAATCCCGTTGTACCTAAAACTAAAAAGATAATGCAGATTCAAGGTCAAATTAAATGATTATTGGACGAATCTGATTAAAAATTAAGTCTAGGGACTTAATTAGATTTTTAACAGGCTAATTTGATTTAATCATGGGCCAAATTAAAAGTTTAATTATGTTTAAGAATTAATTTGGGTCAAATTAAAAGATTTAATTAGGTACAAGGACTTAATTATACTTTTATTAGTTCAAATTATTTTATTAGGGACTTAATTGGTGAAAAATTAAGTTTGAAAGCCCGATTTGGGCTTAATAAAGAAATTGAAATTTTAAAGGACCAAATTTAATTTTTATGAAGTCAATTGATTGAAATCAAAGATAAAATTTCTAGAAAATCAAAGTTTAGGATGAATCAAGGGTTAAATTGAAGAAATTCACAACCAAGAACCCTTTTAATAAAGGCGCTAAAGTTTGACGACTTAATTTGATTGAAAACACGGATGGAATTGAAGCAAATTGGAAGTTAAATGGTCAATCGGAGATCAATTTGCATGAATCTAAAACCAATTATTAAAATGAGAAGGCACTGAACTTCAGGGTTGATATTTGAGTTTGGCAAGGGTAAAATCACATAAAATTAAAAGTTCGAAGTCAATTAGGGATACAATTAAAAAAATCAAAAGACAGAGGACTAAATTGAATTGTAGTCAAATTCTTAATTAAAACCCTAAAGGTGTCAAAACGATGTCATTTTATTTAAACAAAATGGTGCATTTTGCCAAAACGACACTGTTTTGACCAACACAAAAAAAAGATGCCAGACGACTTGTTATCTAATCACTATTCATCATCTTCAACCTTTTGTACTCGAAAGGCTACTCAAGTGGCTAGTTTTCAAGGGCATTTAATGTCTCATCTCTACATCAAACAAGACACCACACTCATCGCCTGACACTGTATTACACCCTAGCATAATTATTGCCAGCTAGTCGCCTTTGTAATCGCCGCAGTGCTGCCTCAAAGAGGCTGACCCGATCAGCCTTTGTAGCTAAATTTCACAGCTTCTGGTGATGACTTTTGCCTAATGGTTGGGATCCTTTCCATTTAAATCAGGGGCCAAGATTGATTTCCAATAAAAACCAGATATCCCTCTTTCATCTCGTATAAATATGAGTGAATTTCATGCATTAGGCAAAGAGAAATGAGGGTGGAAAGTAAGCCAAAAAATTAGCCTATACACCATTATTTTCAGCCACCTAACCAGCCATTTTCTCCCTCCTCTAAAAACCACAATAAGCCACCATTAGCACCAGCAATGCCACCAAAAGCGATAACATTTCCCCCAAAGACCATAAGAAAAATAGAGAGGGAATATAAGAGAAAACAAAAGGAAAAGAGTAGAGAAAAAAACATAAAAATGAAAGAAGAACATGATTTGTAACCCTTAACTTCAACAACCTTCGCCACATACCACCATTTCTTACCAGCAATCCACACAACCCCCTTTCCATCGTGAACTCCAGCAACTTCCTTCCTTACCAACAACGACAACACCGTGAGCTATCTCTTTTAGCAGTAGTGTAAAACTTAAGTAGTGACGATGGTTTGAAGAAGAAGCTCCATTATACACTTCCTCTAGACCCGCATCATCAACACCACAAGCCTCCACCATTAACCATCACCCTTAGGCTAAGCAAGTCCTTCTCTTATTCCCTCATGTATTTTCCCCTTTTATTGTGTGTAGGACGTGAATTAATTCACGTCTTGCAGCTGATGACTTTTACCAGCAAAGGTTAAGATGGGTTGAACCCTTAGCCCAGCCCACATAGCCGGGCTGGGTCCAGCCCATCTTTAAAAAAGAAAAGAAAAAAAATTTTCCAGCCTTCAGTCAGCCTAACCTAACTGGATTAGGCTTGGGCCTTAGGCTAGGCAAGATAGAAATTTTCCTTCAACTATGGGTGTGTTTGCCTAACACACCATAATGCATTTTCCTTAGTTTTTAATCTATTTTTGTTTTAATGTATAGCCAAACAAGCCTAATAAAAATCCAAAAAAAAATCTAAAAACTTTTAAGGACCATTTTGAAATCATTTATGGATATGTCGCGTGTTTTTCTAATAATTTTGTCTAATATTGGACCGTAAACTTACACTGTAAGATATGAACCCAGTATTAAAAATATATGATTTTTCTTCGAAGTTTTGAAAAAATAAAAAAAAATTAAAAAATATCCCTCATTTTAAAAAAAATAAAAAATCTTTTGTTTTTCATGCATATGGCCAAATCTTAAAGGTTTTTCATGCATATTTTCTAAAAAGAATAAAATCATATTTTTATCATGTTTTAAAAATGCAAAATGGATATCATAACTGGTCCATGATTATCCATTAGGGTTTGATCAAAATACCAAAAATCTCATAACAATTAGTTTGTTATTCGGAGTGTTAGGATTTAGCTCTAGACTTTAATATTTTAGGGTACAAAATTACATTGTAAAGTATATCCTTATGTATTGAAGATACAAAATAAAAAATAAATACGAGGCTAAATCTAGACCTTAGAACGATTAGGATTTAACCCAATAAGGTAAAGATTTACTTATAAAAGGAGATCTGCTTTGAACCTTAGATGAGACAAACGGATAGAAACATGACCTAGAAAAACAATCAATCTACAATGCAACTTACCTTAGGTAGGGTGTACTAAGGATGATACGTTTTCCCCTTGCACAACTTGTAACATCCCTCATTCCGGGATAAAAACAACAATCTCATGTCAACCGAAAAACAGAGTAATTAATATATATATATATATATTCATGGTTTTCGTATTAAAATCTAGCGAAATTTTGACAGAGTCTCCCCTATACCGAAAGGTCCCAAGTTATCGACATGTAACCTGTTTACACTTCTAATAACTCGCATCTCATAACTTAATCCCGACCCAATCATCCTGGGTTTCAATTCCATAAATATTCTCACACCTATCAACCACAATATTTATGATATACATTATATAACAAAACATCATTATGGATGGGTAAAAAAAATATAAATACATAGACATGAAATATGGTTATATGAAGTACAGAGTTAAGTTCATTCAATCAAATTTAAACAGTAATTATACAAATTAAGTTATACAAACATTTTCATGTTTACATAATACAAGGGTATACTCTCTAGAACCTAAATTACAAGAAGGGAACATAAGCTAGGATCTACTCCTGTCGTGCATGCGATGATCCTGAAACAAAATACATATTATTGAAAGATGAATATCACATAAATATAACAACATGAATATCTAACAATTTCAACAGGGTAACATGTATTCATATTTTGTTCACTTCTCCCTTCTGGTTTTCAATGGAATCTCTTCCTTATTCAACTATTAATAATCGTTCCCTTTTCCACTATTAACCTCCATTCCAGACTTTATAAGATCAAACATGATTATTTTTGTTTAACACATTACCGATACCAGTTTCACTGGTATCATCATCATCACTCTGTAGGAGTCGATGCATGGTGATCCCCTTACCCGGGATGGGATCCTAACATACACTAAATGTATGCTAGTCAATACATGGTGTTCTCCTTACCCGAGATCCTAACATACACTAAATGTATGTTAGTCCAAACATGGCGATCCCCTTACCCGGGATCCTAACATATACTAAATGTATGCTAGTTTACGCCTCAAATCACACTTCTCATATTTCCTTTATCAGTGATAATTTCATCACTTGGCAATTCACACAACAACCTTTCCCCTTGAATACACATACATTCAGTAATTCACATTTCACATCAGTAATTTATATTAAATCATGAAATTTAACTAGATGGTATAGGTGCGATTTACCTACCTGCAATAGAAGCTATACTCGTGCTCCCCTGCTGTTGCTGTTGCACCATGCCTGTGGTCCCTCCTGCAAATCACAGGTTCATCTCATAAATTTTCCTCACTCAAGGATATGTTTTATAATAACCATATCAACAACCAATAAGTCTTTCTTTCAGTCATTTCTTAATATTATACGTTTTTCTCATTTCACCCATTAATATTGTCATTCTTTATCCAACCACAGTTATCATTCCTTTCTTTATATTTGAATTGTTTCTGTTTAAATCCCGAACTGTCACTGTCTAGACATTGAACTGTTATTGTCCGACCTCTTCTCAGATTTTAAACTATATCTAGAGTCATAGAACTCTGTTTCAAGTGAGATTGGTCTCGTTGGAAAGCTAAGACATGAGGCTACAAGTTCTCTGAAGGAAGGAAAACCCAGATCTGCCTATAAGACAGTCAAAATTGCTCATCAACAAACATTTGGACTGTTACTATCCAACTGTTACAATCTTGTTTTTGAACTGTTACTGTCTAACCTCTCCTCAGATTTTTAGCTATATCTGGAGTTATAGAACTCCGATTCAAGTAAGATTCATCTCGTTGGAAAGTTAAGACATGAGGCTACAAGTTCTCTGAAGGAAGGAGAACCCAGTTCTGCCTCTAAGATAGTCAAAATTGCTCTTTAACAAACATTTGGACTGTTACTATCTCGTTTTTGAACTGTTACTGTCTGATCTCTCCTCAGATTTTTAACTATATCTGGAGTTATAGAACTCCGATTCAAGCGAGATTAGTCTCTTTAGAAAGCTAAGACATGAGGCTACAAGTTCTCTGAAGGAAGGAGAACCCAGTTTTACCTCTAAGACAGTCAAAATTGCTCATCAACAAATATTTGGACTGTTACTGTCCAACTGTTACTGTCTCGTTTTTGAACTGTTACTGTCTGACCTCTCCTCAGATTTTTAACTATATCTGAAGTTATAAAACTCTGATTCAAGTAAGATTAGTCTCGTTGGAAAGCTAAGACATGAGGCTACAAGTTCTCTGAAGGAAGGAGAACCCAATTCTGCCTCTAAAATAGTTAAAATTGCTCATCAACAAACATTTGGATTGTTACTGTCTCGTTTTTGAACTGTTACTGTCTGACCTCTCCTCAGATTTTTAACTATATCTAGAGTTATAGAACTCAAATATATAATTTAACATCCAGACATCAATTCAGAATCGACTTTAAAAGGACTCATTATACCATGTTTATAATACCTTACCCGGTACGAATCAAGGTTTCAATCCCTCCTTTTCTTTCTAATGACAGCCGGCCCTCCCCTCTTCTCTTCTTGTTTAATTTTTCTTGTTAATCCCTTGCCCACCAGTGTTTATTCTACCTATAACCCTTAATCTTGGATGGGTTCTTGAAATTTTAGTGTTTCTCTCTTGATCTGTAAAAATGGATACAAAACTCCCTCTTTTCTTTCTTCACGATAGCTG
>Ga0307509_10008305_pt1 | contig 13262 bp, 16 predicted proteins | sample 10_EM_MG_FD_202245 | JGI IMG/M metagenome (GOLD analysis project Ga0307509, IMG submission 202245) | Populus trichocarpa ectomycorrhiza microbial communities from riparian zone in the Pacific Northwest, United States - 10_EM | ecosystem: Host-associated > Plants > Roots > Unclassified | place...
ATGGGCCTTTAGAAAAGGACGGAAAAATGAGAGGCATGGGGGGTATAGGGGGAGATGGTATTACCAGGTGATACAGGGAGATATGTATGTAATACATGAGGGAGAATATTTTTTGCTGATGTATATCAAGTGGAGCTAATTTTGAATTTTACTATTTCCACTAATATTACTGTAATTCAATATTTGAAAGTATAGAATTAAAGAGTAGTGTCTGGTGAACGATTCCATAAGGCGATATTTTGTCAATAATGTGGTAGTGGTTGTTAAAATCTTTTAAGATTTGTCATTGTGTCAGTTATCAGCTGATTTCAAGTGCAGGGAACCATCCCTGGAACTAAGGGTATATGAGATAAAGAAAAGAAATAAATACAGTTCATAAGCGAATTGAATCTACTCTGCTAATAGTACAAGTACAGCCTAATGGAGGAGCCCTATTTCGAAGTCAACAGGTATAGTGCAGCAATGTGATTACTCTAAGACAATCGCATATAGCAATTATCTTTCCTTAATTGAAAACATATTAGTATCATCTGAAGCAAGGCTTTCCTTAATACAGAATAAATTTCTAGGTACCGGCAGCTGAGATATGTCCAATTTCTTGGTTGCATAGATGAATTAAGTAATAAATCATAACCTTACACAACCCATCAACAAACAATATATTATTATCAGTATCCGGTCTCCTTATTATGCTACAACAATCTGACAACTGGATGATTTCTACTCTTCATCCATTACTTATCAATATCTTACTATGTGGATTTATTTGCATGCAATACAGCGAGGTTAGTTCCAACCCCCTGGCAAAAGTATTTGACTATTGAAGTCTAAGCTTACTCTTTAAGGCTCACAGAACAGGACATAGAACAATGGGTCATAATAGTATCAGCCTGGAAAAAGGAAAATCAAGATGGGTGACATCAGGCTCCAGGATGCAGAGTGATTGAAGTGAGAAGAGGTTGTGTATCTCATTGATCAAATATATTCTATCACAGTTTAGGTGATAATTACAGACTGACTTGTAATTCTTGAAAGTGCTGGCATCAAGAAAAAACATGGAGAGACAATCAAGATGTTTATTATAATATTCTTCAATATCCAGATATTGAAGAATATCTGAAGTACTATGCTAGCTTGGACTTTCAACAAGCCAATATCAGTCACATGGCGCTGTATATTATTCGTCCAATAATTTCAACTCTATATACATCATTGAATACAAGATTCTATTGAAAATAAGAAAAGAGATAGTCTCTGTTGATGAGCTGAGGAGTTAAATGAAGCAATTGCTGGTTGTTGATTCAATTGAAATTACAGAGAAAAAATCGATGCTAATCATTCAAGCCCAGCCAGGATCAATTGGGCAAGCTATGCATAAGATTTTGCTAGCAATGAGGGATGCAAGTGAGAATAACTTAGTGGGTACAAGCCAGGGTACTGCCATAACTGTTGATCACGAGAGTATCTTAACCTATTATTGGCGGAACTTGGTGATTACCTAAAGATTCAGTATATTATTTGACACCATGGGACACTGGAAAGCAAGATAAGTATAATAAAATACAGTTACCAGCAACTGGATCCCGATTGTGCTAATGAATCAAGCTATCATGATGAATCTTGAGGCTGTATCAGTGGGAGGGAAGCTTGCTAATTTCACTATTGTATCATACTGGCTCTATAAATATCTTGCACCTACCAACCTCATTCAACTACATACTCTGATTAGAACCCTTCGACTTGTACTCCTCACGATAAAACACCTCTGAACACTATGAATTGCAGCTCTAATGTGGACCAGTCATGCAGAACAGCGATTTCAACTGGGTGAACTCTGTTAGGCTTTATCCGTCTAGCCAGGCTGAACAGATTTTCATGTCACTAACAGCCCTTCGATTTTGACAAGGGTGAGCTGCTGACAAGAAGTTAGTACTATCGATAAGAGGTTATCCACTATGTGGCTAGTTAACTGTACTCCCTGACTCTGTCCGGCTTTAACAGTCTAATTAGGGCCGGCTAACCTATGTGAAGGTAACATCCCTTTGATTTCAATTCTAACCTGTGTCTGTCCAGGGCTTATTATTGTAGATATGGCGGCATCCAATATGCCACTAGTTAACCTACCTCTCCAAGAGGAGCTTTGGGATTATTCACATATGATAACCGGATTTCACTCGATACTGGCATCAATCTGCTTTCCAAATTTCCATTCCCAGCTGGTCAAGGCTGTTTGTACCAATTTCTCTCCTAGAAAAGAGGTAACTCTGTTGCTTGAATTTTGTTCCAGTGCACCAGGCAGTTGAACAGTAAAAGAAACTGACTACGCGTTGGAAATAGGCTTCGTTACAGGGCCCCGTTTCCGAGGAGCGGGGACAAAATGACATAGGTTATTCTGATTAACTAGTCGAAAAAATCATCCAAATCGGACAAGAACTGACTGAGATAGAGGTCTTTCAAGTTAGACAACTTCACAGAGCTCTATCTCACTCAGTTTTGGTCCGATTTGGACGATTCCATTTTTCATATACAGTTAATAATCTGCTCTGGGCGCCCCGTTTGTCAGAAACGGGGCCCCGTAACGAACACTAGTTGGAAATGAGTTGGGCTTAATGCCTTTCAGGAGCAGAATGGCCATATATTTACTAAATTTCTCTTAGAGCAAGAGACGCACCTAAGGCTTGGGACTTTTGATCCTTGTCACACTTAACTTAGCAGGTTAACATGATTTGCAGGGATATGGCTCACAACAGGGATTTGGCTCACCGATAGCAATTATTGGAAAATCAAATGTATATTTGATTATCACAACAAATAAAGGAGATACTATCCTGAGAATCAAGCTACAGGTACTTTGAAATATATAAAATCTCCAAATCTGGTTCTCCTTCCTTGGTAATACATTGTTATTCTGATATAGTAGTTTAAAGATTTCCTATTTCATATATAACGTGTGGTTTTTGATAAGCATAAAAAGATTGAACATCCTGGAAGAATTACATAATAAAATTGATAGAAGGATAATATAAGCCTTAGATATTCAGAATAAACTGGTTTCAATTGTCTTCATAATCATGTTTGAAAGTAATGGCGATTAAAAATGAGGTAGAAATTATGTTCAAATTATATACAAATTGAATCAATTTTACCATGTAATATCTACATACATAGGTGGCCTATGGACTCAATATCTTGGAATCCCTTTGACTACCATATCCTAACAATATATATACATTTTGAAGGTAAACAAAAAAGGTTTACATACTTTGTGCATTGATTATTATCAATCTATCAAATGGTTAGAATAAATTCTTACATCTATTTATTTTGCTATACTAACTTATTTAAACCAACACTGAGTTATTAGATTAAGTTATAAGTTTCAGGGAGTCTAGCAGCACTGTTTAGATCTAGGTTCAATAATACAAGTGCCACGGCAAAAGTGAGTGCACACAAGCCTTGGCATACCAGGAAAAATACTGTTAGTATTATGAAAACACAATACCGTCCAAAAACCAATAGACTCCAAACACCAAAAGTAAATGATATGATATTGTAGAAATTAATGTACAAATTACCACACAGAATGACCTCCATGACACCGAATTACCTTGAGCACCCGGATTGGCATGGAGTCAATAAATCTATTAAGCTTCTCTTGCTCAATCCCATTGGATTCTTCTTGGGCTGCCCGGACTAGGCCAGCAATTCCTCTAGGTCGGCGCTGTGGTGTTTGTAATGGAATTTTTAGTCAGCGCTTTAGAGTCCGCCAGAAGTTCTCAATGGGATTAAGATCAGGACTATAGCATGGCCAGTTAGAGCATGTAATCCCATTGCCCAACTTAAACCGGCGACTATATCCCGAGATATGGACCTTAGAGCCATCTTCAACCAATGAATAGCCCTCTACAGACCCTCCAGCTGCTTCCCATATAGGTAGAAAGCCAGGTCTCAAGACCTCCTCACAGTATTGCTGTGAATCCATGCCCCCACAATTATTAGGCCGCCGGTACTCAGCTGGGGGTCTTTGTCGGACATGGATAAGCTGACTCCGCCGGCGATATCCTATCGCAGCCCAAAACATTGTAGAAACTCTTTGCCCTTTGAAAGTCGCCCTAAGATAGCGATCTTGGAGCTCCGTTCCTGGCTTTCGCCAGACTCCCTCATAGCCCCCCCGAACACCAATCGCTACCTTTGCCTCATCGGAATAGAAGCATTTCCTCCAGTCCTCCACAGTCCAGTGCCGGCACTGCGGGCACTATAGGAATCTTTTCCGCTTTGCTGATGCTTTAAGAAATGGTTTGCGACGTGGAATTCGCTGATGGAAGTCTATTTTGTGCAGTGCTTTTTGTATCGCTTGCGAATTGCAATTGAGCCTAGCCTTGTTGGTGATCTCCACTAATGTCCCCCGAGGATTATTCTCCACTACCCTATTGAGCCCTCGAAGCTGTCTAGGACCAATCTTTTGCGGTCTTCCTGGCCGAGTTCCATTTTTTACCATCCTCCACGCTTTCTATTTCGAATAATTTTCCCCACACTTGACTTTGACATGGCCATGCGCCGGGCAATCTGATCATAGGAATACCCTTTAGCATCAAGCTGAATAACCTCGATGCGCTCTAATTTTGTGCTCTCTCGCCGCATTCCATCATGAGTGCGTGGCATTTTGTGCGTATATGCGGGGTAGCAATAATTGGGTGGTTGTTGCGTTGGAACCGAGCGCGTGCCCTCACGTATCCGATGGCACTTGTAGTACTTAATTAGATTTTTTTCTTAATTTCCTTTAGTTACAATCAATAATACTGTTTCTATGGTTCCGGAAAACTAGAGTTGGGACCACTCTTCTCACAAAAAGTGTGAGAGTTTTGCATGTAACCATCACGGTAATGGTTGCATTTATGTTTAGTTATATGTGTTAATATTGCTAAGATAAGTTTTTTCAATATAATAAAATCAGGATATTGATAGATGTTAATTGGTGAAATATTATATGTTAAATCATGGTAAATAAAATATTGATGATTGGCAACATCAGCAAAAATGATACCTTGCGTTCCGTGCATTCTGTGCGTCTGGCGCACCTGACGCCGGAAGGCTAATCAAGAATTAGGACGGAACATGAGATTGACCTTTCGTTCTGACCTTGTGTTACTTGGCGCCATCTGTCCTGACGCCATCTGGACTTGTACTCCCACGTCCGGTGCGTCCTGACTGCGTCTGGTTCTTCGCTACTCCGTCCTGAGGCCTCCTCATCCAGGACTCTCCCATCCTGACGTCACCTGATTCACTACTCTTCTGCCTTGACGATGTCTGAAATACGACTGTCGCGCCCTGACCACATCTGATCTAAGACTCTCGCGCCCAGATGGCGGTTCCTTCTCACCGAACTTAATAGCTTCCTGGATCTTACCACCTCTCGTCCCGACTCTTTCTGCTGTTGCCTCCCCGCTGCCGATCCCATGACCCTGATCGCTCCCTTCCTGATATCTGGTCTGTTTTTCCTGATCTTACCCCCTATAGCTGCCATATCCTGATCCAATCACGACTCTATCAGACATCGCCTTGTCATCTCTGATGCATCGTGAACTAAGTCTAATACTATCCTGATCCTACACCTAGAGGCTTTTCCTAACGCTGTCACACAGAGTTTTATCGTATCCTGAGCGGGTGTCACTAATTCTACTCAGAATCCGTGATTTTGCTTGATGTACTCATATTGATACTAAGCTCCTTGGGGTACTCTTCGCACATGTGGGACCGATGACGGCATCCCAATATTTCTTACACCTAGGCTACACTTTCTCAATCTCCTAAGTGCACGGATCATTACTCTCACCTTGCCCCTGGTCCATAGTCGACTTCTCACTATGGACAGGAGCCTCCTCTGGCGACTCTAGCTCTTCAAGGCTGAGCGCGAGTTGTCGGAAAGTAGTAGGAGTCAAGGTATTGTCCAAAGTTAGCCAACAGCCACCTCCTGTGAGCTGTCCGGGGTCTGGGGATCGGACTTGAGAAAGCTCAGGAGTGGCGTTGGTGTCTGGCAGAAATCCAAAAACGAGACAATTTCTTGTGAATCGAATTGGTTATCTGGGGAGCAGCCAGGGCCCCGATTCTCAGGTTGCTGGGAGTTTGACTCGGAATGCGTGAAGTCGAGCGTGTCGGGGGGAGTCGGGGCATCTGGCTGAAATCGTTAGACATAACAGTATCTTGTGAATAGAATTGGTTACCCGTGGGGGCCGCCATGGCCGCCATTCCCAGGTTTCCTGGAGTTTGACTCTGAATTCAGGGAGTCAGACGTGTAGGGGCCCAACTTGAAGTCTGACTCCTCTCTTAAAATTTAGGGACTACAGATCCAACGATACAGTGCCTCGTGTCGCGAGTGTTGTCATGCTGAGCACTGTCAACTCCGGGCATCCATTGGATCAACATGGCCTTGTTACAGTGCAGATAAGAGAGGACGCACAAGGGTTTAAAATGGTAGATATAGGGACAATCCTCAGTCTGGCGCATCGGATCCAGGAGGAGGACCGGACCTGGCATATAAATAGCCTGAATGATCTGAGAACATTTAATGTGGTTTATTAAAGAATCTGGATGAGAGAATCAGGACTCGGCTATGCTGGAGAATCATACATGATCCTGATACTATATATAGATGATATATGTGCGACTTTGAACCCACATCATGAGTTCGCCAGACCAGTGAGGCGTGATACGTGATACGTGAGATCTCAGATGTGACAAAACAAGTGCTGCTGCCCCAGACGCGAGCAGACAGACCTCTGAGAAAGCAGCGAATTCATTCTGGTTGAGAGTACTCGAGGGGGGATGAGGGGCGGGATACGTGACAACGCACAGAAGAAGCGACGGGAGTGAGAATGATCCGGAGGAAGAGGTAACGACAGGGAGAATCTGGAGTAGTCTGGACGTCCGGAGAATGCGACGTTGTGTCAGGACGTAAGGAATGTGGCGATAGAAGTCAGGACGAACAGGACGCATGGGACACACAATATCCGGCCCTTCCGTCAGGACACCACCCTGACACATCAGACACAAGATCTATTTTTCCTAATAAAGCAGAGTGAGACCTACCTAATCTGAAGATCTGACTTTGCAATTCTTCTATGAGAACTATATCTTGTAAATAGTTATCTTTTAAAGTCCTCTAGGCTATAGGCAATATTGTTCTAGTATACATTCATCATACGTAAAACCCACTGATAGCATCATAAGAACACAAGGTATATTCAATATTATAGGATTATATTATAGTTATCCACCTTTTTAGTTACTTTGCTGGAATATTAATTGTTTTCTTGTAATTATTTACATGTATGATGAAACATAAATTCAAGCAGTACGGTTATGGTTATATTGAAAACCCTGACACTGTTTGTGAGAAAAGTGGTTATAACTCTAGACTTCTGGAACAATACTACTTATTATAATTAATATACACTTTAAACTATTTCCCATACTATCTACTCTAGTCTGCTAAACCTGATCTTATTGGGAATCGACTTGTCATTAGCCTAATGATTTGATTTCAACTCATTCAAAATTAACATATCTATTTTGAGTTAAATAGCAATTATCTTCAACAACCTGTATGAAATATAAGAGGCTATATTTATCTGACTTCAATATTCATATACTAACTTCAGATATCATCATAAACCTTATTTCAGGATAGTGAGTTCATAGGCCAAGTACGTATATAGATATTATATGGTAAAATTGATTGAATTTGTATGTAATTTGAACCTAATTTCTACTGCTTTTCTAATCGCGGTGGCTTTCAAAAATGATTATGAAGAAAATTAAAACCTGGTTATCCTGAATATCTAAGACTTATACTATCCTTCTATATATTTTATTATGTAATTCTTGCCAGCTTTTCAATTCTTTTACGCTTATGACAAACCACACTTTAGATATGAAATAGGAAATCTTTAAACTACTATATCAGAATAACAATTTATCTCCAGGAAATAAAAACTAGATTTTTAGATTCTCTATATTTCAAGGTACATGTAGCTTGATTCTCAACATAGTATCTCATGTATTTATTGTGATAATCAAATGTAGATTTTATTTTCCAATAGTTGCTATGGGTGAGCCGGATCCCTGTCATGAGCCACATCCGGTAAATCATGTTACCTTGCACATCATTCTTCTGAATTGTTGGGCTTCTGGCTTCCTTAGTGCAATTTTTCAACGCCAACCAAATACATTGCGATGAGAACCAATATGAGAAGAAACACTGAGAGTACAGAGAAATACGGAAACCCAAAAAGATCTATGCGATCTATTGCATTCATCAACCATCTTCCATGTTCCCACTGTTGGAAGAGCTGGGGAGATGCCGCTGCCCTTGTCGCTGGGGATTGTTTGCACAGATAGATCCCACCCTGAGGCAGGTGGAGGAGCTGACCGAATTGCCAGCCGTTCGGTGGCTAACCCCTCCCCAATCCTAGGCAGGCTATTCTTCCATCTGCCTTCAGACTCACATACTGTCCCAGCAAATGTTCTGAGAGTGATATTGTTTCCGGTCGAGTACGAGTAAAGCTTTGTCAAATCAGTGGAGGGATCAATGGCTCTTATTGCCCTCCTTCAAAGCAATCTAGCTGTACCTCCCGGGGGATATATGCTTCGACATGCGGCTGGGGTAGCAAGAAACAGGTGTTAGTGGGTCCCAATTGGGACAGTAGGGGAACCCAGATAGGCCACAGCAAGACACGGCCATGAGATTTGTGCAAGAGGTAGGCATTTGGAAAGTGGGCTGGGCAAATGTCGGGATACATGAGGGAAACTGCAGGTAACGCTGGGGCTGAGTGGTGGTAGCCAGACCAGGGATGGAGGTACTAGTGATCTATAGCGAGACCAAGACATTGTGCTATGGCTCCAATTTCTCATGCGATACTTCCCTGAGTTCTTGGCTTTGACTCTTATCCCCTTAGGGCGCCGGATGCCCAAATAGTTGCTACAGTACAGAAAAAGCGTGGATTCTAACCATCGATGGCCGACCCTGCACTCTACATCAATCATGGGCGTAGCGAGTTCCTTGGAGTTCATGTGCACGACTTACTTTTTGTGGCCAAAGAAGAGGATGGATTCCCTAGTTGGTTAGGCACTCACTTTACAGTGAATAACTCAGGGAAGACCCGACATCTTCTCTCCATTGAGCTTACATGGACCAACACATCGGTATCCCTTGCTCAAACAACTTACCTTCGCCAGGTGATCAAGAAATATCTTCCCTCAGGAGCAAAACCCGTGGTCACTCCACTGTCACCGTCCGAGAGTCCACTACAGCGCGACCAACCTGAACCTCCTACTGACCTTAAAGAGTACCAATCAGCGATTGGCAGTCTCCTATACACAGCGATTATTACTAGGCCGGACACCTCTTTAGTGTTTGCTGCCTATCCCAGTTTCTCTCTGATCCCTCCAAGTCACATATGCGAATGGTCAAGAACATCTTCCGTTATCTAGCCCATACTCTGGACTACAAACTCACCTACCACCGTCTGAAAGTCCAACCCCATAGTACACTCTGTTTATATAGTGATTCCTCATATGCCAACTCCCTCGGTGATCGCCGAAGCTTTTCAGGATCCGTTACCATCTTTGCTGGATGCCCTATCCCCTGGAACTGTGCTAAGCTGGGAGTGGTATCACTCTCAATGACCGAAGCTGAATACATAGCTCTGACCACCACTGCACAGTCACTGGCATGGGTACAAAGTCTCCTTGTCGAAATGCGTCTCACAAACTCCAGCGTTAAACGGGTCCTCTATGGGGACAACCGTAGTTCACACTTTCTCATGCGCAATGCCTCGCTCCATCGACGTTCAAAACATATTGATATGCAATACCACTACATCAGGGAAAAGTCCGAACAGGGACACTTTGAGTCGGAGTTTGTTAGTGGAAAGGAAAATCCTGCCGACTTGTTCACGAAAGCTCTTCAGGGTGATTGCCTTTCTTACCTTTGTTCTCACTTCTTTCTCTAGTTGTTTCCTTTAGGTTTTTTACATTTTCGTATGTTCATGTCTATCTGATCCTCAATTGGGGAGTGTGTTGAAACCGTCGGATGAAACTGTGTCCTCACCGTACAGGTGAGGTGTTCTGTCAGGTGTTAGAGATGTCGTGATGGATGTGGTAAGGTTAACTGCCTTCGCAGTCACCTTAGCAGTCACTTTAGCAGTTACCAATGTGGGGTTGGCAGTCCTGTGTTTTCTTATATATAGCCTCTGTCCTGGCTCGTAGCTAGGACATTGAACCAGTAAGTCTTTTTCATGTTCCTAGAACAAGTCTCTACTCATTCTTAAACCAAAAGTTTGGATAAATTGTGATTCTCTAGCTAGAGGATCGATTTGAAGTGTTTCCATTCACACAGCATTGGGAATTGTCGGTTTTAAAATGTCAAATTTGGCCCTAAAACCAGTATCAGACAAATCTTTTTGCTCCCGTACTTTAGAATATACTGAAAGACTACAAGAGCTACTGGCGCCGCCAGGCACCCATGTACCGGGCAGGCTTCCCCAAAGCCTGGCCTACGAACCCCAAGGCTGGCTCAGTTTGACCTGGCCGCTTGCGAACCCTGGTTCCAGGAGATCCCATAGCAAGATATAAAACTCTTGTCCTTGACATCTTTGCTTGCAGTCCATCTTGGGGGCTGCTTCCAGCCAGTGCATCGACTATGCTTGCACCTTATAGTTTAAGTCAACGGAAACCATTTAGTCAGACTAATAGGTCACCCTGGTCCATGGTGCCCATGGTCCTGGTAGACCAGGCTGAGCTTTGGTAGGCCCAGTATATGAGTTGGTGGGCCAGGGCCAGCTTATGTGGGCCAGGCCCGGTTCTGCCAAGAGCAAGCCCTGATTTATGACGACCGGAAATTTGTTCACCCTTCTGTACTCTCTATCGCATAACCATGTAGGTTATACCGCCACTGTCTGGTTTTATAACCCAAATTTTAGAAATAGACAGTTAGGTAAACAGGCACTAAGTGAGGCCACAGGGTTGGAAGGTTACTTGAAAGTAGATAGTGTTTTTTTCCTACAATGGGGTATGGTCTAGAGTGTGGTGGAATTTGAGACGTACTGGTAAGGCTTTCAATATAGAGTTTTACTATTAATCGTGTGGCATCGTGTGGGATTGTGCCAGAAATATACAACAGTGAAGATTAAATTATAAGATAAAGGAATAAGGAAATATATGGATTAATGACAGATTTAATTGTGAGTAAAGTACACTATAACGTATTATACCTAGTTATGGGTCACCCCCTACATCAGCAAAAACGGACCCTCCGTCTGATTCGTCGGCGTTGCGTCCTCGCGCAAGCGACGCATCTCCTGCGTCCCATGCGTCCTGTGGGTCCTGACTTGTGTTGCAACGCCGCGCCATATACCACGCTTCCTGATGCTACCTGGCAACATTCCTTGCGTCCTGACGCAACCTGGCGCCCTCCCTACGTCTGGACTACCCCAGACTCGTTCTCTCATGTTTTCTTTCTCCTGATGCGGCGATAGCTCCTCATCACCTCTTCTCCGCGTCCTAACCCACCCCTCATCCCCGCTCTTCAAATCACAACTAATTTGCTGCTTGCTCCGACGTCGACTGATGTCTGGGGTGGCAGCACCTTTTTTGGTCCCTCCCGGGTCTCACGTCTCACGCCTCACTGGTCTGGCGAACTAATGATCTAGGTTTCAAGAAAGTTGCTTATATATCTTCTACTATATACAGTATCAATATGTAGGATTCTCACGCATCGCCGAATCCTGATTCTCTCATCCGGATTCCTTAATAAACCTCATTAAATGTTCGCAAATCAATCGGGCTAGTTACAAGCCATCGGTGGTCCTCCTCCGGGATCAGGTGTGCCAGACTGAGAATTGTTCCTATATCAACTATTGTAAACCCTCGCGTGTCTTCCCTCATCTGCACTGTAACCAAACCATGCAGATCCGATAGACGCCCTGAGTTCAATGGGGTCAGCAACTGAACACCGGCGACTCGACGCCAAGTATCCTCGGATCTGGGGTCCCTGATCTTCAAGAGGGCTACTAGCTTTGCCGGGAGACGACCCCTCAGCGCACCATACATTTCTTCTGTGCGCGCTTGTACCCAAACTCAATCATTCCGACTGCCCTGGTTTCTAAAGAGTAAAGTGCCCGTGGATCATGCACAGTGGATCTCGTAAACATCAGCGTCTTGGAATGTAAGAACTGGGACTTCGAGATGTGTCAGTAGTTCAATGGGAAGTGATCGAAGCGTCGCATGGTCTTCCGGGAGACCGTGGTCTATCGGCAGGTTATGCCGGCTATATGGTATCAATTCACAATATATAATCTCGAGTGAGACTCATGAGATCAGGCTAAAATCAACGATATTGGACACATCGCCCCGGCGTTCCTTCAAGATCCTCCTACAAATGACTGGCGGCGATACCGTTCTGGTTGTCCTATCTAAATGCTTCAGGACGTCGGGGGAGAGATCTGCGCCGCAATTTTTCAGTGATTGCAAGTTCAATAGTCACATCCGGATTGCATGTTGACGACCGTAGCTCTGCACGATCTGGCGCGCGGCATCATTTTTATTTGACTGGCCCCATCCTTCCTTGATTTGCGTCTTGTGAGCTAGCTCTCCGCTCTCCGTGGAATACATCGGAATATTGCCAAACTGGCGTATCTGGTCACAAAAGTGGCTTAGTAGATGTATCTTAATGAAGTTGAAATGTGATTCGCCGTGAATCATGTACATACGCAGTTCATCCTCTTCGTCTCGATCGTCGTCGCGCATCCGGCGCCATTGGGATTGGGCCACTCGCTCCCTTATCACGGCTCTCTGACCTCGGATCTCCTTTCGTTGCTTGTCAACTTTGGCCTGTGTGCGTTTTGTCACTCGAAACTCCAAGATGATATCTTTCATCCTATGAAACTGGTCCAGATAATCTTCCATGTAGACTATGGTGTCTGGGGTGTGGCTTCGGTATTGTGCCATCATATTGAAGTCGACGAGGGCCCTGACGCATCTGAGAGCACGTTTGAAAGGTATTGCTTACGCACCTCCTGGCTGGCGAAGAGCCACGGCGAGAACTCCCAGAATACAACGCCCCAGATTCCTCATCTCTTTCCCTTGCTACTGCCTAACCTCGCGGTAGGCCTTTTTGGGGACTAAGAATCCTGGGTATGGCGGTAATGCCTTCCAAACCTCATCAAATGCCTGCAGTCGCCCGTGTTTCTTCAGAAAGGCTCTTT
>Ga0307509_10008306_pt1 | contig 13261 bp, 2 predicted proteins | sample 10_EM_MG_FD_202245 | JGI IMG/M metagenome (GOLD analysis project Ga0307509, IMG submission 202245) | Populus trichocarpa ectomycorrhiza microbial communities from riparian zone in the Pacific Northwest, United States - 10_EM | ecosystem: Host-associated > Plants > Roots > Unclassified | place...
AGCTAAATCATGTGGCGAAAGCACTGTATCTTTCCTCACAAAACACTGTAAATTACTACAAATCATTTTATTCAGTCTCTAAGTTTTGGATCACCAACACAACTTTTTTTTTCGTCATGAAATATTTACTCCATCATACCTTTAATTTCTATTACTTATCTAGCGCTGGTTTATAATTATAACACTATCAAATATATTTGTTTTATAAGCCCGCGGCAGCGCGCGGGCATGTTATCTTGTATATTTTAAACTGCATCATCTTCTATCACCTTTACAAGTTAAATATATTGCGTGCAACTTGAAGCTTGTTTGCATGTGCACTTCCAATTTAACTGCAACTGCACAGAACTCTAAGCAGACTCTTTTCCTTTATCTGGAACTTGGAAACGAACATGAAAGGAATAAATCTTGCGGAAGCCCACACGCATGGTGATGTTATTTTCCAAGGAAAATCAGCCGGTACTGGGAATTACACATGTTCTACTCCCAATTAATGTTTTTAAAATCGGCTTGGTGGTTGATTCAGTTTAAGGCTCGGATTACAAGTTTTGACCAAATCAATTTTATTTTTTTTATAAATCAAAACGTCGTTGTTTTGATAAAAACTAAAATAATAATCAACGGATTAAAACCAAGTTTCTAACTGGGTCTTGTTTTATTTAAGAAAATGCTTTACTTTGTTTGTTTGTTTTAAGAAAAAAAAATCAATGAATTCTAGTTGATGTTGGAGTTGTAATCTTGATAAAAAAAAATTTGACTTGGAATTTAAAAAAAAATATATTTATAATGTGTTTATTTACCCCCGCACATAAACATCACACTAGGATATAATTGTGCTCTTAAATACTTTTAAGAATAAGATAAAAATGTATTTTGTGTGTTTTTATATGTAATAATTGATATTACTCGTAAACTTGAAATAACATAATAAAATTATATAATTATTAAAATCAATAATTAAGTGTTATAATTAAAATGAATAACTTGGAAGTGAGTTAAAAACCTTGATTTTTACACCACCATGTTAAAGATTTATGAGTTTTAAAATTTTTTGTCTTGAAAAAAATTTAAAACAATAATCTTTTTTAATATTAAGATAATGTCAAATTGGATCAATCTCGGTCACCCTGCAACCTGAGTTATGGATTTCAATGAGTTTAATAACTTTGTTTTTTTGTAAATTATTTTTATTTTTATTTATAATAACATTAGATGCTTGCAAAATCGAACATCAACCCTAAAAAAAAAACATTTATTTGAGATCGTGATAACCCAATAGATAGAATAAAAAATAAATCATGAATTCTATCTCTCATCCAACCCAATATTGAAGAAAAGTGAATTAAAAAAAACAATTAAAAAAGCAATTATATAAAGATTAAATTAAAAAATCAATAACCAAAAGAAAAAAAGGGTCAAAATGCAAAGAAATAAAAAACAGTGTTGATTACTATTGTAATTCACAGTACTAATGGGTGTGGAGAAACAATATTTTCCACACAAATTTTAGCTTTATACTTAATTAAGTCACATATATTTTTTTTTATTAAGATTAAGCTGATTTATTTCATCATTACAGTCAAGGTTTTAATGGAAAAGAGATTTTAAAAGGGAAGATTTTCCTAAATGTATTAACTTAAATGTAAAGGGATTTTCTTAAACCTTTTTGTTTGGAAGCTTAATCTATATTAGTAGAAATTAAAAAAATATTTTAACAAAAAATCTTATTTTTTTATGTTCCAATGTTAACCACCCATTAATCTTATTTTTATGTTAAAACATAATACTGAAAAATAATATTTTTTTCATAATTTTTTATTTGCAGAACTCAATGGTTTTAGATGGATTTAGGTTGTGATTATGCTTTTGTTTTTGAATGCTTTTTGTAAAGCAGCTTTTAATTATTAAAGATATCAAATTAATATTTTTTTAGTGTTATTTGATGATTTTAAGATGTTAATATCAAAAAATAAAAAAACTAAAAAAAAATTATTTTAATATTTTTTTAAATGAAAGGTTACTTCATAACTTGTTGTTTGAGAACTCAATGTTTCTGCTTTAATTTTATAGTACTTTTTAAAAGTGTTTTTAACTTGAAAAATTATTAAATTGATGTCTTTTTAGTATTTTTTTATTATTTTAATATAATAATATAAAAAAATCATTATAATATATTTAAAAAAAAACTATTTTAAAAACGAAACTGCACCGAATGATAAACATAGACTCCCTCCGCCTCTCCCACGAAAGGGGGAAGATATGTATGTGAAAATGCCCGCTGCCTTTTTGTGCTAGTTGTAGTGATTTCCAATTGGTCCATGCTGCGGCGCGTGTTGCTTTGTATAAAGTCACCACCCGTTGGCAGCCCCACCTTATCCCCTTCCTTCTCCTCTCTCCTCCAAGTGGCCTAACATGCCCCATTATATGTGCTTGATGATTTTCATGGATAGTTATCAAAAATTTTCTATATATAGTGATTGTTGTCTTTATTTTTTTTATTTTTTTAATTATAAGTATCCGGATAAGTTTATCCGCACCTTAACTAATTTTTTAAAACCATGAAATTAACGATTATATAAGTCTCAAGTGGCTTTAAAATTTATAATACTAGAACAGGTGATTTTTAGAAAATAAACTCAAAATATATCCAATTAAACTATACTTCTCTAATTTATTTTCTACATTATTATAAGTGGTTGTCGACACTTTTTTATTTCCATGAAGCGAAATCACCATTTATTATATTATCTATCCATCAACAAGTGAGTTGGATTTAGATTTTCTTGATGAGTTACTTCTACATCTATCCAATCGACTTTTTTTATATTAAAAAAAAGTATAATATTATAAGAAAATCAACCCATTGAATCGTATAATATTATTCTAATATTTTATATAAGAAATGTAGGCCAACATGTCACTGTCGTAATATTTTAAAAAATTATTGTCTGACTCACAATTTCTGGCTAATAATCTGGTACGTTGAAGCTAATACCTTGAATATATATTTGTTAACCTTCTCTGATAATCTGGTTGAAGCTAATGTCTGAATATTTTTGCCATTAAAAGAAAAGGACAGGAAAAGTATCAGTGGATCACTTAAAAAAAAAAAAAGATTATATTTCTCGTTGCAAATTGCTGGCGGGGTGGCTTTTTTGCGATTGCTGCTATTTTGAGGATAAAGACAAGACCATCCCATCCTTCTCAAATCAGGAAAGTCCTTTGTGCACCCCTGGTCTTTCCTTCCTCTTTCTCTCTACTTCTTCATTTTTTTATCCTCTCATCCATTCCTCCATAACTCATGGAATCCACTCCTGTTTCCAATGAACGTCTTGATTTTGGAAAGATGGGTTACGGGTGCCTTTTCTCTCTCCCCCTTCTCTCATTTCTTGATGTTTCCTCATACTTTTCTTGTAGTTTCATTCCCCTTCTTCCATCTCTTAGCTTGGTATTCGTTTCTCGATGTTAAATTTTCTTTTTTTGTAGATGCCAACACTACAGGAGAAGGTGCCAGATTCGGGCTCCATGTTGCAACGAGATTTTCACTTGTCGCCACTGTCACAACGAGGCCACGGTATTATAATATTATATCTTCTTTGTTGGGCTCAATGTTTCTATCTTTATACATTTTCTTGATCTGGATTGTCTTTCTTGGAGCTTTTGCAGCAAGATTTTCTCTATCTTGTTCTTCCTTCTTTAGTTTGAAAGTTTAATTAATATGCTACTCTTGTATCATTTCTTCTTTGATTCTTCTAGAGCAATATTCTTGTCTCTTCTTGTCCTTTAAGCTTGAAACTGTTAAATATTCGTATTGATTCGGGGTTATTTGGTATCTTTGATTTATCAGAATATGTTGAAGAACTTCTGCGATCGTCATGAGCTCAATCGATATGATGTCAAACAAGTATGCTGTATAACCTTAGTTAGTTGCTCGCAAATTTTGTTTTGCGATGCATGTTTTTTTATTTTCTTAAGCTACTGGTTTATGACTTAGCATTGATGTGAGAGATGTGGTTTGTATTGATGTTTCAGGTTATATGTGCAGTTTGTGACACAGAACAGCCAGTATGTATATTTCTGGATTTGTAATTGAAAGTTATCTTGTTGGGTTTTTCTTTTCTTTTCTGATCTTGATTGTATTTGATACATTATCCGATTTCAATTGTGTTCCAGGTTGCTCAAGTTTGCACGAACTGTGGTGTAAATATGGGGGAATATTTCTGCGAAATTTGCAAATTCTTTGATGATGATGTAATTTTACCTTCTGAAATTGATTTCTCAGCTTTGGTCTATTGGATATTGATTCTTTACTGTCAGAACATTCGCTTCTTTATTGCTATTGAGTTACCTCTTTTACCATCTTATTACTTGGTTGTTATTTGATTTTTGATGAACGGTACTTGTTTAACATTTGTAGTTGATGCTAACTAGATCTGGTATGTTCATTGCAGACCGCAAAAGGACAGTTCCATTGTGATGATTGTGGGATCTGTAGGTGAGTAAGCTTGTTTGATCAGTTTATCCTGTTTCTTTCTTCTGAAAAATTGTTTAAGGAAGTCACAAGACTAAACTTCTGTGTTTGTTCTTGATCAAAAACAGAGTTGGTGGTCACGAAAATTATTTTCACTGCAAGAAGTGTGGTATGCATTCACTACCTTTTGGCTTTGTTGTTCCCAACAGTTGGAATCTCATCACCTCAGCATGCAATTGGTTACCATGTTTGATATTTTTTTCCTTGTTGGTATGCACATAAGCACATAACCTTTACAAAAACAATATGCCTCCCAACCTCTCTTTTATACCTCTGCTGATGTAAGCTCTTTGTCAAGAGTTTTGATTTTCGTCTATCTATAGATTACATGGATATGGTTTTAAAGCTTTCTGTTTTCCATTTTCAAATCTTGAATACCAATTATGTTTGACAAGTGTGCAGGTTCTTGCTATGCAACATCTCTTCTTGATAATCATTTGTGTGTGGAGAACTCTATGCGTCATCATTGCCCCATATGTTATGAGGTTGTTATTATAATTGCCTTAATTGTGTGAAGAAGTAATTTTTTTTATATATATAAAACTGATATTTCCGTCCTTTTTTCTGTAGTATTTATTTGATTCACTAAAAGAAACTACTGTAATGAAATGCGGGCACACTATGCATGGTGAATGCTACGATGAGATGATAAAGCGTGACAAGTAAGTGGCCTTCAGTTCTTATGTTTTTTTCTCTAGTGATGTACATGTCAAAAATTGGTTTCTGATTGAATTGATAACATTCACCAGATACTGCTGTCCCATATGCTCCAAGTCTATAATTGACATGTCTAAAACCTGGGAGAGAATAGATGAGGAGGTAAGTTACTATTAAATTTGAGCTTAAACATGGATGCTAGACTGCTAGTTTTAGTTAATCTTCTCTGGCTTGCTTGCTATAACACTATATGTTGTCAGATACTGATTTGTTATCAACATATGTTGTCAGATAGAAGCAACTGTCATGCCCGAGGATTACAGCCACAGGAAGGTGCGCGCCTGCTTTTCATTCTTTTAAGCCAACCTGGTGTTACATATTCATTTTGTCTGTTATTTTACCCTTTATTCAATTGCATTTAAACATTGCCACGGCACAAGTCAAGCTACCTGCTTGTGAACTATGATGTTGAATCGACGGGCGGTATGATGTGAAGCTAAGATTGAGTATGGCTATGGCTTTGGGCATTTTACTCATCATGTAGTCATCATTATTAGGAAAAGGTTTCGATAAAGTTGTATGAAGTTTCCAACGCGTCGAAAAAGATGATAGCTAGGCGTTTTTCTTTTTCATTAGCATTAAAAACTTTTGCAGACATTCCAACCAGGTTCGTTTCATATGACTAAACACACATCAGTATTGCGGTAATAAACTCACCGGAGTTGGTATGTATGTGAATTTGCAGGTCTGGATCCTATGTAACGACTGCAACGACACTACCGAAGTTTATTTCCACATAATCGGGCAGAAATGCAGCCACTGCAAATCATACAATACCCGAACAATTGCACCTCCAGTTCTACCTCAATGATTAGGCTTGGCAAAATGCATCCAGCCTCGTAGGAGCATTGCTTGCTTGCATGTGAACCATGCTGGATATTTTTACGTGTATTCGACCATTTTGAATGCTGGCAAATTGTTTACTAATTCTGTTCTATTGCAAAACGATTCAGAAGTGGCATCTGGGTGCCTCAGAAACTTCTCTCAAGTTATTCTTCCTCCAATATTGGGAGTCGGAACCCAGTTATTGAGTCTCTGGGTTCATGTAAACTTCTCTTTATACACAAACAAACCAAAACATTGGTTCCTGTTATGTACTCCTCCTGATTGTGTCATCTCGTTGAATCTTCTGGTATTGTATAATACTAGCCATTTGACCTTCGATTCGTTGCGGGACATTTTCAAAGTGTTTTTTTACATTTCTAAAATATAAAAATATGAATCATACTAACCCCTTAAATATTATCCAAAAATAATTTTTATTTTTATTTTTAAAAAAGTTAAATTAAATTTATATAAAATGCAAAAAAAAGGTATATATGAATAATACTAACCCCTTAAAAACTTAAATACACACTATATAATTAAAAAATATCTGCTACTTATAAAATGCTAAATAAGCCAAAAAACTCATAGAGAGGGGTATTAATTAAAATATAAATTTAAAAATTATTTTAAAAAGGCATAAAAAATTATTAATTGAAAAAAAAAACAGGCCAGGTGTTGTTGGGCTTGGTAAGTTGGGCTAGGCACCTGACCCATAAGGATAGAGCCTGTGTATTGGCCTGCAAGGGTGGCCCATGCACCTTAACCCTTAAATTTTTTTTAAAAGCTGAAGTCATCTGCCCCGATTTTTCTTAAAAAAAAAATAAAACAGACGACGTGTTGTTGGAATTACCCAAATTTCAACTATTATAGTGGTCAAAAAACTGGGGTTCTTGGTTGTTTTTTTTCATAGAAACCCAATTTTTAACCCATTTTAAACTTGAAACTCCTAGAAAAGACCTTAAACACCTTGATAAACCCACAAATATCCATTAATAAACCTAAAAACCCATAAAAAAAAACCTAAAACAAAAACACTTCTTGAGTTTAGATCTTTTTTTAGGCAATTATAAGGCTTAAAAACAACTAGGTTGAACCCCTCTTACTGAATGCAACTCGTTGGTATCAAGATAGATAATTTTGGTGGCTGAAATCATTGTAAATACCGACTTTCTTCTATAATGATAGAATCCAACAAATCTCTCTCTCTCCTCTCTAACTAGAGATTAAAATATAAGAAAAATGAAGTTTTGGAGTGAAATTAAATCTTAGACATTAAAAGAGACCTAAATTATATTATTTGTAAAGCTTAAGACCAAAGTGTATTTAAAAAAAATATTGGCCACACCACCCATTTTGGCTGTATTTTTCATTTAGATCCTCATTTTTTCTATGTTGCCTTTGCCTATAAAATCATAAGCAATTGACTTTCAATTTAGGGTCAAATCATCAAGAATAAAAGTTTGAGGACTAAAATGAAAAATAAAAATATATAGTAAGTGAATAATAATTTGTGAATGCGTGAACAATGCAACATAGTGTTTTGTCTATAGTAAAAACACCACATGCTTTAGCGTTAACGATAACTAAAAATAAAATTGAAAAAAATGAAGAGTCATATATAGATCAAGATATTTAATCTCGTAAGATAATATATTTATCAAGTTGTGTTTGCTACATTTATTTATTAACATGATTTTTTTTAATCAATCGATAATAGAAATAAACACATATTAAATTGATTGAATAAAATAAAAGAAAAAAAAAATATTATGCAAGATTGCATATATTAAAAATATTATATAAAAATAAACATTTTTTATTTTCAAAAATAAAGTTCATCTATACAAAAGATTAAAAAAATTTATAGATGAATCAGAACAATCTTTTCAAAATTAAACACACAACACCAAAAAAAAATATCTATTAAAAAAAGGTTAAATGAGCAAAAAGAAATCACAGAGGAGGGATATTAATTTAAAAATTATTTTAAAAAAAGACTTATTAAAAAAATATTAGAAAAAAATAATAACTCGGGTGTTGTGGCTTAACTTGTCAAACTTGTGATTCGGGTCATGAACTCAACTAGGTTCAATATTTTTTTTTATCTTAAATTTATATTTTAAAAAAATAGACCAAAAAAATATTAGGCTCGCGGGCCTATGGCCTAGCACGTTTAGGCCACTTTAATGAAGAGCTCAGACATGTAGGTGGGCCCAGACATATTTTTTTTTTAGAGGCGGATGACCTGTCATTCACCTCTATTTTTGTGGGGGGAAAAAAAGCAAACAACGTGTTGCCTGCAAACCTAAATTCATATTATCACTGTGTTGTCCGGAAAATTAAAGCAACGTTTCTTTTGCCTAAAAAACCTAATTTTAAACCATTTCAATCCAAAAACACATCGCCAGGACTCTTAAAACATCTACAAACCAACTCATCAGCCCAAAATATCTAAAAAGAGTCTTAAAATCCAAAATCAAACTAGGTTAGTTTTGACTTCCTCGGCTTATATCTATTTTTTCTAGCAAGATTGAGGTTCTAAAAGACCACTTTCAAGCTCTTCTTATCGCATGGAACCCGTGGACACCAAGAAAAATCATTTTGGTCGTCAGAAATGGCATGAACGATGATTTTCTTTTTCGTCGCTAGAATCCAGCGTCCCATCCCTCTCTCTCTCTAACCAGGAGTTGAAAAAACAATACAAATGAACTTTTGTACCAAAAGTGAATTTTGGAAATTTAAACGAACCTAAATTATATAAATTATGTTATTTTTAAATATTGAAGACTTAAGTGTATTTTTTATGAAATCTCTAGTATGCCACCCATGTTTAACGCCTTTTTTATTTTGGTTCCTTTTCTTCCAATTCCACCCTTGCCTAAAAAATCAAAAGTAATTGGGCTTCAATTAAGATCAAGTCACTCAAAAAACAACTTTGAGGACCAAAATAAATTATTATAAAATAAACAATAATTCCATAGTGTTTTGTAAGTGTATATAAACAATGACAATCTACAGTAAATCATTCACACCTTTTAGTGTATTCTATAATTTGAAGTTGGGCCAGTGGAACTATTTTTTTTACGTCACGGTCTCTTCCTTGATAAACAAAGTGAATATTGCAATGTTGTTTAATATTCTATTGTAAAAAATAAATAATGCAAATTAAAATTAAAAATTAAAAAAAAACACTAAATCCCATCAATGTTTTACTGTGGGGATTCATCATTGAATAATTGCACTGTGGATTGCTATAATGCAATGTCGTCTTTGCTTTTCAGGAAATAAATCAAATGACTTGTCTTCAAGGGTAAAATAGTTTTTTTTAGGGGATTTATTTGTTATTATAAAATGGATTGAGGATATAATGTTTTATCAAATTTTTTTCATAGTTAAATGATATAAATACCCTTAAAAAGCAAAAAAAAAAAAAAAGTCAGGTTAAGTTGGGCTTTTGTGTCATTTCCTTTTTTAAAAAAATAGTAAAATTACTCCACTGCTCTTTAAATAAATAAAAATAAAGAAGGCATCAAATGATGTTTGGGTATTTTCATCATGACTATTTTGTTATAATCAATTTGAGTTAGGAGCAAATCAATCTCTTAACAAATAAAAATAATAATAAAAAAAAGAAAAAGGTGGCTAGCCCATGCAACACACACACTGCAAATAGATGCAACCCACGCTTTATGGATGACGTTTGCGGCAACAAAGAAGGCCTAACCGCCATGTTGTCCAAAGTGTCTAGGGCGGTGTAGCTGATGGGGCGGTGCGTGTAGTTAGATTCGTGATGGTTCGATGACGGTGAGATTTTTTTTCTCGTCTCGCCTTTTTTCGGTTCTCTATTTGGAATTCATGCTGGGTTAACTAAAATTTAGAGTTGTCCTCCCATTTATTTTTTTCTTTCAATTGTGGTCTTTATTGCTTTGATTGATCTTTATTTGTTTTGGGTTCTTTTTTTATTATTTTTTTTCAATTTTATCCCTTGCAATTTAATTTGATTTGATTTTTATATCAAATATAATACTTATTCTTTTGATTGTTTTTTATCCCTTTCTGTATTTTTATTTTTTTAAATTTTGTCCCTTAACATTTTATTTTATTTATTTATTTATCAAATTTTGGTCCTTATTCTTTTAATTTATCTTTTTTTATCATTTTTTAATTTAATTTATTTTTCAATTTAGTCCCTCGTTCTTTTTTTTCATTAGTTTTTTATACCAGATTTGATCCTCATTATTTATATTGCTATTTGTTTTCTTTTTTTAATTTTTGATGATTGAGAATTTTGTTCATGATTTTTTTGTTTGTTTTTTCCTTCTATGGGGTCATCTCGGTCTCATGACCCGGGTTAGTAATTTTAAAAATTACCCCGATTTAGCTTCATTTTTTTAATTATTTTTTTTTATTTTATCCTTTGAAATTAGGCTATTAGGCCTCAAGCTTTTATGATATTTTTTGCTTTTCTTTCTATTGAGTTATCATGGGTTATAGGTTAGTCAAGTTAACATGGGTTGACTCGGTTTTGTTTTCTAATTTTTTCTTAAAAAAATTATCCTTTGAAATTAGGCTATTGGTCATTTAGCTTTTTTATTTTTTTCCACTTTCCTTTATATGAGGTTATCCTGGACACGGGTTTGTTAGATGAACTTGGGTTGACTTGAGTAATTTTCAATGTATTTTTATTTATTATGCTTCAATCCTTTTTTCTAGGTTATGTTTTTTTTAAAATATTTTTTTTATCCCTATCTCATGTCACGAGTGGCGGGTTAGTGGAGTGAGCCTGAGTGAACTCATGTTTTTTTCTTTGATGTTTCTTGTTTTTGAAATTGATTTGTATTCAATTTCATCATTTGATATTAGATTAATATTAGATTATTGGACCTTAAGGTTTGCGATTTGTTTATGTGTTTCTATTCTGTGGGGTTTTCTAATCTCATATCTTAGATCAAGTGTTAGTTAAGTTAATTTGAATTGATTTGAGTTATCATTACTTGGATATCTATTTGGATGTTAGGAAAAATTTGACCCTCCGTGCAAAAAAATCTAATCTAGTTGCTACAACCCGACAATTTCTAGAATGGTGAAATACTTGCACTTGATATGGAAAAAAGAGAGTTAAAATCATCTATCTAAAGCATAATTATTAAACCTAATGTGGGAGTTACTTAATGTAGGAGTCACAAGTCACCGACTGAATAAGTTAGCTTAGATTAATTTATATAAATATATTTAAAAAGAAAAACAAGGGCGAAACAATTTAGTTTTGATTTTTTTTTAAGAAGTCATTAAAATTTGATCGAGTCAAATTAAAATTAATTTTAAATTAATTTTTTTAAGATTTTTTGAGCTAAGAGTAAGTCGGTTCCGGATCAATTAAGAGAAACCAGAATTAACAACAATGAATTTAAAGTATTTCAACTTAGAAAAAGGCTTCGTTACAAGAGGTGGTTAGAATAATCGTGGTCTAACAATCTCGGTGCTTTATTCGTTTATTTAAGAAAAGTTAAAAATTGTTTCTTGATTTTATTTTCATTGACAAAAAATAAAAAAACACGCTTGCACTTCTAGCATTTATGCATTTATTAGGTTTAAAAAACTGAAATATAAATAATTTAACGCAGAATGTAATTCTCCCTAGTCCCTCCCTCTTTCCCCCCCCTGAAAATCGAAGGTAAACAAAATTTCTATTCAATTATTATTTACATGACATGGTTTTTCGCTGTAGTAAAGAATAATAAAAAGCCAAATCTTTTTTCACTTCAGTCCTAAAAATCTGAGAAATATTTTTTATTTATTTCAAACTTAGTATTTTTATTTTTAATTTAATTTAATATTTTAATATTGAGTTTTTTTTTATTAGACTTTATAATTTGTTTTGATTTGTTTTTTATTGAGTTTTCTAGTTTCACTATCCAAGTTGAGAATTTTATGGGTTAACCATGTTGACTCGTGTTTTTTTTTAATTATTTTTTTCAGGTTTATCCTTTAACGTTAAGTTGATTAATAATTGGGTTCATAATTGTTTTCTTGATTTGCTTTTTATGAGGTTATCATGGTCAGGGTCGCGAGTTTTATGGGTTAACCAAGTTGACTCGTGTTTTTTTTCCTTTTTATTCATTGAATATATATTTTTTAAAATTTAATCTTTTAATATTAGGTTGATTGAGATTTAAACTTTATATTTTATTTTTATTTTTTATGAAGTTATCTTGGTCTTCTAACTTGGATTTGACAAGTTAACTAGGTTGACTTGATTTAATTTTTATCCTTTATTTTATTTAACTTTTTTTTCAATTTAATCCTTCAATATTGAGTTGATTTGAAATTGAGTTTTATATTATTTTTTTCATTTATTTTTTATAAGATTATCACAATCTCATGACCCGAGGCGCGGTTAGGCTGATTGACTCATGTTTTCTTTTTTTCTTTTTTCTAGTTGAATTTCTTTCAATGTCATTTCACAATATCAGATTGATTGGGAATTAAATTTTATAATTTATTTTAGTTTGTGTTTTACGAAGTTATTTTGATCTCATGACCTTGGTCACAAGTTTGTCGGTTCACTTGAGTGGTTTTTTGTGTCATTTTTTAATTGATTTTTTTAATTCAATCCTTAAACATTGTTTTGATTGAAAATTGAGCTTCATAATTTATTTCGATTTGATTTCTATAGAATTATTATTGTCTTATGACCTATGTTTGATAAGTCAACTTGAGTTAACTTGGCTTATTTTTTTAGTTGATTTTTATTTTTATTTCATTTTTTAACATTAAATTGATTGATAATTGGGTTTAATATTTTTTTTATTTGCTTTCTATAAGGTTATCAAGGTTTCAACGAATTTTGCAGGTTAACCCGAGTTGTTTCAATATTTTAAAAATGATGTTGTTTTTGAGTCGAACTATATTTTTATTGGGCATATAGTTTGTTTTTAAATTTATAAAATTGACCAGGTCACTTCAAGTCAATTCTCATATAGTTTAATTTTTTTTTGCTAAAAATACATTAACAACACTTAGATATTTTTATATTAACCACGACATTGTGTGTGCAATAATTAGCTTTTCTTACTAAAATAAATATAAACTTAATATTAATCGTTTTAAGGGTGTTTATTTTTGTGGTGATATCGTGTTTTTAAAAAAATTAATTTTTTTTATTTTAAATTAATTTTTTTAAAT
>Ga0307509_10008308_pt1 | contig 13260 bp, 17 predicted proteins | sample 10_EM_MG_FD_202245 | JGI IMG/M metagenome (GOLD analysis project Ga0307509, IMG submission 202245) | Populus trichocarpa ectomycorrhiza microbial communities from riparian zone in the Pacific Northwest, United States - 10_EM | ecosystem: Host-associated > Plants > Roots > Unclassified | place...
GTTGGAACCAGATTTCTGAGTAATTTCCTCTAACCTTTATAATTCATCTCGCAAATGGTTTCGTTCCCGTTTTGGATGAGATGTCACGGAAATGTAACGGCACGTGACGTAGGTTGGATATGGATGTCCCCTACCTTATACTGGATGCCCTTTATGTCACTGCACGGATGATTCTCCTCATCCTCCCTTTCGTGGCTCTCCGCGCCCTCCCACCCGGTGCATATGTTCAGCTGAACTGGATCAGTTTCCTACCCCATATATAAACTCCATCACATCGCTTCAACTACAATGTTCTACTTACTAGCCTTCCTACTAGCATCCCGGAGTCCGATCGGCGTGTAGTTCGCGGTATATTTGCAATATCTATGTTGTGTAATTGATACGTGCATCTCTAACTGATCATTTCTCCGCGGCGTTGACCATCCTTCCTGTTGATTTTACTTACTCTCTAGGCCACTTCCTTTCCTCTCGTATTTGAGCGACCTATATCAATGGTTTTACACCATCATATATGGGCCAGTAATGAGTCTACTTGAACAAATGTGTTACGCAAAAAAACATTGTACTTAGGGGTCTGTAAGGCATTTGGGCGTGCACCTGGTGGTAGATATGACGTAGAAGTACCAGTGGCCAGGTGTGTTCGAAAGAAATATTTTGTTTCAGTGACTATAACTTTGTCGATGAAGAACGCTCTCCAGAAAGGTAGAACAAAACAAGAAGAAGTATACACATCGTATATATTACACAGAAAATCAACTCCCCTTCAGTTCATCCAACCACCGTACCAATACACCGGCTATAGCTACTGCTACAGTTACACGCATCCGAGATCGACCATGGGAAAAGAAGGTTCAAACGATTTATACAACAGACCAGATCGTCTGGTTCATAAAATCATTCCACATTAATTGGTCCGGATCGAAAATTTCCGCAATCTTCTTGAACTCAGAGCTCTCGAACAACTCGGAGTCATGCCCCTTATACTGAAGCGCCGTAAACGATGGCATCGCATATTGGCCCCAATGGAGGCAACCTTACAGCAAGACGTCAGATGCAAACAAAAATGGATATCCCAACGGCTAATCGTTCTTACCTGCGACCTGTCGGAGATGTTGGTGATGAGAGGGCCTTTGTCCGGGTGGTGACCCACGAAATGCACAATACCCCCTGAAAGTTTGTAGATGCCGACGGCAAGGGCGTATATGATAGTGGTAACATCCATGTGTGTAGAGCGTCGAGGTCAGGTAGAAAGGATTGCGGGATCTTTCTGACACCAGAGACACGATCCGAGAGTTCGATGGGCCTGGGTGCTTCCAAGCTGATAGCGAGAGGTCTGGTTGATGCGTTGATTCTCTCCAATTAAAACTGGCGAGATGGTGTGAAGCGGAGGCGCAAGTTCAATCTCCAAATTTACCCACAAAGGTGGTCGTAATGTTATACACACACAAGTGATTCCCCACGAGGATAAGTGGCGTAAATACCGAGTAAGGCCCGGAAGCCTTTACCGTCGTTTAATAAGCCAAGGTCAGTTGAAAGACTGGATAATGTAAAATACTAGATCTGCGTTAGCCCTTTAGCTCTCCGCCGACGTCAGAGTAGCTTACGAGGGGACAGAAAAATGTTCGAACCTATATCCTCCAACTTTTCAGTAATCATAATGGCCAAAACTTCTCAAGGAACGATCAGCCCAGTGATAAATGTCCCTGGGGAAATTCTATGAAATTAGCATACGACGTAGGCTTAAGGGATGGGGAAAAGAAATCTACCAAAGGTGGCATGAACTCCGCTGACATCTGGAAAAATGCCGATCCAAAGGTAATGAGCATGGTTACCGTCATTAACAACACAGTTCGACTACTTTCTACTAACGGAGAGTTCAGTGAGACGTTTTTAGAAGGGTCTATCGAAGGGCGTACTAGAACCCATTTTCCGGGAAAGCCAGCGGAGTGACATGCAAACAGGAAATAAGACACAGATAGGCTATGGCTTTCGTTGACCAACGCTACACCGAGAGCGAGCAGGATCCATCCAACTAATGTTTCGTGAGGAAAATGGGTATGTTGCAAAAATTCGATGAAAATAGACCGATAACGTTGCCAATACCGGCCGAAAGAACGACGATGCCAACAGTTGTGCCAAGGATCTTTAGCTCCGTCGGAATGTGGTAGAGGAATCAGAAGGATAGGGAAAGTAGTAATCGAAATTAAAGAATGTGCTTGATAAATTCCTTGTACACTGCATACGCCATGACCGCTCCGATGCCGAAAGGTAAGATCATACCTGCGACGGCAACGGTGGTGGAGAGGCGAGCATTTCTCTTGATTACTTCTGCGTCGACTTCAAGGCCAACGAGAAAGAGGAACACGATATTTGTGACGATTCCATCATGAACAAGGTCACTCGTCACCGGTTCCCTCACCATTCCTGATAGTCTCGTCTCGCTCTCGATGCAAAAAATTATTGCCTACCTGAGAAAAGGCCATTTTTCATGCGTGATACTGGTTCTCCGTCTGTTCCGCCGCAAGATGACGAAAAGCACGAAGCTACAGAAGATCCAGTGACAACCGCAACTTACGACGAATCCCTTTTGAAGGCCATACTCCAGAGGTTCAAACGTCGTATTTGGGCTTCAGGCCTGTTACTATTGGCGTCCGGTGCAACGCACTTTTTTCTTATAACGATCGTGTACTAATTCTCATAAAGATACCCTCCGAACAGCCACTCCCCTCCTCAACAAATTCTTGATCACTTGGCTCGCCAAGTCTTATGCTCATTTACATCTATCTGACAGTGATCGCACAGCCGCAGCTGCAGCAGGCTTGAAGAACCCAGGGGCCCGAGATATGGAGTCGGACTTGCTTTCGCATTGTTCGCGATGCAGCGTACGTGTCAACATCGTTCATTTTTCTCCCTCGCTGATGTGCAGCATCTTGAAAAGAATCAGCAAACTTGTTGAGAATTCAGACCAACAGGCCGTTAACACATGAATTACGATAACAAATCACTTCACGCTGGGTCCCCTTTCTCAATTCTTGACTCGAGCGAGGGTTCTAACTCACCTATTTCTGCTGCTATTAGCCAGCATGACGACTGGCCTTTATATTCAAACATCGGTGGGTTTATTTCATAAACTTATTTTTCTCAAAGAAAATATATTGCTCACTTGTCGTCAACGTCCAGATCATTGGCAATATATTCCGCAAATCTTTGCATTTGTCGGGACGCGCTTGCGCAGAACACAGCATCGGGAAAATTACGACCTTGATATTCAAGGATTAGATGCCATGTCCGCATTCGGTCATCAGTCAGTGGCGTATTCAAATCGTCCTGACATCAAGACTCGGGCTAAAGCAGCTTATGGTCGTCTCCAATCCAAGTGCGTCAAACTCTAGCGAAATTGATGCTTCTCTTTTCTCAACGTCTAACCCGGTTAGCCTGCCATTGGGATTGGACTGCTCATGGCAATGTAAGATATCTTTTGCGTCCTCTCCCGTTCGACTTTCCTTTATCGAATTTCTCCCGTAGTTGGGATGTTCAGCCTTAGTTGGCCCTGCCGTAAGTCGTTTCCCATGTATTAACTTTGTCCCCGTTCATCTTGATCACGATCATCTTCACCCAGCTCAGAAAATTACGGATAAACGAGTCCACCTGACGACCGAAGTTCTGCAAGGTATCCGATTGATAAATGCTTATGGCTGGGAGGCTTTTTATACTCAGCAGAACACGGCGTTTAGAGGACAGGAAATCAAACGCATCCGAAAATCGAGTGTCGTGGCATCCTGGATGGTTTCGATATCTTCTTTTATTCCCGTTCTTGCCAGTGTCCTCTCGTTTGTGGGTCCATGACGATCGCTACATCTAAAATACGCTAACTCAATCATCCAGATCGCCTACTCGCTCACTGGACACAGCTTGAACACTGCTGTCATCTTCACCTCACTGCACATTTTTAACGTAAAGTCCGAATTCTTCAATGATGAATCGCAAGTAACCTTTGAATAGATCATCCAAATACCCCTCGAGCTCATTATTTTCCCCTTTGTGCTGAGTGGTCTGGCGCAAGCAACGGTCTCCATGGGTCGTATGTGCCAATTCCTCACCGCGGAAGAACTTGAAGAACCCTACCGTATCGACCCAGGGCTCAAGTCTGCTTTCAAACTTGAGGGAGACTTCGAATGGGAAACTGTTGTCAAGTTGGATGAGACCTCAGAGAAGCTCGATGACAAGGATATGATGCGGAAGGAATTAGAGAAACAGAAGGCTGAAAAGAAAGCCGCCAAAGAGAAGTAGAAAGCTGAGAATGCCAAGTCTGATCGTAACTCTGGGTAGTGGAAACGACAGGAGAAAGACAGTACGCAAGTCGAAGTCCTTCCGTCCACTGTTCCCGATATTTGCTACCCAGGACCCCTTGTAGTTGAAGAAGAATAACTCTAAAGCATCTAAAGCTGGAAGTCCCCAGAGGTGCATTCGTCGCGATTGTAGGTCGTGTTGGGTCTGGAAAGGTAGGGGTTCCCGTATGCATGTTGATCTCCAGCACATACCTCAACAGTTTTCTCACCAGAGTTCTGTCCTCCAAGCGCTGATTGTGGAGATAAGAAGAACAAAAGGAGAGGTCAGAACCTGGGCTCCAGTTATTGGCACTCTCCTTCTGGTGGAAGAGAACTACAGTAGGCTTTTCTACTCGGCGGAATTCCATTCCCAATTCATGCTCAATAGTCGCCACTACCCTCTTCTTGGGTTTCTGGACCGGGAATACGATCTCCCAGTTCGTGGCGGGGCACTACATGGCGGTCTATGCCGGCCATAGCTCCTTCCAGCACAGCTACTGACGTTACTTGCAGGTGTTGTCCTGGCTTTGTTGAGTTTCACTCTGACATACGCGTTTGTGTGAGTCAACTGACCAGGGATAATACATTTTCCATACTGATTATTTTGTTCTAGTATCAGTGGTCTAAATGCCAGCTTGAGCCTCTACAAAGTGGCGTTAGCAGGAGTCCTCAACTCACGGGTCTCTTTTTTTGATACGACGCCCATGGGTAGCTACAAATATTGATCCACCCTGCTCCTTCTGAGTTTTCTCAGGTCGAGTCGTGTCGCGATTGTCGGGATATCATCGACGCCCAATTACCCCTTATCCTCATGCAGGTAAGTTTCGTATCGATTATCGAAACTATGTCGTAAATTCACACTTTCCCAGTTTCTCACTATGTCACTACGTTATGCTCCATTCTGGGTACAGTGGCCTTAGTTTTCTACACCTTCCCATATCTCGGTATCATATTTCTTCCATTGGGAATTCTTTACGCTGCCTCAGTTTATTACCGGGGGTCTTCAGTTGAAACAAAACGCCTGGATTCACTTCTTCCGTCGTTTTTGTATGGTTCATACTCAGGTGAGAAATAACCCTTGTAATGCTAGCAGCAGCTAGACGGAAATATTGATCTTGGAGTAGAGACATTAACTGGTTTGTCAACGATCCGTGCTTATCGATCGTCAACAGGTTAGGACCTTTCCCATGATCCATGAATTTGGAATTCATATGGTTAGAATCGATCCATCAACAGTGACGCGGAGCATGGTCTCGACATGGAGAATAGAGCTTACATCATGACAGTCGCAATGCAGCGGTGGTTGGCCATTCGATTGGAGCTGTTTGCCAACATCCTGGTGCTCGGAATTGCGCTGTTTCGCGTTGGTTCTCGACATACCGTCAGCCCCTCCAAATTCAGTGTCGTTTTGTCGTATACGCTTCTCGGTAAGTCCGTACCATACTCGTCGTTGATTTCAACTAAACATTGTTATAGCCACTCAGACGTTTTGTATGTCTCCGGCCGATGGATCTACATCTTGCTCGCTGATCTTTCCTTAATCTTCCAGCCGAATTGATCTCCCTCCTTTGCACAAAGCAAATAGAACATGAACTTGTCCGTAAATGTTTATATTCACCTTACGTCTCCGATCCAAACTCTTCAAAGAGACCGCCAAGGCCTGCGCACTGATGCTGAGCTCATTTCAATCCTCCAACGGGCATGGTTGGTTCCAAAGGACGGCCCTGTTGATCCAGCTGTTGAGGCTAAATTCAGCCTCAATTCAGTTGTTGGTGACGAAGGTTCGTCGACAGATTCCTAGTATTTCGGAAGAAGCTGAGTCATACGGGCGAATTTGGCAGGATCCAACTTCAGCAGTGGTAAAAAGCAACTGCGAGCGCTCGTCAAAAATAGCAGCTTTATTGTCTTGGTTAGTCCCGAAAAACTCGGAAGAAGGCTATATTCAATCCATCTCATCTGTTTAGGACGAAGCCATGAGTAGTGTTGACTCCAAGATGGACGCCAAGATTCAACAAACCATTCAAGATGAATTCGTCGCATTCACGTTGCTCTGCATCGCCCACCGCTTTAACACCGCTGGTGAGGTCTTTTTAAAAGCACCAAAACCTCTCTGGCTCATTCATTATGATCGCGTCCTCGTTATGGATGACGGAAAGGTCGCGGAATTCAATACCATTTTAAACCTCTTTGACAGGCCTGATTCCATTTTCCGCTGCCTTTCTGATGACGCCCACCTTCAACGCTCCGATATCCTGAAACTACATCACGATCAAGGGGTGGATTGAAGTTGGGAGACTATGTTAAATCAAGCTGAACCTGCATCTGCTGTAACGGTCCCATTCCTACGGTCCCGTACTTCCGACTTTCATTGCATCTTATCGGGCACGTTCCCTACCTTATCTTTTCATTAGTCCGTTTATTCTCATTGTTTCTGTGTCATCCGATATCTACGCACCTTGGTATATAGTCAGCTGGTCGTACTAGTTACTCTCTTCAGCGACTACTATTACGTTTCACTCCATCTTTAGTGTTCCTCTGTGTGCCAAACTCCCCCTCGTGGATTTCTCCCAGCCACCGCGAACGCTTTTTGTCACACCTGTTGGCCACTCTGTTGGCTGTGGATGAGAGTGGCCATCGGCCGTTCACTGGAATCAAGTTGCGTGCATGAACGACCCGTCAGTTACTCACTGAATGTCAATACGGAAAATATTATTACTCCGCTTTGTGAATGCCGAGAGGCAACATGGCTGGTTCACAGCATGCTTTGGCCACTAGCGCTTGACTAGCGCCCATCAAGGATGGGAGGATGTGACATGCCATTACATTACCTTCCAATCTATCTCCGCTCACCCCTAGACTAGTAAAATGTGGTTAGCATGGTTCCTCGTAGACTTGCCTTCAGTCTCAATGAGATTGGTATATGAAATCACAGAAGACAAATGTTTTTGTGACTCCGAATTCGGCAAGTCAAACCCAGGTAATTATCGATCCCAAATCAGTTGTCGCCTGTTGAGCTAAAAACGAGTTGCACTTCAGATAAATTTCCGAACTCATAGCTGCTTCTGAACCTTGTCCCCGTTTTCATTCAAGCCATGATCTTTCTCATCCTACTGTATCTGTGTTTCTTTTCAGGGCCTTGGAACACCCTTGCTCTTCCAACAGACTCGCGACCACCAGAAATCCTCCCCAGAACCCATCTTCCATCCATCTTCATTCGCGATCAAAGCGAGTTCGATACTCGATCGATATACAACATAATTTGGAGTTGCTTTTCAACATTATTCACATGTACATGGATCACCGTCCATCCCAATATCCCGGCGCCTGACGATTCTCAGTCCTGGGCAGTCATTAGAAGGCGGCTGGCAATCATGGGATATCTCCTCCTTATTCCAGAATTCATCATCTTGTGGGCAGCGCGACAATACTTTGACGCGTGTTATTTGACGGAAAAATATGAAAAAAATCATCCGGACTGGACACGAGCTCACTCATTCTTCCTCATCATGGGCGGGTTCACGCTTCATAAGGGAAAAAAGCCGGTGCAGGTACTGGAGGCTAAGGACTTGGAGGAATTATCGGAAGCAGGGAAGATTCAATGGCCAACGATTACCAAGGAGGAGATCGCGGATCGAAGCAAAGGGGATTATCTATCCAAGACGATCGTCCTCTTTCAAACGACGTGGTTTGTCGTACAATGCATCGCTCGGGGGGCATATGGCCTAACCGTGACGGAGTTGGAGGTGGTTACCCTCGCATTTGCCAGTCTCACTGGAGTTATCTATTTTCTTTGGTTGGACAAGCCCCTCGACGTCCATTGTTCCATCCCAATTCACCTTCTGGATGGTAGTCTCGGGAAAATCGAAGAGGTTGTTGATAGTGAGGAAGAGGAAGATAGTGAGGAAGAAGAAGATAGTGAGGAAAAAGAAGATAGCGAGGAAGAAGTTAGTGAGGAAGAAGAAGTTAGTGAGGAAGAAGAAGTTAGTGAGGAAGAAGAAACTGACCCACAAATTATTCCCTCCCCAAATATCTATGAAGAACTCCGACCTGAGGGAGTTGAGAACATGATTGCGAGCCCCGGCCCACTTCCAACAACCTCAATTCAAGTTGATGCATCCACGCCTAATCTAGTTCCTACTCGACTGCAGCAATTTCGGGCTTTCATACGAAATACCTGCAAGAAAAAAGGGACATTATCTGGGCTCAGATACGTATTCATCAGCTTTCCCCTGAAACGATTTTGGGGGGGTTTACAAGACATGTGGGGCTGCCACAATCTGGGAGACAAAATCCTTCGGGTACCCACATTTTATTCACCCGATTCACCCCACTGTGTCCATCCCGACGTCCTACGACTCCTACCATGCAAGTCAGCACCTGTGGGGGTTGCAACATGCGTAGCGATAGTTTTTGGGGTCATTCACTGCATCCCGTGGTCTTTCCACTTCGCCACATTGGAAGAACGATGGGTGTGGAGAATATCGGCCATCTTCGTTTTAGGCGTGCCCCTTCCTTGGGCCCTCCATTTGCCCTACCTCCATACGTTGTCGGAGAATAATAACTCCATTTGGATGGACCTTTGCTTTTGTTTTATGGCGCTGATCTTCTTTACGATGGATTTCCTTTATATCATTGCACGGATGATTCTCCTCGTCCTTCCTTTCGTGGCTCTCCGCGCCCTCCCACCCGGTGCATATGTTCAGCTGAACTGGATCAGCTTCCTACCCCATATATAAACTCCACCACATCGCTTCAACCACAATTTTTGACGGTCATTACTTGTGAAAGTTCAAATGGAAACGATGTTCTATTTACTAGCCTTCCTACTAGCATCCCGGAGTCCGATCGGCGTGTAGTTAGCGGGATATCTATACATCTATGTTGTGTAATTGATACGTTCATCTCTATCTTCTGATCATTCTCTGCGGCGTTGACCATCCTTCCTGTTGATTTTACTTACTCTCTAGGATATTTCCTTTCCTCTCGTATTTCTGCCTTCGTACTCTCGACTCGTACTTAGTAGCTGAAGCACAAGAGATTACTAGCATATGCGAAGAGCGGAGACCTACAACGCAGACAAAATTTTATAAGTACTTAGCATAGACGAAGCAATAGTCAGAGCATACAGTCAATATTGTAAAGGGCTCACTTCCTACTCTTGAATGGTCGTCGAGAGTGTCAGTCCAAACGTACTCAGACGGTAAATGTGAGCCTCAGCCCGTGGTGGTCACTGCAAGGGATATAGTCGGAGGGCTCGCCGGGCTTGGGCACCTCGATCAGACCAAGGCGCAGAATCTCTATGACCTTCGCCTGTACGCCCAACATCGCAACCTTGTCCAACCTTCCAGGTCCCAGTCTGGGATTTCGTTCCCTATCTACTCCCCAGGTGGCCCCGTCAAACCCTTTCCCTCCATGCAAAGCGACCCACGCGTCCACCAGTCGGTTCTTGTCGAGCAAAGCATGATCCTCGGAGCTGATGGCGTTGAAGTCTCCCGCGATCAGTCCACCACCGCACCCAGGCTTGCGCAAGAGGTTGGCAAGGATCTCCAACTGCTCGGTACGGTAATGTAGTGTGTCCCCAAGGGAATCGAGATGAACGTTGACGAGACGATATGTTGTGGATGTTGTTGTAAATGGGGGGATAATGTCCACGGAAAGCGCACATCTCCCATACTTGCTGGGGAGTGTGATGCGGGAAACGGGACCAAGCATGAACTTTACCCCTCCCTCGACCTCATCCTCCTGCTTCTGCGACTCCAAGTCAAAGGCAAAGGCAAAGCGCTCTCTAGACAACAACGTCATGTTCGCAAAGGGTACTCCCTCGAACGACGTTCGGTCCTCGGCATCCGTCACAAGGAAGGCTTCGCGAACTTTCGGATTTCCCAGGATAGAAGTATGGACGGCGGACGTGACTTCTTGGAGAAAGATAATATCAGGAGGTTTAGATTCCTTGAGGATATCGTCGAGGAGTAGTTTTGCTCGTGCAATGGGACGTGAGGAGAAGGCGTCCAAGTTTTGTGTTATGAGAGAAAGGCGGGATGGCAACTGGCTCGGCGTGCATCTTGATATTGAAGATACTGGTGCCCAAAGTCGGTTGGACTTGAAAGCAGAAAGAGTCCGTTGACGTCCGCCATAAAGCGCTAAGGTTTGATCTCGGTGTGGTTTTTACACGACACGTGCTCTTTCGGCAAGTCGGCTTGGCAAGCGCTCAAATGCTTCCAAATCCATCCATCTTAGTATTCCATGATATCACATCCATTTTTAGACTGCCCTTAAGGCCCCATGTTCAGGTACCTACTTAGTATCCTCACAATGGTTATCTGCATATGTAATTTATATTCTCACCAACCTTGCACTGCGACATTCCTTCTATAGGGGTTTTGGTGAGAGAGTAAGTCTTTATCATGGAAAACTATTTTTGGGGATGTAGAGTGAGAACGGCATTGCAACACAGCAATTTTCCGCTTTCCGCAGTTGGATCGCTCCTCTGATGTACTATATAGTAGTAGTACCCCCTCAAGTTCACCGTAATTTTTTATATAATACATTTAATTTGCCTTGGGCGAGGTACGGAAAAGGGTGGGACCGTGACACCAGCTTATCCAATAAATATAAAGGCCAGCACAAAACGGAAACCGGATTCCGGATTCCGGACTTTCCAATATCGCGATGTTCCCACTGCTGGCTCTCATTCAGCTGCAGTATTAAGAACGCGACAAAAAAACAATCCAGCGAGCCTGCCCTTGGAACCTGCATGGAAATGAGATTTCGAGATATTTTCCACCACTCGCCCGTATCGTGAAGGAGGGAGCTTGAATGTAATGCCGGGTTCGTTTAACACACTCTCTGGCTAGGTAAAGTGTCGCCGGCGGCTGGACACCAGCAAGAAGCGTCAGTGGGAGATCACGCAGCCATCTCCCCAGTCCCGTAATTTTATGGACCCTATGCACTCCATAGAGTCATTGTGGAGTCTTCAAATCCCGTTTGCTCTGCGTTTTTGTCATGATCATTTACCTGAGGCTGCCGACACAGCCTTTTCATTATTTCCCAGCCTGTTAGTATTCTAATTATCTCAGGTTGCACTGCATTTATCACAGCCCTGGTGTCTATATATGCTTCCCTTCCTCAGGATCCTTCTCATAGTACTCACATCTAATTATGGTGTGCCTACTAGTATATATATACATAGTTTGTAGTAGATAGACCTCAGCTTCAACTTCATTTGGCTTGGATTCTGACAGTCCAGGAGTTTGTTCGCACTGAATGATACACCCCAGCTCTATCCATCAACTTCCTTAATCATACCTCCCCATTCTGAAAATTACTCTAAGCTTTGTCTCGTTTGCATGCAATATCAACCTCCATGGAAACAACTCCTAACATGCCTGTTCCTAAATGCGTTCTTGTAATCGGCGGTGGCCCAACAGGCCTTGTAACTCTCCGAAATTTAACAGAACGGGGGCAGTTTGAACATGTCGAGCTCTATGAGCGGAGAGACAACGTCGGCGGTGTATGGCGAGTAATTTACTCCTCGTTCTCATACCAATCTATTCCTTGCGGAGTGCCTATTCGCTTATTTCTTACTAACAGGTATTTCGAAGAGGAAGACAATGCCAACCGAAACCCTAGTTGGCTTTCACCCGCCTACAAAGGGCTTATCGGCAACGTCCTACCTGAGTTTCTGACATTTTCTGGGCATCCCTTTCCTGAACCGCCCATGACACCCCACCAGCCATTCCCAACGCTAAAGGAAACTTATGAATATCTGCGCAGTTTCCGAAACCTTATCTCGAATCAGGTGCTATAAAATTGAGCAGGGAAGTTGTACGTGTGGCCGAGATGAAAGATGGGAAAGGGTGGAGTGTGCTTTCGAAGGATTGGAATAAAGGCGAAGGACGGCCCAGGGAGGTGGAAGAATTGTGGGATGCTGTTGTCGCTGCAGTTGGTTGGTATGATCACCCTGTTTGGCCGGAGACGGAGGGGTTGGATGAATTGCGGCAACGAGGGCTGGCCAAACACGCAAAATGGTGGCGCGGTCCAAAAGGATACGGAGGAAAGGTGAAAATCTCAACTCATATTATGCCCTCTTTTTCTTCTCGAAGTTAACTCGCTTTATGAAGAAATCGCTGGTGATCGGGAATGCAAACTCTTCCAATGATATTGCTGCCCAACTTGCGCCACACTCAGATGGACCGGTTTACCAAAGTATTCGCCGTCCTGCTTTTCCAGGATTCCCAAGTCTTCCAGACGAACGTATCAAGATGGTCGCTCCGGTTTCCAAATACATCATTAAACCCTCAGAGCAAGGTGATAAGTTCGACACACACCTCTCGGACGGGACGATCCTAGCCGACCTGGACACCGTCCAACTTGGGACAGGATACCGACCCTTTCCCTCCTTCATACGTGTCTTTGAACATTCCCAGGAAGACTATCTCCACGTTCCGATTATGAAGGACGACACATCACCATACCACGTGCCCTACCTGCATCGACTCATCATGTATGCGTACAATCCCTCTTTGGCATTTATCGGTTTGCCGATGGCGTTCACCCCTTTCACAATTGCAGACATCGCGAGCACCTGGCTTTCATTGGCATGGCGTGGAGAGATGTCATATCCTGAGACTAGTGTTTGTAAGTTAGGTTAGTTAACTGGAAAATAACCGAGACCGGACCGGACCCTAACTGATCAAGACCGGAAAATACTCTAACCGATCAAGACCGTAACCGCGGTCCGGTCCTCGGTTAGTTTAGTCTCTCGTAGACAGTCTTCGATATATGTGATGTGCCCTACGGATCACGATATATGAAGTCTGTTGTTTACCACGCCCCCAAAACCGTGCTAGAAAATGTTTATGTAATCTTCGGACTTTGAAATTACCTTTCCCTCTATTGAACAGACGGATAAAAGGGTCCTTTCAGATTTATT
>Ga0307509_10008309_pt1 | contig 13259 bp, 11 predicted proteins | sample 10_EM_MG_FD_202245 | JGI IMG/M metagenome (GOLD analysis project Ga0307509, IMG submission 202245) | Populus trichocarpa ectomycorrhiza microbial communities from riparian zone in the Pacific Northwest, United States - 10_EM | ecosystem: Host-associated > Plants > Roots > Unclassified | place...
ATAAAAAAAACAAAAAATAAAAAAAAAAAAAAAAAAAAAAAAAAAAAAAGGTACAAAGACAGCATTCAGCTTTAACGCTATGGCCAACAAAAACCGTACCCTCCTCACCCCAGGAAACATCCAAACACCCAAGTCCCTGTGGTATGAGACCAACCACACATCTCGCCTATCGCCCAACCAAATCCTCCAAACATACACGTTCACCTGAAGGAAGTAGAAAGGAAAGAAGCAAGCACGAAGGAGAGGAGAACCCTTAGTGACATCTACTACAGAAAATATACAAAGATAAAAAATAAGTGAACCCCTGACAAAGGAAATTTACGTCTGATGAGTGACGTGGATCAGCCTGAGCTAGGAAGTGAGAGTATGGACCTGAGCAGCGGAGCAGTGCCGGGAGACGAAGGGGTGCCCGATGGCAGGATGGTGAAATGGATGGAGGAGACTCTGATGAGGGGTCCCCAGTGGGAGTGCCAAGGCGGTATGAGCGACGGCCAGAAGGACAGGCGTAACCGAGGCGGGTTTTTGAATAGTGAGCGAAGATCGACTGCGGGAGGGAAGTAGTAAGGTGCCAGCTGAGGGTGCGGGAAGGGGGGAGGTGGGTGCAGCTGTGATCGAGCAACGGGACGAAGACCAAGAGGGTGGAGGGAGGGGGATGTGAGGAGGAAGGACAGTCCGAACAGATGAGATGACCGACTAGAGTAACCGCGGCCGATGCTTTTCCGAATGCGAAATGAAGACGAGGTGCTGAATTTACTAACCGAAGTGTTCCCCGACAGGAACACACAATCGAGACGGAAAGGTACTTCGCCAAGGGCTTGGAAAGGTCAGCGCCGACCTTGAGCAAAGAGGACAGAATGCCGACCGTGGAAAACCTAAGCGAGGTGCAAAGGAAGTCCGGGGTAAAGGGGAGAACTGAACTTCATGAGCGGAAGTCCACGACGAACAGGAACAAGAACCCTGTGGAGGAGGGGGTAGACCCCAGAGGGAGAGGAGGGGTTGTAGCATCGCTCCCCTAGACAGAAGCCATCAAGCGGGAGGAGAGGGGGTTGTGGTGGATCCCACCATGATTTCCCTGGTGTTGAGATTTCAATCGCCGGAGGTGTAGGGGAGATGGTTTGTGCTAACTACTGTGACCGTTTTTTTATTTTTACTTTTTTTTTATTTAATAATCATATGGTCATTGTTTCTACGGTACAAGAAATGACCTGCATCTTTAACACTATGGCCAAAACAAAACCGAAAATCAAGCTAACAATCAACAAAAGAAAATAAATATAACCAGTTCCCCCAACGCGACCAATAAGCGTCGCAAAGCAGCCGTAGCTAAAAGAAAATATAAACCGCTAAACTAGTCTCGAGGGCCAGGGGCGGGTGGGGCAGTAGTTTGGAGGAGGGGCTTCGGGAGAGGAGCGTGGAGGGAGGGGTCAAGCGGGGGCATCCCAGGTGGGAAACCAGTGGCGGTGGTGCCAATGAACTCAGCCAGGGCAATGAGCAGCTGCTGGTCGGACCAGATCGGGGCCTCAGGGGCCAGGGATGAGACCCCTTGGAGGAGACGGGATCTCTGATTGGCGGAAGAGGGGCATGACAGTATGGCATGTTCGAAGGTCTGCGGGGCCTCAGAGCACACCGGGCAGGACGTGTCGCCGTCAGAATTGCCCGAAGAGGGGTGAGCCGCCAGACAGCTTTTCCCAAAACGCATCTGGTCTATTCTCCCTGCAACGAACTTGCCTAAGCCCATGAAGGGATGGGGGCGCCTCAAGGGTGGAAAGGGGTAGTAAGGGGGGGCTGGGACGGCAGACCACTCGGAAAGGAGGTGTTTTTCAGCTCTAAACTTGAGGCGAGTATAGGAGGGGACAACCCCCGGGACTGGGGGCAGGTAGTCTGTTAAGTGGAGGGAGATGGGTGGGAGCGTCGAGATGTCGTGTATAAGGGGGGCGGCCATGCTAGCCAAAGCTGTGATGGCTTTGTGCCGGTACCTAGGGTTCCTGGTTTTGTCTGAGGTAGAACGCCAGTCGAGGTTGAAGAAGAGATAAGGTTGGGAGGTAATTTTCCCACGCGCTATCAAGGCAGCACAGCACGGTGGGGCGAGAAGGTGGGGACGGACTTAGGGAGACGAGCTGTGGCAGGGTTTATCTCCAGGGGGGAGCACATGAGCCTTAGGCCAGCAAGGCGGCGTTGATGGCGTACCAAAACAGGTAGCGGGGGAAGACAGGCTTCCCTGTGCAAACATGCTATGTTGGTTGAGTAGAAGCAGTTGGTTATCCATCTGCAGACCCGATGCCAGAAAACGGACATCGGGCCCATGATAGATGGGGGAGGGTTCCAGACGGCGGACGCATATAGAAGAATTGGAGTAAGGAGCGAACGCGCCAGGGAGAGACAGAGGTAGGGTGCGAGGCCCATCCTAGGGGGGGCGAGGCGATGAATCGTGGCCAGGGCGGCATTTGCAAGTGTGTACCCCCTGGAAAAATGGGACCTTGGGTCAAAGGCAGGGGTGAAGATGAAGCCCAACCACTTTAGGTGGGATTTCGGATAGAAGAGCTGATCCTCTAGCTGTACCGGGAGGGAGCACGGCGGCTCATTGCTCCTGGCGGTCCTCCAGTCGATTAGTTCGGTCTTGGGAACGGAGAAGGAGATGTTGATTGGGGAGGCCTTTCTCTTGAGCGCTGAGAAGTACTTCTGAAGGAGGCGGAAGTTAGTCCTGTAGGAGGGTGAGGCCACTGTGACAGCAAAGTCGTCGACATAGGAGATAATAAGTTACCTGAGGATTTCCAGGTGGAGGGAGGAGACGTATATGACAAACAGAAGTGGGGAGATGGGGGATTCATGACGAACCGCGACCGAGACAGGAGCAAAGAGGTGAGGGGACCCTTGGAACGTGAGGCGGCAGGTGCGGTCTCTGAAGAATGAACCGATCCACTGGACCAGGTACGGGCTGACCCCCTCTCTGCGGAGGAGAGAAAGGAGTAAGGGAGACTCCACGTTGTCAAAACCACTCTTGACATCGAGGAACAGAGTGGAGACTTTGTATCGGAGGCAGTGTAAGGACTCAAAATTGTGTTGTAGGCTGAGGGCGGCATCAGTGGTTGATCTCCCAGGGAGGGACCCGCATTGAAGACGGTAGATGAGAGAGCATATCGCTGCTTGGGCCGAGAGGCGGGAAGCCACCACCCTCTCAAGGATCTTCGAGAGCGTTCGGAGGAGGACGATAACCCTAAAGGAGGAGGGTGAGTCGTACAAGGGTTTACCCGGCTTGACAAGGAGAATACCAAGTGCTTTTTGAGTGAGGGAGGGTGAAATCCGTGGGCTAACAGGGGGACCAGGAGGGAAGGAAGAAGGGAGGGCTTGATGCGATGTACAGACTTCCACACAGAGTACGGGATGTGGTCCGGGCCAGGGGCGGAGGTGTTTGAGGATTTGGAGAGGGCCCTGGATACCTCTTCGGAGGTGAGGGGGGTATAGTCCTCGTAACGCGTGAGGCAGAGGAGAGGGGGAGGTGGGGGATTGGTGGGGAAGAAGTGGTCAAGAAGCATTTCCGCTAGCTCGGCCGGGTTGGAGGCCCCTGGTAAGTCCAGGAACCTCTGTGGTGGGCAACCAAATGCGAATCTCTTGGCCGTCCAGAGGGAGCGAGGGGTGGCCGAGGACAAGAAGTCCGACCAGTAGGTATTCTTGGCTGAGGCGATGGCCTTAAAGTATGTTCTCCTCGAGCTGTTCACATTGCTCCAGCTGAGGGGGGACGGGTCGAGGCGGAATATCCTTGCAAACTTGTGATATTCCCTCCTTAGTGACAACCGCCGAGGGGACCACCATGTCTTCGAACGGGGCCCTGGACACTTGCTTGGGGCTTGGGAAGTTAGGAAGGAGGTGAGGCGGGTAGAGGAGATGTCGAACCACCTACTTAGGGAGTTAGGCGTGGGTATCGCTAGGCAGGCCAGTGTGGTGAAGGAATCCTGTGCCTTTCCTACCGCATCTAGGTCAAGGACGGCCCACTGTGGAGTTGGGGGGGGCAGCATAATCGCGGGAGGTTTCAGTTTATCACACATGGAACATGGTCTGAACCAGTGGAGGGGAGCGTGGTGTCCCATGAGGAGAAGAGGGAGGAGAGGGCGGTGTTCGCGAAGGCCAGGTCCACTACAGAGGGTCGCGAAATGGTGTCAAATGGGAACCAGGTATAGACCCCGGGGGTGTTGAGAAGGTGGTACGGGACGTCAAAGGCGGCATTAAAGTAGCCTGTGGAGATAATAAATTCCCTTTCGGATAGCGAGCGGCAGGGATCTGCTAATGCATGGTGGAGGTTAAAATCACCTAGAACCAGGTGAGGGTATAAAAGAAAAGAAAAAACCCGCTCAGGCGATATGGAGCGGTAGGGAGGACTATTTGTGCGAAGAAGCTACACCGAGGTGACCCTGAGGGGGCGGTGGGGTGATCCGAATAGACACGCCGGAGAAAAAACATCAACTGAAAGCATCTCCAAGGAGTTATGGAAGACAGTCGAGCAGGACAAGTGCTGGTTCAAGGTATGAGAAACATAAATGGCAACCTGTGGGCAGCCAGGAGGGGGGGGGGGCGAAGGACATAAATCCCAGGAATGTTGGTAGAACCGAATGTCTGGAGGGGGGGTCTTGAATAGCAACAAACAAAGGAGGGTGAGGCAGCATAGTAAAGCTGTGAAAAAGCGAAAGAAAAACATCCCAGCTCCCAAGGGAGTTATGTTGTACGATTGGAAAAGATGGGAAGAGAGCCCTGCTGTCGGTATATCGTGTGAAAAAACTCTCCATTAATGGGCAGAGCCCGCGGAGGAGTCGGAGTCTAGAGATTCGTCACTGCTCTCTCTTGGCGCGATATTGGTGATGGTGATGGTGCGTTGCTAACTACTGTAACTGTCTTTTTTTTCTGTTTTTTCTTTTTTTCTTTTTTTAAATCATATGCATTTGTTTAAGGTAGAAAGACAGCATTCAGCTTTAACGCTATGGCCAACAAAAACCCTCTCCTCCTCACCCCAGGAAACATCCAAACCCCCAAGTCCCTCTGGTATGAGACCAACCGCACATCTCGCCTATCGCCCAACCAACTCCTACGAACATACACGTACATACGAAGGAAGTAGAAAGGAAAGAAACAAGCAGGAAGGAGAGGAGAACCCTTAGTGACATCTATAAAAAAGCCAAAAGGGCAAACAAAAGGAATGTATGAACCCCTGGCAAAGGAAAGTTACGTCTGATAAGTGACGTGTAGCAGCCTGAGCTAGGAATTGAGAGTGTGGAGCTGAACGCCGGAGCGGTGCCGGGGAAGAAGCGGTGCCCGATGGCAGGATGGGATAAGAATGGCGGAGACTCTGATGAGAGGTCCCCAGTGGGTGTGCCAAAACGGCATTAGCAACGGCCAGAAGGACGGGCGTAACCGAGGCGTGTTTTTGTATAGCGACCGATAGATCGTCCGCGGGTGCGAAGCAGTAAGGTGCCAGCTTAGGGGGTGGGAGGAGGGGGGGTGGATTTAGCTGTAACCGAGCAACGGGACGAAGACCAAGAGGATGGAGAGAGGAGGTTGTGTGGAGGAGAGTAGTCCAAACACTTGAGACGACCGACTAGAGTAACCGCGGCCAATGCTTTTCCGAATGCGAAATGGGGATGAGGTGCTGAAGTTACTAACCGAAGTGTTCCCCGACAGGACCACATAACCGAGACGGAATGGTACTACACAAAGGGCTAGGAGTGCTCAGCGCCGACCGTGAGTGAAGGGGATGAAATGCCGACCGTGCAAAACCTAAGCGAGGTGCAAAGGAAGTGCGGGGTAAGGGGGAGAACTGAACTTCATGAGCGGGAGTCAACGATGAACAAGGACAAGAACCCCGTAGAGGAGGGGGTAAACCCCTAAGGGAGAGGAGGGGAGATATCATCACTGCCCTAGGCAGTAGCCATCAAGGGGGAGGAGAGGGGGTGGTGGTGGAATCCCACGATGATTTCCCTGGTGTTGAGATTTCAATCGCCGGAGGTGTAGGGGAGATGGTTCGTGTTAACTACTGTGACGGAGTCTCCTCCTTATATATACACTCTTCACGCCAACAACCCTAACCCTGGTGACTCACAACTCGCGTCACACAGTCCTATGACTGATAATGAGTCATGCCCGAAATCCATCAGATGACTCCTATGAGTCACTACCCAACATACCATAAACCAATCATAAAACATAAAACATATCAGGTGCGCAAAGCACGTCACCTGCGTTAAACCCGTGACTCATAATGTGAGTCACGCGCAACAGTCATTACATCATTGTGACTCACAATCGTGAGTCATTGAAACATCAACCAATTATAATATAACAATGACACGCAAGGACGAGGCATGTGAGAGCTTATGAGTCAACTGACTGCATAACGTGAAACCTAAACATACCTTATGACTAATAACTATTAGTCATGTGAAATCTGCCTTGCTTAGTCATGATTTGTGACAGCGACTAACTAGTTTAACTAGTTTCAATCCTGGTGTCGCTCCCTGCACAATTCATCCGCCTTTGCCTGCGTCCGTTTAGACACCCACAATTCGGAGATGATGTCTTTCGTGTGATGAAATCTTCTCGCGTATTCATCTATATAATCTATGGTCTCGGAAGTGTGGCTTCGATATTATGCCATCATAGTGAAGTCCTGCAGCGATCCGACGCAAGTGAGCCAATATCTGAAAGGGTGTATCTAAGTACTATCAGGACGTCTTGATGGCCCGGCGAGAACTCCCAATAGGCAACACCCATGATTCCTCATGTCTTTACATTGCCACTGTTTGACCTTGCGATAGGGCCTTTTGGGGACATAAAATCCAAGGTAGGGGGGCAAAGCTTTCCAGGCATCATCAAAAGCTCATTGTCGGACATGTTTCTTGAGAAATTCTTGTATCCAGTCTATCATATACTTGCAGAGTCCTAAATAAACTGTATGTAGCATATCCAGCTTGTGCAGATCTGGTGCTGAAACTTGGAGAAGGCTGTGTAAAACCTTTTTGCCAATCTTGATACCAAGTGTTTCAAGTGTATCCCAGAAATGTTCAATCTCGGTGCGGTTGGTCTCACTTTCTTCTTGGTAACGCTCATATCAGGTATAATTTCTAGCACAATTAGGCACTCAAGGAATTCCTAGATCCTGGGTTGGGACCGCGCATTTGGGACAGGCGATTGATTTGATTACCTGGAGCCAAATATTTTCTATATGGTCTGTGTTCCAGGCTGACAGGATTGGGAAGCATCTTCAGATCTTGCCGTTAGCACAATCTATTAGTACGCCTTTGCGTGCCGTGCCTTTGACCTGTTCAAAGATGAGTTGGACGCTGCCTTGCAGTGTGTCGGCATTGATCTGTCTTTGGAGTTTATTTGTTGACGAGGTACCGGCCAGTTTCTGGAGAACTGGCAGAAGGGCAAGAAGGAGAACTCTGAGGGATCCTGGTTTATTGCCTCTGCTGGATGTAAGATTACCGATTGCAATATAGCCAGGCCATGCTTTCTTGTCTCCGGAAATGTTTGTGAGATGCCTCTGATCTGACATCCCGATGATGGGAACTACAGTGGCCTCTTTTGCGAGTGTATTCTATAAAGGTTCAGGAACGTTTCACTTCAAAGCGCATAGGAGAGTTTACTTGAACGTCCCACCACCAGTCAGAGGTATGCATTTCTGAAAATATTCTCTCTCCGCACTGGTGGTATTCACGGCCTGGCGCGTAGATGAAATCATCTCGATAGGCAATCTGACAAAGAAGATATCTGACGTAGTGTAAGATATTACAATAGAAGAAGGATAATATTCTCTGATTGTCCGCGACTTTTCCTTCAAACCATTGTAGATTCTGGCCAGAAGGATCTAGGCGCGGTAGATGATTCTCGAACGTATGCCTGGAGTTGTAGCCAACTGATGCCGAGTTCCCGTGTCAATTCGTCAAGTAATCATTGATTCGTGATTTTGGTACCTTCCTTGCGATGAACCAAGACCCAAGATTGATGCCTTGCCCATTTGTAAATGGCGCCCATGGGTTCTCGCACAGATAACTGTTGTCTTCCTGATACCCTTGAACATCTCAAATGCATTCCCCAGCATCTGTATACTGGCCCTGTTGGGCACCACCAAAGGTGTTTTCGTTGGGTACGTTGGTATTTGAGTCATTCATAGGTCTATTTGGGATCACGTCGCCTTCATATGGAGCAGGATGATTGCCTTCTTCAGATTTGTAGTGTGAATCAGGGCACTCACTTAGATCGTTGATGTTGTATATATCTCATTCAGAGTTGTATATGATGTTCGTAGTAGTGGATGCGAGTACGATGTCGAGATTGGTGTGTGCTATTGTTAGATGCTTCGCGTATCTGCCAGACCGGACCTACCTTTGGTGACAAAATGACGATTTGACGGGCATAGTGGATTTCAATTGTGTCAATGTGTGGTGCTGAAGTAGATTGTATTGCAATTTTGTCTGGATGTTAACGCGTGTTCGTGAGATGTTGATGCAAGGGCTACGCAAACATTGCTGTATCCTCACAGGGTAATCAGGTTTAGCGTCATGGCTCACGAGGTCATCTGGTATTAGCTGTTTATCATTTGGCCTCCAACTTGTAACCAGATTTAGATAAATCTATTGAAAATCTGATCAGTCAATTGATAATTGTTGTATATCTTCTTGATGTTGATAATCGGCAGTGTGGATCTTCAATCTTGAAACAGAAAAATGAATTCTTTATCGATTGCAAGCTTCTAGAATATGTGTGAGTTCTGTATATAATGTGGGTTGATCTTGACGGAAGGATAGTCATACCTGGAATACCTCAGCAAACTCGCATCACGCAATCCACACTATTCTCAAGACTTCTCAAGCATCTCTTAGTCTATCTATATACATCAAAGAGCAATCAACATGGCACAAAACATAATCAAAGTACTGTACGTATTCATGCAAGATGGAGGTCATTTGCAAACTCCGCCGGAACAAAGGTATGAACTTCCTCCCAGCAGTCTAATAGGGACTATCGGCATGCGTCGCAGGAAGCCAGATGGTCCAAGGATTAGCCCTAATAAGATGAACATGGGCTTCACAGTTGGGAAACCCAGCGAGGATCTGTATAAGGCTTGGAGGAAGTGTGTTAAAGATCTTATGACTGCAAGGAACTTTGTGCTACTAAATAACAAACCAGCCAGTTATCCTGACGCGGACTACCTCCCAATCTAAACAAGCATGAGGGCATTGTTGCCTGCCTGCGATCTCATGGCCACTGCTGTGGCTGCGAATAATCAGTCTCATATAACGGAGGTCGAAGAGGAACTCGTTGACGAAATCAAGGACTGTCTTAAGAAGCTTCAAGACACGAAAAAGGGCTAATGGTATTCTAGCGAATTCATGGCTGGTGCTGGCGCAGATGACACAGGACACGCCGTTACTACCTCGGGACACGCCTATTTTCTGGGGTTCCGCAATGGTTATACCTAACCTGGGTTAACTTCCACAAAATCCTCCAGTGGCCATAATTCCAGGAGCACCACAGCCTCAAGCGCAGCAAGTTAATCTCGCTCCAACACCACAAGTCATTGTGGCTCCCAAGGGCAATAGTGGTGCGTCTGGAAGTGTCCTACCTCAACCTGTCAACAACGCTCCCCCGGTACCTGTCACCCAGGCTCAACTGCGCAATGACAGTCCATCTGCAAATATTGTAGCTAAAGCGGTTGTCAACCCTGCCCCGGCACCACTGATCTATGCTCAACAGGGCAATGCTGGTGAGTCGGGAAATGTCCTACCTCAAGCGGTTGTCTACCCTGCCCCGGCACCACTCATCCAGGCTCAATAGGGCAATGCTAATACATGGGGAATTGTCCTACCACTAGTGGTTGTCAACCCTGCCCAGGCCCCTGTCACCCAAGCTCAACCAGCCACTGGCGCTGCGTCTTGAAGTATCATACCTCAACCTGGCAACAACACTCCCCCTGCACATGTCGCCGAGGCTCAACCAGCCACTGGCGCTGGGTCTAGAAGTGTCCTACCTTAACCTGTAAACAACGCTCCTCCGGCACCTGTAGCCCAGGCTCAACTGCGCAATAGCGGTCGATCTGCAAATCTCCTACCCCCAGTGGTTGTCAACCCTTTACTGGCACAACTCATCCAGGGTCAACAGGGCAATGCTCGTACGTCTGGAAATGTCCTACCTCAAGTGGTTGTCAACCCAGCCCCGGCACCACTCATCCAGGCTCAACAGGGCAATGCTGGTGGGTTGGGAAGTGTCCTACCTCTAGCTGTTGTCAACGCTGCCCCGGCACTACCCAGGCAGGCTGAACAGGGCAATGCTGGTACATCGGGATGTATACTACCTCTAGCTGTTGTCAACCCTGTCCTGGCACCACTTATCCAGGCTCAACAGGGCAATGCTGGTGCGTCGGGAAGTGTCCTACCTCTAGCTGTTGTCAACCCTGCCCCAGTAACTGTCGCCCTGGTTCAACCAGCCACAGATGATGCGTTCGCAAGTGGCTTAAGTTAACCTGTCAACAACGCTCGCCCAGCACCTGTCACCCAGGCTCAAACGGCGAATCCTGCTGTGTCAGGAAGTGTCCTACCTCAATCTGTCAACAATGCTCGCCCAGCACGTGTCGCACAGGCTCACCCAGCCACTGGCGGTGCCTCTGTAAGTGTCCTACCTCAAGTGGTTGTCAACCCTGCCCCACCACCAGTCATCCAGGCTTAACAGGGCCCTGCTGGTCTATCTGGAAATGTTGTCCCTGTACCACAGACTGACAACTCCGACAATGGAGAAGGTGAAATTGTGCGTGCTTCTTCAGATAAGCACCCCACCCCAGGCAGGCACTGACAAGCTCGCCTTAGGAATCACCAGGCTCGAAACATACTGCGAACAGGTTAGATCCTTTCATATTTACTGATATAATTTGTATTTTCACTCACAAACATTTGATACACCGATTGGTGCGCTCTGCTTGGGCGGCCACCTACTGTGCGTATCTTGTATGTCCTTCCTTCAAGGCGTGGCCTTGGTTTCTCCAAGCATAACAGCAAAATGGTAAACGTCACTCCTGATTATGCTTCTCTCCATTGGCGTCCCCTGCATATCAATGGCATGCATTTCGCCAAGTTGAATTCTTATGACATCCGTGGGTTGTCAGCAATGATTTACCGAACTGTGCCCCATCATCGGAGCCACTACATACTCAGCGCCACAGGCGCAGGTTGCCGGAGGGTAAGTAGGCATGGCAACTAAGCATTAAGTAGCTGGGATTATTTCTGTATCGAGAACGATGAATGAGTAAGAACATGGCTTCTTTCCAATCAAGTACTCGACGACCCACTTGCAATGATGGTGTATTATTACCCTGAGCAACGCGACCGATCACAAAACACCCCGCCGTTGACGAGGGTCAACTATCTTGCACAAGATGATGTGTGTCATTGGACCCGTAATCCCAGTGCACATATAGACCATATGCTTATCCGCTTAGTGTGAGATCTAGCATATTCTGAGAGCAGTGAGAGTAGTTACAGAGATGTGGCCAATGACCGAGATACTTGTCATATTTCCGAGATCTCATCGAATACTACAGACTCCGGAGATTCCAGCCAAGCCCAACCTATCCTATTCTTGCCTCGTGACTCTGCCCCTGAATTGTCATCGCACGTCTCTGAGTCTGAGACAGCAGCTGACAACATATCTGCCATATTGCCACTCTCTGCAGGAATTCTCACTCGTTCGATCTTCAATCAAGTCCCACTCGGGATCTGACACCTCAGCCACTTTTGGATTTGACTGGTCCCCTGTTTCAAGGCGACAAAATCCTCAAGTGCTCAGCTCCCATTGGCGGCGAAACTTGTAATGAATATTCGCCAACAACAGGATGCGCAACGTATGACTTTCATCTGTCACTGTTAACTATTGAGGGAAGGAAGGGCCCCATGCAGCAAGATGTCGTGTATCGTGAAGATTCTCTGTCGAAGATACAGCGCATGAAATCGCTGTCTAAGATTTAGAGTTTCAATTGTGGCATGTCGGCTGTGGCTACCAAAGTCTGAGTATTTACACCGTGTTTGCCACCTGTAGAGTCTTTTGATATTGATATGAATATTCCTTCTTTCTTTCATTCTTTCATTCCTTTATTGTATGCGTTGTTTCCTTAATAGGCAATTAGAGCGTAGTGTACTCGTAAATCAAACCCTGTGGGAGTTCTCTTCTTTCCAGATGGCACTTGTTTAGTTGTTCTGTTGGTGTGAGATCAGTCTACAATCGTCCGCCAAGACTTCTTTGTCATCAATGATGAGGTGTTGTCGCAGCTCATCAAGCAACACAAAACGCATTGTGTGATCAGCATAATTGCGTCAATCACACAATCGCACAATATCAAGATGACGATCATAGGGGTATCACAAAATGAACCTCATAGCCCTCATCAACGAAGGTCCTGACTGCCAAATTCTACAAGTTTGTGCTCTTCCTCTTACAAAGGCGCAACCATTCGCCATAAAAGCCTCCAGCGCCAGTTCTCCCATTGCTACATCTCCCGGTCACACTTCTCGTCAACCTATCACCTTAGTTTGATTGATTCATACCAGACAACGCTGTGGGAATGAGCCCCTGAGTCTGAATCTCCAGCGCTGTCCAGGTCACTTTACACAGATTTGTTCAACTATCTCCATATCTCCCGAGTGTGTGCTTTGCCCAATACACATTTGCCTAAGTCCACTGACCGTCTCCACTCCCACAATGTCTCCGAAATTCCCAAAACACCCCACCCAGGACAAAAGCCTGAAGTAAGGACTGTCTGACAGTCGATTGAGTCTCCACTATGCTAACGTTAATTGGCCCCCGCAGACGTCAAGTAGTCCTGACATGAACACTCAATTCCTCTAATATCAAGCCTTGGAAAACACATCCCCGGGCGGCTGCTATTGCTGGGGAGGCATCAAGGATGTAAGCTATCACACCTTATTATGATATTGATTGATAGTTTAACAGTTTACGGACTCCTTGTTATATTCGGACAGTCGGTTAATGTCTTCCCGTGAAAAGCCAGCGTTCAAGCCTGCAGTCCAAGATTTCAAGTTAGTAATATCTCACGTACGGCACATCACTCACACAATAGTGAACTCAAACACACTGCAATATCAGCAAAAAAACTAGCTTGCGTCCTGTGCGCCCTGTGCGTCTGACGCACCTGACGCACAGAACGTCAATCGCGAATTAGGACGCCACGTCGATCCGACGTTGCGTCCTGATTTGCCTTTGTTTCC
>Ga0307509_10008310_pt1 | contig 13257 bp, 10 predicted proteins | sample 10_EM_MG_FD_202245 | JGI IMG/M metagenome (GOLD analysis project Ga0307509, IMG submission 202245) | Populus trichocarpa ectomycorrhiza microbial communities from riparian zone in the Pacific Northwest, United States - 10_EM | ecosystem: Host-associated > Plants > Roots > Unclassified | place...
GTGAGATCCGATCCCTCCACCACTCAACAATCCTCTCCCCTCCCCCTGTCGCAGGGGGAGGGTTAGGGAGGGGGCGCGCTCAACGGGAACGCGCATCGCTCAACGCCCGGCGCGCCGTATCCGGAAAATCCGTAAACACTGCGTCCACGCCCAGCTCGAAGAACTGCCGATATTCCAACAGTGGATCGTTCCCATACTGCGGCGCCAGCGTCGCTGCCTCATTGCGAAACGTATAGGTGTGCACGCGCAAGCCGGCCGCGTGCGCCTGCTCGATCAAAGTCGTCTTCAGCAATGCCGGACCCTGTACGTCGCGCAGGATCTGCCGCTTCCACGGCCCGATCGCATCTGCGTAGCGCGCAATGTCCTGCAGGCTCTTCGGTGCGCTGCCGCCGCGCAAATCGTCGAATTGGGGAATGCTGACGCGAGTCACCGTCACGCCGCCGCCGTCGAACTCCAGCGCGCCGTCGTCCAGCAACTGCACCAGCCGTACCTTGGTCTTCGTCCGCAGGTATTGCAGGTTCGCGCTCTCGAACGATTGAATGAACACCGGCGCAGCGGCGCGATCGAGCTTGCGCGCGCGCAGCGCCGCCAGCAGCCGATCTTCCAGCGGCAGTCCCAGCGCCAGGTGAAACGCGGGATGCTTGGTCTCCGGATACACTCCGATGCTGCGCCGCCGGCTCGCGCTCTCCCGTTCCACGAGGTCGAGGATTTCCTCGAACGTCGGAATCGGGAACTTGCCATCGTATTCCTTCGAGCGCGCTGCGTTCGGCTGGACCGCGCGCAACTGCCGCAATTCGCTCAAAGTGAAATCGCTGACGAAAAATCCGTTGACCGGTTGCCCATCCAGTGAACGTGTCGTCTTGCGGCCGGCAAACTCCGGATGCACGGCTACGTCCGTCGTGGCGTCGATGACCGGCTCGTGGCGCGCGACCAGGTGCCCGTCCTTCGTCGCGACGAGATCCGGTTCGATGAAATCGGCGCCCTGCTCGATCGCCAGCGTGTACGACGCGAGCGTGTGCTCGGGCCGATAGCCCGATGCGCCGCGATGCGCGATCACCAGCGGAGCCTTGCCGTCCAGCGTACGCCACACCCGCGTCTGAGCCATCGCACCACCTCCGCCCAATGCCAGCAGCGACAAGAACATCGCGAACGAACTCTTGCATGCGTACATGAGCTTCACTGCAGCGCCGTCCAAGCAGTCCGCAGAATCAGCGCACCCACGACTACAACGAAAACCTTCCGCACGAACGCGCTGCCGCCGCGCAACGCCAGCCGCGTACCTATCATCGCCCCCGCCACATTGCACACGGCCATCCCGAGACCGACATGCCAAAGGATGTACCCGTGCCCCGCGAAATATGCCAGCGCCGCAATGTTCGTCGCGACGTTGAGCACGCGCGCGGATGCGGCGGCGTGCAGGAAATCGTAGCCGTAGAAGCGCACGAATACGAACATCAGGAAACTACCTGTGCCCGGGCCGAAGAAGCCGTCGTAGAAACCGATGGCCGCGATCAGCAGCGAACCGCCGACGTGATGCGCGCCGGTGAATTCGCGTGGCGCGTGTACTCCGCCGAGATCCTTGCGCTTGAGCAGATACGCGAGCACCGCGATCAGCAGGACAGGCACCATCGGCCTGAACACGGCCGCCGGCACCTTGGTCGCGACGAACGCACCGACGAGCGACGTCAGCATCACCCACGCCGCGAGGGGCAGTAGCGCGCGCCACGGAATCGCCACCTTGCCGGCGAAGCGGATCACGGCGCTGGTCGTGCCGAACACGCCGGCGAATTTGCTGGTGCCAAGCAGAATGGCCGGCGGCGTCGCCGGATAGACGCCGAACAATGCCGGCAACTGGATCAGGCCGCCGCCGCCCACCATCGCGTCGATGAGGCCGGCGCCGAACGCGGCGATGCATACGATGGCCAGGTCGAATGGCAGCTCAGGCACGACACGATTCCATTGTTATTCCGCACAGCGTAACAGTTTCCGCCGCGCTCGCGCCGCGCTCACTTCCCCGCTGCGTCCGTAATATAGTCGGCGCACGAAGCGGGTCGCCGCGAGGAATGCATGCGCTCCATCATGAAAGGCTGGCTGCTCGGCGGGCTCTTACTGCTACAGGCGGGAACAAGCATGGCAACCGATGTGTGGGATGAGGTGGAGCATCACTTCGCCGATTCCAGCGGCGTGAAGATTCACTATGCGGCGCTGGGCAAGGGACCGCTCGTGGTGATGATCCACGGCTTTCCGGATTTCTGGTACACGTGGCGCTACCAGATGCGCGCGCTCGCCGAGCACAACTATCGCGTCATCGCGGTGGACCAGCGCGGCTACAATCTTTCGGCCCGTCCCGCGGGCGTCGACAACTACAAGATGCCGCTGCTGATCGGCGACGTCGCAGCGGTGATCAAAGCCGAAGAGCAGGCGTCGGCGGTGATCGTCGGCCACGACTGGGGCGGCTCGGTGGCGTGGAACCTGGCAATGCGCAAGCCGGAACTGGTCGATCTGCTCATCATCTGCAACTTGCCGCACCCGGCCGGCATCGCACGCGAGATCGCGATCAATCCGCAGCAGAAGAAGAACAGCGAATACGCATTCAATTTTCAGAAGCCCGACGCGTACAAGGCGCTCAGCGCGCAGCGGCTGGTCCAGTGGGTCAAGGATCCGCAGGCTCGCGAGCACTACGTGGATGCGTTTCAGAAATCGGATTTCGAAGCAATGTTGAATTACTACAAGGCCAACTATCCGAGAGCGGACGCACCGGCGCCCGCCGGCCCGCCGACGTTTCCCAAAGTGAAAGTGCCGGTGCTCATCATGCACGGCCTGGACGATCAAGCCCTGCTGCCCGGGGCGCTGAACGGCACGTGGGAATGGGTGGAGAAGGATCTCACCATCGTCACGATTCCGGGCGCGACCCACTTCGTGCAGCAGGATGCGCCGGAATTCGTCGCCAATACCATGGTGGACTGGCTGGCTCGCAGGAAGAAATAGATCCGTCGGACCGACTGCGGAGGCACCGGGCACCTCCGCAGCAGCCCCACCCCGCCCCTTAGTTGATCGTCTTGCTGGCCACGTTCGACAGCGAGCTTTCCGTGCCCGATGAAGTGACCGCCTTCACCGCGAAGTAATACGTCGCGGGCGAGAGGTTGTCGACGACGTAGGTCGAGACGCTTGCATTGGTGATGCTGATCGTCTGGTTGAGCGCGCTGGAGCTGGTGCCGTAGTAGATGCGATAGCCGGACAGGTTCGTCAGCGTCGTGCCGTCGGTGTTGCGCGTCGGCGGCGTCCACTGCAGCGTAGCGGCGCCACTGCCGGTGGCGGTCACATTGATGGCGAAGGTCGCAAGAGATGCGCTCACCTTGCCGTCGCTCACCTTGATCGAGATGCTCGCGTAGCTACCGACCTGCGCCGCGCTCGGCGTGCCGTAGAGCTTGCCGGTGGTCGTGCTGAATGTCGCCCACACTGGCTTGTTGCTGATGCTGAAGGTGAGCGTGTCGCCATTCGCATCGCTCGCAGTCGGCGTAAAGCTGTACGCGCTACCGGCCTTGATCGATGTGGTCGGCGAGCCGCTGATCTTGGGCGCGCTGTTGGTGGTGCTGGACGTTTTCACCGTGATCGAGAAGGCCGCCAGCTTGGTCGTTGCCTTGCCGTCGCTGACGCTGATGACGATATTGGAATTCGTTCCGACGTTGCTGCTGGTGGGTGTGCCGTAGATCTGGCCAGAGCTGGTGCTGAAGCTCAGCCAGGACGGCTTGTTCGCGATGCTGAAGCCCAGCGAATCGCCGTTTGCGTCGGACGCGGCGGGCATGAAGCTGTACTTGGTGCCCACCGTCGCCGACGTCGCAGGCGTACCCGAAATCTTCGGAGCGCTATTCGTGCCGGCCGTCACGGTGATCGAGAACGGTCCCAGTTCGCGCTTGCTCGTGCCGTCAGTCACGTAGATGTGAATGTCGGACCACTTGCCGGTCTTGGTTGGCGTGCCACGAATGCTGCCGGTGCCGTAGGAAAAACTCGCCCACGACGGCCGATTCAGGATGGTGAAACTGAGCGTATCGCCGTCGGCGTCTTTGGCGGTCGGCACGAAAGAATATGTGGAGCCCGCGGCCACTGTGGATTTCGGCGTACCCGATATGCTCGGCGCCGCGGCGAAGGCCGCTGACGACAACGAGCTGAGCAGCAGGCCGGCGGCGGCGAGCAGAACTGTCTTGAGCGCACCGAAGGTGAGCGAACGCGTAACGATACCCATGTTGAAGCTACCCTCATGGGCTCACTCCGTACGCGTGACTTGCGGGACGCATTCCAAGACGTGGCAGCGCTGCATTGCTGCCGGTGTTTCGGTAACCCCGCCATCCCGCTGTTCATTGCAGGGACCGGTGGCTTTGCGTCCCCGTCTCGCGACGGGTTTGCCCTTTTCAAAACACTGAAGACTTCGCCCGTGAGCGAAGGCACTCGCCCTCGCAGGTTCCCGCGCGTAGCGAAGCGTCAGACTGCTTCGTTACTTGCGACGAGCAACGATGGAACTTTCCATCGCCAAGATCCGTTCTGCCTGGACTTCAGTCCCTGAGTCGGCCAGCGCGCGCGTGAGGGCTTCGCGAAGTGACGGAGTGCTTGCTGCGTGACGGTGGCGAGTAGACATAAAAAAAATTCCACTCGCAAAGTGTCTGGCAGAGCCGACAGTTGTCTTGAAAAAATTGCAGCGCAGCGCTGCATACCGCCGCGGATCGGATACAACCGCGCTCAAATGCCTATAAATTAAGCCTCGCGTTGTATGTGTGCATACGATGTGCGAAGTGATTTTCGCAGTTGCGCGCCGCTGCGACACTGGCGTTAAGGGAGTGACTGAATGCATTAGGGGTCGTTGTCGTACACAACGAAAGCGCGCTGCGATGGAATTTGCGCCGCGCCTGCGCAGACCCGGATCGCAGGGCGAGAACAAAATAAAAAAATCGTCGTGCGCTAACCGAGAATGGCTTCGCGTCGGTAGAGGCCTACGGCGCACAACATGAGTGCAGCACCAAGCACCAGACTGCTGCATGCTGACAAGACAACGTGCAGCGGATCGATGGGATCGCCCCGCATCAGTGCGGTCGTGAGCAGGTGCTGGCTCATGCTGGGAATGAGCATCAGCGCCGCGCTCGGCTTGGTGCCGGTGAAAACCGCATACATGACTGGCGCGATCGGAATCATCAGCACCAGCGAGAGCCACGTCTGGGCCTCGCGATTGCTGCGCGTGAACGATGCGACGACCGTCATCAGCCCCGCACCCACCGGCACGAACGCCACCATCACGCCGAAAATGGCGAACACGACGCTCGGGCCGAAATTCGCGGCCATTCCCAGCACTTCGAACGGCACGAACCGCAGCGCAACGGCGAATGCGGCCAGCGTCAGCAGCAGCGAGATCGTCATGAAGGTGGCCGTCGCCAGTATCTTGCCGAGAATGAGCTGGCTGCGGTCCACCGGCAGCGACAACAGCGGTTCGAGCGAGCCGCGTTCGCGCTCGCCCGCCGTGGTGTCGACGGCCAGGTAGAACCCACCGACCAGCATCGACATCAAACAGAAGTACGTCATCATCCCCAGCAACAGCAACGAGCGACCTGCGGGTGTGGCGACGTCGAGCGTGCGCACGTCAACGGGTGCGACCACCGTCGGACTCACTCCGCGCACCATCAACCGCAATGAGGCAAGTTGCCGGCCATACGCTTCGAGCAACCGGCGCGCGCGTTCGGTCGATCCGGCGACGCGGTTGTTCGACGTGTCCACGACCAGGTCCAGCGGCGCCGGTTCGCCGGCCTGCAGCTTGGCGGCGTAGTCTTCGGGAATCATCAGCACGAATTCCTGCTTGCCGCTGCGCACGGCAGCGGCAGCAGAGTCGGCGTCGTAGACCACGGGTTTGATCTCGACGCCGTTCTCGCGCAGGAAGCGCAGCAGATTGGGCGCCTGCGCGCTGCCGGCGATGGGCAGCTTCAGCAACTGCTCCTGTTCGCGCACGGTACGCTGCGACAGCAGTGTCGTTGAGACGGCGAAAATCAGCGGCGCCATGAGCACGCCGAAGAACAACGACGAGAACACGACGCGCCGGTCGCGCAGGTTTTCCAGCACTTCCTTGCGCCAGACGACGCAGATGGCGACGAAGCTGGTGCGCATTACAGGTTCCCCCCCAGGCTCGAAGCGCGCACGAAGGCCTCCTCCAGGTCGGTGGTGCCGAGCGATGCAAGAATCTCATCGGGTGTGCCGCGCGCCGCGACGCGGCCGTGAGCGACGATCACGACGTCGTCGCACAGCGCGGCGACCTCCTGCATGACGTGGCTGGAGAACAGCACGCAGCAGCCTGCGGTGCGCAGTCCACGGATCAATTCCCGCAGCATGCGCACCGCGTTCACGTCGAGGCCGTTGGTGGGTTCGTCCAGGATCACGGTGCGCGGGTTGTGGATCAGCGTGCGCGCCAGCGCCACCTTCAGCCGCTCGCCTTGCGAATATCCCTTGGTGCGGCGATCGATCACGCTTGCAAGGTTGAGCTGGTCGATCAGCGACGTGCTGGCTTTATCGATCTGCGCTTCGGACAACCCGCGCAGCCGCCCGTAGTAGACGATATTTTCCCGGCCGGTGAGGTTGGCATACAGGCCACTGGCATGCGGCAACACGCCGAGTGATTGCCGCACCTGCAACGAAGCCGTCGCGCAGTCATGGCCGTCGACGGTGGCCTGGCCGCCGTCGGCCTTGATGGCCGTGCTGAGAATACGCAGCGTGGTCGACTTGCCTGCACCGTTGTGGCCTAGCAAACCGGTGATGCGTCCGTCCGCAGCAGTGAACGAAATGTCGTGCAGCGCCTGCACGGCCGCGAAGCGCTTGCGCAATCCGGTGACGACGATCATGGCGCGGTCGCCGTGCGCGACAACATGAAGGGCGCCGGTGTAACGGCATCCAGGCAACTCGCGTCGAGCTTCGCCGCGTCGGCGCTCTCGATGAACTGCGCGACGATGCGCGGCATGCAGCCCGTCGCGATCTGGCCATGTCCCTGCCCCGCCAGGACCAGGTGCCTGCCTTGCTTGAAACTGCTCAGGGCACGCACGCCGTAATCGGGCGGCGTCACCGGATCGTTGGCGCCCGACAGGATCAGAGCGGGCGCCGCGCTGGCGAGCGGCGCGTTGAAATCCTTGTCGACGAACCCGTGCGGCCAGACATCGCAGATCGCCTTCATGCCGGCCATGAACGACGCGCCCATGTAGCTCGCTGCCAGCGCAGCCTCCGAGGTTTTTTCCTGCGCCCAGCGCGGCGCGTCCTCGCTGCATACGACGGCGAAGTGCATGCCGTAGGCGATCTGCGTGTCGGTGCTGTGCTTGATCATCAAGTACTGCGCCACCAATCCCTGCGGCTGCTGCAAGGTCTGCGCTTCGTGAATCAGCAGCGGCAATACCGCGGCCGTTTCATCGCTGTAGGTGAGCATGCGCACCGCAGCTCCGAGCTCGACGTCGCCGAATCCTGTATCGACGGGCTGGGCATCGATCGGATCGGGCAGCTGCGTGCGCCTGGGTTCGCGTTGGAGCTGCGCGCGCAGCGCGTCGAATTGCGCGCGCGCCTGCGGGAATGCGGTGTTGCAGCCGGCATCGGCGGCGCAGCGATCGAACAGTGCGTCCAGCGCCCGTTGCGCCTGTGGGGCGGCGTCGGGGCCGAGCGCGAGATCGACGGGCACCGCACCGTCGAGGATCACCGAGCGGACGCGTGACGGGTAGCGGCGCACATAGTGTTGCGCGACGCGCGTGCCGTACGACACGCCGTAGATGTTCACGGCGGGATAACCGAGCGCGGCGCGAATGTCGTCAAGGTCGCGCACCGCCGCGCTGGTCGTGTAGAAGCGCGGATCGCCCGCCATCGCCTTCAGACAGGTGCGCGCCCGTTCCTGCAGCAGCGCCAGTTGCTGCGGATCGACGGACGCGAAATCGGTCTCGACATCGAAGTCGCAATCCAGCCGATTGGATTTGCCGGTGCCGCGCTGGTCGATGAGCACGATGTCGCGATTGCGGCGGATGCGGCCGAACGCGCCGCCCAGCGTGCCGTAGAAGTCGCTCGCGGCCTGGCCCGGACCGCCGGTGAGGATGACGAGAGGATCGGGTTCCGGCGTGGCGCGCAACGATGGAATCACGGCCACGTGGATGCGGACCTGCGCGCCCTGCGGCGCCTCGCGATTTTCCGGCAGCGTCATCCAGCCGCAGCGCACGCTGGCCGCGCTGCCTTCGAGCCGGCACTCCGCCAATTTCAGCGTCGATGCGGGTGCAGCGCTGTCTGCACCGGCCGCACAGAAGGCGACGATGCAGCCGAGAATGCGGGCGAACGCCGTCGCGGATTTGCGCCGGGAACGGATGAAAGCAACGGATGCCATTCTTGAAGTGTCTGAGCCGGGCGTCATTGCGGCGGGCATGGTAGTCCAACCGCATGGGGAAGAAACCACGGAACCATCACATCCAGGCCCGGTCCTCTGGAGCCGGGCCGTCCGACCTTGTAGCCTTCCGCTTCGCCCTGGGTCGTTTCACCCTGGGACTTTTGACGAGAGGTGCGCATGGAACAGCAAACCAGACAGTGGCTGACCTGGACGATCCCGGCGGTGGTGGTGATCGCGCTGGCGGGCGCGCTGTACTACGGCCGCCAGCACAAGCTCGAACCGCCAAAGGCCGCAGCGAAGGTGGAATCTGCTGCGCCAACGCCAGACACTGCAGCTTCGCTGCATCACCCTATCGATCCGCAGCCGGGCGCCAGCACCGCGCCCTTGCCCGACCTGGGCGCAAGCGACGCCGAGGTACAGCATTCGCTGGCGCAAACCTTCGGCCGGTCGCTGGAAAGTTTTCTCGTGCCCAAGGACATCGTGCGGCACGTCGTCGCAACCGTGGACAACCTGCCGCGCAAGAAAATTGCCGTGCAATTATGGCCGCTGCGCGCCGTGGGCGGCACGCTGGCAGTGGGTGGCGAGGATGTGCTGACATTGAGCGATGACAACTTCGCCCGCTACGAGCCGTTGATGGCAGTGCTGAAGAATACGGATGCGAAATCGCTGTCGCAGCTCTACAAACACTTTTATCCGCTGTTCCAACAGGCGTACGTCGAGCTGGGCTATCCCGACGGCTACTTCAACGATCGTCTCGTCGCCGTCATCGATCATCTGCTGGAGACGCCGGAAGTACCTGGGCCCGTCGCGTTGAAGCAGCCCGGCGTGTTCTACGAGTTCGCCGATCCGGCACTGGAGGAACGCTCGGCGGGCCAGAAGCTGCTGATTCGCATGGGCAGCGGCAACGCCGCCACCATCAAGCTGAAATTGCGCGAGCTGCGCCGCGAGGTAGCGAAACGGCCCGAGTGAATGCGTCCGGCTGATGTTTGTGTGTCGTTCGGACGGGGCGTTGTTGTCAGCAGACCGCGGTGAGCCAGAGACGATCAGGACGCTCACGGTGAGCGCAGGTCATTACTGAAAGCGCCCCCTACCCAACCTCCCCCCGTGCGACACGGAGGGAGGGGCAGGAAGCAGAACCAACGTTGAATAGGACTCAGGCGCCTTGGCGATGCGCGTTCGGGCTGGAGCCCTGGCGGCGGCGGCGCGAGTTGTTGTTGCCACCCGGCTGGCCGGGACGGCCGTTGCGCGACTGATTGCCCTGGCCCTGCTGGCCGCGCGACTGATTGTGCTGTGGGCGCGGCGGCTCGTACTGCGCCGGCGGCGCCGGTGCGAACTTCGGCACTTGCAAGTGCGCGATGCGTTTGCCGACGACGCGCTCGATGTCGCGCAACAAGCCGTTTTCATCCGAAGCCACCAGCGACACGGCGATGCCGGTTGCGCCCGCGCGGCCGGTGCGGCCGATGCGGTGCACGTAGTCTTCCGGCACGTTCGGCAGCTCGTAGTTGACGACGTACGGCAATTCCTTGATGTCGAGTCCGCGTGAAGCGACTTCAGTCGCGACCAGTGCGCGCACCTTATTTGCCTTGAAATCGGCCAGCGCCTTGGTGCGCGCCGCCTGGCTCTTGTTGCCGTGAATCGCGACGGCTTCGATGCCGTCCTGTTCAAGCTGCTTGGTCAAGCGGTTTGCGCCGTGCTTGGTGCGCGTGAACACCAGCACCTGCGACCAGTCGCCGTCCTTGATGAGGTGCGAGAGCAGTGCGCGCTTCTCGTCCTTCGCGATGAAGTAGGCGCGCTGCTCGACGGCTTCGATGGCGGCGTTGCGGCGCGCCACTTCCACTTCGATCGGATTGTGCAGCAGGCCCTGCGCGAGCTTGCGGATATCGTCCGAGTACGTCGCCGAGAACATCATGTTCTGGCGGCGCGGCGGCAGCAGGCGGATGACGCGGCGGATGTCGTTGATGAAGCCCATGTCGAGCATGCGGTCGGCCTCGTCGAGCACCAGCATTTCGATCTGCTTCAGGTCGATGTTGCGCTGCTGCGCGTGGTCGAGCAGGCGGCCCGGCGTCGCGACGATGATGTCGGCGCCGCGGCGCAGCGCGTCGATCTGCGGGTTGATGCTCACGCCGCCGAAGATGGTGAGCGTGCGCAGGCGCAGATATTTGCCGTAGCTGCGGATGCTCTCGGCGACCTGCGCCGCGAGTTCGCGCGTCGGCACGAGAATCAGCGCGCGCGGCGTGCGGCCGGGATTTTCCAGCGCGTTCAGCATCTGCAAGATCGGCAGCGTGAAGCCGGCGGTCTTGCCGGTGCCGGTCTGCGCGCCGGCGAGCATGTCGCGGCCCGCGAGAATTTCAGGGATGACGCGCGCCTGAATCGGAGTGGGTTCGGTGTAACCACGATCCGCGAGCGCACGGGTCAGTTCGGGCAGGAGCCCGAGGGCAGTAAATGGCATAAACAGTAGATTCCTTCACCAGCCTGCCGGAGATGCGAACATCTCAAGGTCCAGTGGAGGCGGGAGAGTCGATGTCGAGGTGAGCTGTGGGGCCGTGGCCCTTAAGCGAAAACCGCGAGAAGTTGACGAGCTGACCGGACGGCAGCTGAGTTCGGAACGGACTGTACAGCAATACGCCGCGGATTGCACCGCGACCGCGTCACACGCACCTCACACTGCGCCGCAGGTCGGCGCGGCGCGGCTCGTGCTGACGAACTATCCTGTCGGCGGCCTGGTCTTCGCCGGTCCGCAAGTTCAGCCCTGGATCGAAGTTTTGCAGCAGGTTCAGGCGGCAACCCCACGACCTATTCGAACGCACCGACTTACCCAACGTTGACGCGCAGGACATCCGTCTCGACATCCGTGAGCCCCAGCCGCCGCCCATTGAGGAACTCGCGGCACTTGCTGGCAGGAGCAGGCTCGGCAAACAAGAACCCCTGAGCGAAGCGACACCCCACCTTGCGCAGCATCTCAAGCTGCGGCCAGCCTTCCACGCCTTCGGCAACGACGGAGATCCGCAAGTGCTTCGCCATCGCAATGATGGCCCCGACGATAGCGTGGTCGTTCGAATCCGTGACCAGGTCGCGAATGAAACTGCGATCGATCTTCAGAAAATCCACGTGCCAGCGCTTGAGGTAGCTGAGGCTGGAATAACCGGTGCCGAAATCGTCGATGGCGATGCGCACGCCGAGCGCGCGCAATTCGTTGACGATGCTTTCGTAGGATTCACCGCCGTTGCGCGGCCCCACTTGTTCGAACATCGCGCCTTCGGTCAGCTCGATCTGCAACAGCGACGGATCGATCTGATTGCTGTCGGTAAGGTCGGTGATGGCTGCGCGCAGGTTGCTGCGGCCTAACTGGCCCGGCGAGACGTTGATCGATACCGGCACCAGCGTCAGGCCCGTGTTGCGCCACGTCACCATGTCCGAGAACACACGCCGCAGCACGAAGTCGCCGATGCCGGCGATCAGGCCGGTTTCTTCCGCGATGGGAATGAAGCGCGCCGGCGGAATGAACCCTTCCACCGGATGCTTCCAGCGCACCAGCGCTTCGAGCGCCGTGACCCGGCGCGTTTCGATTTCGATCACCGGCTGGTAGTACACGTCGAGCTGCGCCGATTCGAGCGCAGTGCGCAGGCTCGCCTCGATGGCGACGCGCTCATTCAGCTTGCGATCCATGATGGGGCTGAAGATCTGGAAATTATTGCGGCCGCGATCCTTGGCCTGGTACATCGCCGTGTCGGAATGCCGCAGCAACGAGCCGACGTCCTGGCCGTCGCGCGGATACAAGCTCACACCCACGCTGCCCGTCGTCACCAGCGGCTTGCCGTCGATGACGATGGGCGTACTCAGCGTCGCGGTGATGCGCGCCGCAGTCTCGTTGACTTGGCCGACGTTCTTGACCGTGCTCAGTATGACCACGAACTCATCGCCGCCCATGCGCACGACGATGTCTTCGCTGCGCACCGCTTCCGTGACGCGCTTCGCAACCGCTTGCAACAGCTTGTCGCCGGTCTCATGGCCGTGCGTGTCGTTGACATGCTTGAAGCGATCCAGATCGAGGAACAGCACGGCCAGCGGCACATTGCGGCGCTTCGCTTCCGCCATCGCCACCGGCAAGTGCACCGCGAGAAACAGGCGGTTCGGCAGGCCGGTCAATTGATCGTGATGCGCGAGCCGGTCCAGGCGCTGCTGCTTTTCCAGCAACTGGTTCTCGATCTTGCGGCGCACCGCACCGCCGTGCTCGGCCTGCTCGATGAATTCGCGATGCCGCCCTTCCGCTTCCTGGACGGATTGCGACAACGCCTGCACGCGCCGCAGCAACCGCAAGGCCCACCAGGCCACGGCGCACAGCGCAAGCAAACTCAGGAGGGCGAAAGTGATGAGCATGAGAGCGTTTCAAAGTTTCGAGCAGCGAGTGTTCCCCATTGCAGCTAAGGCAAGTGCTGATCCGCAGCACAGTTTTCGCTTCATTTGGGTGCGTGCTCAGACGGATCCTTGAAACTACGACGCGCGACCGCCCGATTTGACATGTTTGCCGGGGTGCACACTACTTGCGCCGGTACTGAACGAACTGCGCCAGTTCGGCGACCTGGTCGTACAACCCTCGTGCGCGCCCGTTGGTGTTCTCGGTGTGCCAGTACACGCGCGCCGCGCCGCGTTTGTCGGCTGCTTTGTATACAGCCTCGATCAGCGCACGGCCCGCGCCCCCGCCGCGACTGTTCGGATCCACGTACAAGTCTTCGAGATAGCAGTAGCCGCTCGGCGCCCACGTCGACAGGTGAAAGTGGTAGTGCACGAAGCCAACCACCTGGTCAGAGGTGTCGAGCGCGACCAAGCAGTAAGGCTGATCGTCCGGATCGATCAGCCGCCGCCAGATGACATTGGTCGAA
>Ga0307509_10008311_pt1 | contig 13257 bp, 10 predicted proteins | sample 10_EM_MG_FD_202245 | JGI IMG/M metagenome (GOLD analysis project Ga0307509, IMG submission 202245) | Populus trichocarpa ectomycorrhiza microbial communities from riparian zone in the Pacific Northwest, United States - 10_EM | ecosystem: Host-associated > Plants > Roots > Unclassified | place...
GGTCAGCTTAAGCAAAGGCGACGTCATGAGCGGACCTTCGTCTTGGTGCGGGGAGCGTAGGTCAACGCCATCCTGCGGAAGGTATTGTTCATGAGCACGGCCAGGAGCAGCAGGATGCCGATGATGAGGCTGGCCCAGTTGGCGTCGAAGCCGGTGTAGAAGATGCCCTGATTGACGATGGAGAATGTCAGCGTGCCCAACACGATGCCGACGACCGAGCCATATCCGCCGGTGAGCAGTACGCCGCCGATGACGACCGCGATAATCGAGTTGAAGATAAACGACTGCCCCGCCGCCACCTGGGCGCTGTTATAGAGGATCGCCTGCGACATACCCACGAAGGCGGCGCACAGTCCGCTGCTCATGAAGAGCGCGATCGTGACCCGGTCCGTTGGGATACCGGCGTTGCGCGCGCTCACACTGTCGCCTCCCATGGCGAGTATCCAGTTGCCATAGCGCGAGAAATTCAGGATGAAGCCGACGATCAGGACGGCAGCGACCCACCAGAAGATGGTCACTTCAAACTTGCCGCCGACATAATCGCCCAGCAGACTCTTGGTGATCGGTGCGCTCTTCAGCGCCACGCTCGTGCTTCCTATCAGGAGGACTGAAAAGCCAAGTGTAACACCAGCGACCGCAAACAGCGTCGCCAGTGTGACGACGAAGGACGGCAGTTTGGTGCGGATCACCAGCAGCCCGTTGATGAAGCCGACGATGATGCCAAGGCCGAGAGCCGCGAGAATCCCGACGATGATCGGTGCGTGGAAGCGGCCTGAGACGATGGCAACGGTCATTGAACTCGCAGGAAGCACCGATCCGACGGAGAGATCGAGATGTCCGGCGATCATCAGCAGCCCTACCGGAAGCGCAATGATCCCGAGCTCGGAGGCGACGTTGAGCCAGCTCGCGGCCCCGCCGGCCGACACGAAGGTTTCGCCGCCGAACATAGCAAAAAACGCGAAGACGACGACGAGGCCGATCAGCGAGCCCATCTCGGGGCGGCGCACGAGACTGCCGACCGAAGGCATCGAAGCAGGCGCGGCAAGCGCTGCCGCCGCATTCTCGAATGATTGTGTAAGGTCGGATTCCATGGAAGGGTCCCTGGCGTCATAGCCCGAACAAGCAACGATTGATGCCGACTTCCCTCGGGGACAGCGTAGCGGGGTGATGTCTGGCCCTCGGATTTGCCCTCGGGCCAGACACTCCGTCCGAAGGTCGTCAGCGAGCACCAGCCGCCGCGCCGGTCAACGTTGCATCAACATTGTCCTTGCTGACGATGCCAGGTCCGGTCAGGACCGGCTTCGTCGGCAGGTCGAGCCCATAATTGACGAACCCGTTCAACAGCGACACAGCAAGATAGCCCTGCAGATAGGGCTGTTGGTCGATCGCAAACAGCTGTTTGCCGTCCTTGATGCGCGTCAGGCCGGTTTCGTCCATGTCGAACGACGCGAGCTTGACCTTGTCGCCTACGCCGGCCTGGCTCACGCCGTTGGCGGCGCTGTTGGCGTCGCCGGCGCTGATCGTGATGAGACCGTCAACGGTTTTGTCTTTCAGCAGGGCAGCCTTGATGGCTTCGGCGACTGCGGTGGGGTTGCCAAAGCTGCTTGAGGGCAACGGCAGCTGGCTTGATTTGCCGCCATTCTTGGCGATGCCGTCAGCAATGCCCTTGCAGCGGGACTCGGTGTTCGCGGCACCTGGAAGGGTGTTGACGCAGAGGACATTCTTGGCGCCGTTCTTGCCGAAATACGCACCACCGCCAAGGCCAGCCACGTACTCGTCGCTGCCGACATAGTTGATCGCGCCGAGCTTGTTGGCTGCATCGATGCCGCCGGAATTGTAGATGATCAGCGGAACATGTGCGGCAACGACTTCCTTGAAGGCATCGTCCATGGCCTCGGGGACCCAGTCCGGGCCGACGATGGCGTCGGGATGCTGGGCCAGCGCAGTCCGGATCATCTTGGCTGCGTCCGGGCCCAAATTGTCATAATTCTGCGGACCGAGCCAAGTTACCGAGCCGCCCGTCGCCTTGGCGACCAAGCCCGCATCGTCAGCTCCCTTCTTGATCTTTGACCAGAACGGATCGTCCGCCTTGCCGCCGATGACGAAGATTATCGCGCCTTTGGCCTCGGCCATCGCGACTGTGGCGGTCGTCGCCAGCAGGGCCACCGTGGCCATCACTTTCATGACGGTCTTCATCCGTTGCATTTTTTCCTCCTCGTCTGACCCTCTGATGGGGTTTCGACGAATGCATCGGTCGATTTATATCGCTTGAAATGCGAGAAGAAATGATAGCCTTCACTCGAAGCGTCATTTTATGTCATGATATGTCATTCATTAATGATACGCGAGGAGGCGACTGCGATGAACAAGCCGACAATCGCAGATCTCGCAAAAGCAGCCGGGGTGAGCCTATCGACGGTGAATCGGCTTCTGCATGGGGCCGCCACGGTACGCCCGGAGACCGTCGAGCGAATCCTGGAAACAGCGGAAAAAATCGGTTTCTACGGATTGGGCGCGCTGCGTGAGCGCAAGCGGGATAATCTGCCCCACCGGAATCTGGGCTTTCTCATGCAGCAGTCACGCCGGCCGCTCTACCAGATGTGGGCTGAAGGTATCATTGCCGCCGCGTCTCGACGCGCCGATGCTGTCATCAAGGCAAATGTGCTCTTCGAAGACGACCTTGCCCCCGAAGCTGTTGCCACCAATCTGTTGAACCTTGGGGAACAGAGCGACGCGGTAGCGATCATCACGGCCGATCACCCGCTGGTGAGTCAGGCGATCGATGAGTTGCGCACCAAAGGCGTTCCTGTTGTCGCCTATGTCACCGACCTGTCCGCGGCCAGCCGGGCCGGCTTTGTGGGAACCGACAATTGGAAAGCCGGCCGCACCGCCGCCTGGTTCGTCAGCCAGACCGCACGCGGGCCCGGCGAAGTCTTCCCCCTGATCGGCAGCAACCGGTACCAGTGCCAGGATATCTCGGACGCGAGCTTCCGTTCTTACATGCGCGAACACGCCCCGGATTTCGACGTGAGGGACACACTGCTGACGCATGAAGAACCGGAGAACGCCTATGGAATCGTCCGCAAGCTGATCGAGGAGAAGCCGGACCTCCGGGGCATCTTCGTCAACGGTGGCGGCATTTCCGGCGTCCTACGCGCCATGCGCGAGCAGCCTCCCGAACGCCAGCGCGAAATCCGTATCGTCTGTCGGGACATCGGGCCCGAGACGCGCAAAGGCCTGAGCGAGGGTTTGATTACGGCCTCCTTGTGCCATCCGGTGGATAAGATGCCACAAGAACTAATCGATGCGATGCTGCACTTGGTCGAGCGCACAGGCACGGCGTCAATCGAACAGCGAATCGTCCCGTTCGACATCCTCACACCGGAAAGCATATGGACGTGAGTGCTTGGGGCCTGGTCTTAGCCTAGCTTAGAGACTGGTGGTGATCCCACCATCGACATAGAGCGTATGTCCGTTGACGAAGGACGAAGCCTTGCCCGAGAGGAACACGGCAGCTCCGACTAACTCCTCGACATTTCCCCAACGGGCGGCCGGTGTCCGCTTTTCGAGCCAGTTCGAAAATTCCGGATTGTCGACCAGCGCCTGGTTGAGCGGGGTCTTGAAGTAACCCGGTGCGATCGCGTTGATCTGGAGACCGTATTTCGCCCAATCGGTGCACATACCACGGGTCAGGTTCTTGATCGCGCCCTTCGTGGCCGTATAGGGCGCGATCCCCGGACGCGCGAGCTCGCTCTGCACGGATGCGATGTTGATGATCTTGCCCCTGCCGCGCGGAATCATGTGACGCGCGACGGCCTGACCGACATAGAACGCGCTCGAAATGTTGGTCGCGAGCAGTTGCTCCCATCTCTCGACGGGAAAGTCCTCGAGCGGCGAACGGAACCGCATGCCGGCATTGTTGACCAGGATATCGATCGGACCCGACTTCTTCTCGATCGCCTCGACACCGTCCTTGGCGGCTTGCGCGTGCGTCACGTCGAAGCCGGCCACCGATACCTTGTGGCCGGCGGCGGCCAGTTTCGCTGCGGCCGCGTCGAGTTTGCCGGCGTCGCGGCCGTTGAGGACGATCTCGGCGCCATGTTCGGCAAGGCCTTGCGCAAGCGCAAAGCCAATACCCTGCGAAGAGCCGGTGATGAGCGCCCTCTTGCCGGTCAGTTCAAACAGTTCAAATGCCATGTAACGATCCCTGCTGGCTTCGAACGCGAGTACTCAGCGCCCGAGCGACTTCTTGATGCCGTTCAGCCCGAGGCGCAGGAAGGGGTCGGAATGGACATAGAAGAATTTCACGCCCTTTTCGAGCCAATATGGCAGCTCGTCGGCGGTCACCAGCGTACCGGCGATCTTGCCAGCGGCACGGATCTTCTCGACTGCAACACCTACCTTGTCGATGACGGCCTGCGGTCGGGGCTGACCGAAGGTTGGCGCCGGCGGGTATCCCATGTTTTGTGACAGGTCACCGGGTCCAATGAAAAATACGTCGATCCCCTCAACTGCGACCAGCTTGTCGATATTACCGATTGCCTCCAGCGTCTCGATCATCGAGACGACCAGCCGCTTTTCGTAATCGGCCGGACAGGCGTAGCGAACCGCATCGACGATGGCGCGGGCCTGTTCCGCGGTATCGACCATGGGCACCATCAACCCGTCCGCACCTGCGTTCAGATAGCGGATCAGCAGCGAACGCTGGTGAGAATCTGGCCGAACGATTGCAGCGCCACCGGCACCGCGAATGACCTGCGCGGCGTTCCGGACATCCTCGAAACCCCACGCACCATGCTCGCAATCGACGAAAATCGAGTCGGCGCCAAGCTCCACCAGCCGCGCCGAGAGGCCAGGCGACACATGGTGCGGGTTGAACATGGTGATCGCTTCGCCCTTCGAGAGGCGCTCGCGCAGCTTCGCTCCTTTCATGGCCGTTCCTTCCGGTCTATTTCTTTGGCTTGTCGGGGGTGTCGTCGGGTGCACCCACCCAGCGCGCGGTCTCGATATCGGCTGAAGTGTCGCGCATGAAGGTCGGGCAGATCTGCAGTTCCGGGATCATCGCGCCCTTTTGCAGGCTGGCGCAGAGCAGCACGGCCCGCGCCACGTCATGCGGATCGAGCATGACGGCGCGCTCCTTTTCCAACGGCGGACGGGCACGATTGTCCATGATCGGCGTGTTGGTCTCACCGGGCAGAATCGTCGTCGCGCGGATACCCTGGTTGCGATAGGTGTTGTGCAGGAACATCATGAAATTCTTCACGCCTGCCTTCGCCGCGCCATAGGCGGCGCCGCCCAGCAGGTTCGGATTGAGGGCCGCCAGCGACGAGACCGTAATGATCGTGCCCTCGCCCTTTGCGATCATGCCCGGCAAGACCGCCTGGGTGAGGTTGAACACCGCGGTGAGATTGACGTTGACAGTAGAATTCCATTCCTCCTCGCTGATGAAGCGCGCGTTCAACACCTTGCTGGCGCTGCCGGCATTGTTCACGAGAATGTCGACGGCGCCGACATTGGCGTCGACCCAGGCAACCGCCTCAAGGATCGCCATGCGCGACTCGATGTCGAGGGATCGGCTGATCGCCTTGCCGCCTTGCTTTTTGATCTCCACCGTGACGTCCTCAAGCGGTTCGATCCGGCGCCCGGTGAGAACGACAGTCGCGCCTTCGCGCGCCAGCAGAATGGAAGCTTCCCGACCGATGCCGGTGCCTGCGCCGGTGACGAGGGCTATTTTCCCATCGATCAGACCCATTATGTCTCCTATTCGGCCGCCGCGGGCGTGGCGCGTGTGTGGCGGTAGATTTTCTTGACCGCCTCAGGGGTAATCAGTCCCTCGGCGAGATCAAGTTCGATCAGTTCGCCGATGCGCTCGGACGTCCGGCCCCAACCGCCGCCGCCGGGCGTTTCGACTTCCAGCCGCTCGCCGGTCTTCAGCACGACCTTACCTTTCGGAAATTGCGGCTGGCCGTTTTTCTGCACCTTGCCGGCACTCCCGGACTGGCCGTCCACAACCCCGAAGCAGGGATGGCGCACCCGTTCCGAGGCCAGGTAGATGCTCATGGGGCCCTTGCCGAGATTGCGCAGGATCACGCGTTGGCCAAGGCCACCGCGATGTTTGCCGGCACCGCCCGAATCCGCAATCAGCTCCTTGCATTCGGTCAGAACGGGTACGGCGATCTCGAACATCTCGATCGCCGTCACCTTGCAGTTCGAAGGGAAACTCAGGGTGTCGAGACCGTCGATCTGCGAACGTGCGCCCTGCCCGCCATGGAAGTTCTGCACGGAGCCGTACTGCGAGCCATCGTCGCGCCGACCGACACAATTGGCAGCCCATATCGGCGCGCCGCCGCTGTCGCCCATGACCTTGTCCGGGACCACTTTCTCCAGCGCCTTGAAAATCAGCGAGGGAATGACGTGACCGATCAGGTTACGCGAATTGCCCGCGGTCCACGCGTTCGGATTGAGGATCGAGCCCTCCGGCGCCTCGTCGGTGATCGGCGTGATGCAGCCCTCGTTGTTGGGCGTATCGGGGTCAAGCAGGCATTTCAGGGCATACACCGAATGGGCGTAGCGGTAGTTAGTCCGGCAATTGATCGAGTGCAGCACCTGGTCTGACGAGCCGGCATAGTCCACGTGAATGGAATCATCCCGCACGATCACCGCCGCCTTCAGTTTCACGTCGGTATCGTACCCGTCGAGCAACACCTCGGCCGTGTAAGTGCCGTTCGGCCATTGCCGGATGGCCTTGCGGGTCTGCGCTTCCGACCGCGAATGGATGGCATCAGCTAGATCGTCGATCTCATCGAGTTCGTACTCGTCGAGGAACTTCAGAAGCTCCCGCCCCATGACATTGTTCGCGGCAACCATCGATTCGAGATCACCGAGCACTTCCGTTGGCAGGCGCACGGAGGCTGCGATGATATCAAGGACGTCCTGGTTGGGAACACCGGCCTTGTGCAGCTTGACGATCGGAAAGCGAATTCCCTCCTCAAAAATGTCGCTTGCCTCAGAATGCAGCGGCCTTCCGCCGACGTCGGGCAGATGCGCGATCGAGCCGGCATAAGCGACGACCCTGCCCTTCTTGAAGATCGGCGTGATCATGGTGACGTCAGGCAGATGGCCGGTACCGATTTCGGGATCATTGGTGGCGAGCACGTCACCTTCGCTGAGCGTCTCGGCTGGAAACTTCGGCAGGAAATACCTTTGTGCGGCGACCGGCAGCGAGGTGATAAACACCGGGATCGACCACGTGCACTGGGCGAGCGCGCGGCCGCGGCTGTCCAGCAGCACGGTCACATAATCGTGGTTCTCGCGCACGATCGGCGAGAAGGCCGTACGCCCAAGAACATTGTCGGCTTGATCGGCGATGAAGATCAGGCGGTTCCACATCACCTGTAGATTGATCGGATCATTGAAATCGGGGATGTTTTTCGACATCGCGCGTCGTCCTCAGAGAATGTTGATCACGAGATTGCCGTGCCCGTCGACGTGAGCTGTGCCGCTTGGGCCAACGACGGCCGTGGACTCGCGCTGCTCGATGATGGCCGGGCCCTTCACCGGCTGATCGAGCGGGAGCTTGTAATGATCGTAGACAGGCGTCTCTACGTAGACCCCTAGTTCGTTGAAATAGACCGGTCTCCTGCCCTTGAGGGCGTCAGCCACATCCGCTTGATGTGGGCGGGTGACTTGGTCCTTGCCGCCGCTGGAACGAAGCCGCCAGGTGATGACCTCGACAGACGCCGATACGGTACGGCCGAACAGTTCGCGGTAGAGTTTTGTGAAATTATTCAACAGCTGCTGGAGAAATTCGTCCTTCTGCAGATCGCGATCGGGCAGCGCGACCGTGATCTCATGGCCTTGCCCGACATAGCGCATGTCGACGGTGTAGCGGTTGGTGATCGCCTCCCTGGCGACGCCCGCGGCGCTCACGACCTCGGCTCCTTGTGCGACCAGATCGTCGAGCAGCCGCCGCATCTGGTCAAAATCCCAATTGTCCACGCCCATCGGGAAACTGGCGGAGAGATCCACCGCGACAGGCGCGATGAGAAGCCCAATCGCCGAGGTGACCCCGGCGCCCGTCGGACAGATGATGCGCTTGATGCCGAGCTTGCGCGCGATGCCGTAGGCGTGCACCGGACCGGCGCCGCCGAAGGCCACCATCGGCAGCGTACGGGGATCGACACCGAGATCGGTCGCATGCATGGCCGCCGCCTTGCTCATGGATTCGTTGACGAGGTCGTGGATGCCCCAGGCGCAGCGATCGACGCTGACGTCCAGCGAGGCCGCGAGCTTTTCCATTGCCCCTCGGGCCGCCTCCTTTGAGACCTTGAATGAGCCGCCGACAAAGGATCCGACACCCATATAGCCGAGCAGGATATCGGCATCGGTGACGGTCGGCTCGGTGCCGCCGCGCTGGTACGCCGCCGGACCCGGAAGCGCGCCGGCCGAGCGCGGGCCGACATCGAGAAGGCCGAGCGGATTCTTCGCAGCGATGGACCCGCCGCCCGCGCCGATCTCGATCATCTGGATCGACTGGATCTTGAGCGGAAAACCGGACCCTTTGCGGAAGCGCTGGTAGTGTGCCACCTCGAGGTCGGTGCCGACGGTCGGCTCCCCATTCGGGATCAGGCAGAGCTTGGCCGTGGTGCCGCCCATGTCGAAGGACAACACGCTCGCCTCGCCCGCCGTTCTGCCGAACTCGGCCGCAGCAACCGCGCCGGCGGCCGGCCCCGATTCAATTAGACGCACTGGCAATTCGGCCGCGCGCCGGCTCGGAACAAGGCCGCCGGACGAGGTCATCCACAGGACCTGCCGGTCGATACCCCTGTTGGCGAATTCGCGCTGCAAATGATCGACATGCCCGGCCATCTGCGGACGCGTATAGGCATTGACGACCGTCGTCGAGGCGCGGTCGAACTCGCGCACCTCAGGACAAACCTCCGAGGAAAGCGACACAAAGATGTCGGTGCTCTCTTCCCGCAGCAGCGCCGCAATACGCTGTTCGTGCTTCGGGTATTTGTAGGCGTGCAGCAGGCAGACCGCGACCGATTTGATGCCCTTGCTGCGCAGACGCCCGGCGATCTCCCGGATCGCGTCTTCCTTCAGTTCAATGACGACGGCGCCGTCGGCGGTCATGCGCTCCTCGGCACCAAAACTGTTGGAGCGGGTGACCAACGGATCGGGGTATCTGAGATTCAGGTCATAGAGATCGTAGCGGCCCTCGTTGCGGATGCGAAGCATGTCCTGGAATCCGGCGGTCGAGATGAAGCCGGTCTCCACGCCCTTACGCTCGAGAACGGCGTTGGTGACGACGGTCGTGGCGCCGAGCACCTGGAGTTTTGCGAGATCGATAACATTGGCAAACCGATCAAGCAGTTCGGTCGCTCCCTGCACCACCGCCTCCGCCGGGTTCTTCGGCGTGCTCAAAACCTTGTGCAGATGCAATTCGCCGTCGTCGTCGAGCAGGGCAAAATCGGTGAAGGTGCCCCCGGTATCAAATGCGAGCTTGGCCATTATTTCCTCGGCGCGACAGTTCAAGCAGCGCGGGAATGGTCCCGATCGACCCGATAAATCATCGAGCCCCGGTTACCGAAATCCCGTTATGGTTGAAGCTACGGGATGCAGGGCGAGCCAGCCAACACAAGTGCGGTCTGCCGCTATAGACTTTGCTTATGGCGCCGACCGAATCCCTTGCGGGTGCTTGCGCATCAGCTTCTCGACCACATCGAGAAGTACCGATCGGACCGCCACTGCGGGCTCCGACAGCGGAAGGTGATCCGAGGTGCAGAGCGAGACCGTTGCCTCGATCACCGGCCGTACCAAGCGCCTGATATCGGCTCCGGCAAAACTCGAGGCGCTGGCAGCGACGGAAGCAGGAAGTATCGTCGAACCGAGGCCGTCCATGACGGCCGCGCCGAGCGACGAAACCGACTCGATTTCCGAGGAGACGTTGGGGACGACACGCGCCCGGGACAATGATTCATCAATCAACCGGCGCAGGAAATGGCCCCGGCTTGGCAATAGGAGCGGCATGTCGGCAAGCGCCGAGAGCGGCAGCGATTCGATCGCGGGTTTGTCGAATTTGGTACCTGGAGGCGACACCAAAAACAGTTCTTCCCGGAACAAGGGCCGCAACGTCACGCCCTTGATCGGTTCGGAGCCGTAGATGATGGCCATGTCCATCCTGCCGGTCATGATTAACTCGCTCAGCACATGGCCGAAACTATCGTTGATATGGACGATGATTTGTGGATGAAGCGCCTTCATCTCCTTCAGGATCGGCAATGACAGCGCACTCGACGTCGAATAGGTCGCAAGGCCGATCGAAACCCGCCCGGCCAGCGATTTCGAAGAATTGTGGACGTCGATTTGGGCCTGCTCGATCTGCTTCAGCAGCAACTGAGCATGTCGATACAAAACGAGGCCAGCCTCGGTCGGCGTGATGCCGGTGTTGCTGCGTGTGAGAAGCTTGTGTTTGAAATAGCTCTCAAGTGCTGCAACCTGCTGGGATAGCGCGGGCTGCGCGGTACGCAGGATGCTGGCGGCGCGAGATACGCTGCCGGCATCGACGATCTTCACGAAGCTCTTCAGTTTTGTGAAATCAACGCTCATGGCTCCGCCGCTTCGCCCTGCAACGCGCAGGATAGGTCGATGACGGCAGGAGAACAAGACACTCCGGCAGCCTCAGCGCAGCTGGGCGCAGGCCTTCTCGATGCGGTCGCACGCCTGTTTGATCATCTCCATCGATGTCGCGGTCGAAAGCCGGAAATAGGGAGAAAGCCCATAGGCCGCGCCATGGACCGAGGCGACCCCACCCTTGTCGAGGAGATAGAGGACGAAGTCGAGATCGCTGCCGATCGACTTGCCTTCCGGCGTAACCTTGCCGATGGCGCCCGCGCAACTCGGATAAAGATAGAACGCACCGTCGGGCACGAGGCAACGCAGATGAGGCACGGCGTTCAGGCGGGCGCAGGCATAGTCGCGGCGCTCCCGGTAGAGCTTGACGCTTTCCCCGACCAACGTCTGCTCGCTGACAAGCGCGTGTGCTGCGGCGGCCTGGCTGATCGACGACGGACACGACGACATCTGCGACTGCAGCTTGTTGATGGCCGCGATCAGCCCGGCGGGACCAGCTGCATAGCCGATGCGCCAGCCGGTCATGGCGTATGATTTCGAGACGCCATTGGTGAGAAGGATGCGATCCTTCAAGCTTGGCACGGCGGCCGCAAGCGTCGTCATCGGCTCGTCGCGGAACCAGATCTGATCGTAGATGTCGTCGGACAGCACCATGACGTGCGGATGGCGGAGCAGCACCTCGCCCAGCGCCTCAAGTTCCGCCCGATCATAGGCCGCGCCCGTCGGGTTCGAGGGCGTATTCAGGATCAGCCACCGCGTCCGCGGCGTGATCGCGGCCTCCAGCGCGACCGGAGTCAGTTTGAAGCCGACGTTCTCGGAGCAGGCAACGATGACCGGCTTGCCGTCATTGGCGATGACCATGTCGGGATACGACACCCAGTACGGAGCGGGAATGATGACTTCTGCCCCCTCCTCCACGCTTGCCATCAATGCCAGGAAAAGGATCTGCTTGGCGCCGCCGCCGACACAGATCTCGCTTTCCGAATAATCCAGTCCAAGGCGACGCTTGTAGTCGGAAATGATCGCAGCGCGCAGCGCCGGCGTGCCATTGACGGCGGTATATTTGGTCTCGCCCCTGTCGATCGCCGCATGAGCTGCGGCCTTGACGTGGTCCGGGGTGTCGAAGTCCGGTTCGCCGATCGTCATATCGACGATGTCGTGGCCGGCAGCCTTCAACTCGCGTACACGGGCCGCGGCGGCCGTCGTCGGGGAAATCTTGATGCGCGACACACGCGCGGCAGGTACGAAGGCGGTCACGGTAGTTTCCTTTGAACGATGATCAGTGTTCGACTTTGGTCTCGCCCCGCATCCGGCCGGTCAGGAACAGCTCGCCGAGTTCATCATGGGTGATGTCCGCGGGCCTGCCGTCCCAGATCACCTTGCCGAGACGCAGGATCACCGCGCGATGCGCGACTTCCATTGCCTTCTTGGTGTTCTGCTCGACGAGCAGGATGGTCTGTCCACCGGCGTTGATGCGCAGGAGTTCGTTGAAGACGATGGCAATGGCCGCGGGCGAAAGGCCGACCGAGGGTTCGTCGACCAGCAGGATCTTCGGCCGCTGCAGTACGGCCATCGCCACTTCAAGCAATTGCTGCTCGCCGCCGGACATGTTCCCCGCCAGCGTATTGCGTCGCGCCTTCAGGATGGGGAACAGGTCATAGACATAGTCGCGGTCGGACTTCACCCTGTCATCGCGCAGCGTATAAGCGGCCATTTGCAGGTTCTCGTCGATCGTCATGACCGGGAAATTGCAGCGGCCTTGCGGCACGAAAGCGATGCCTTCGGCGAGGATCGCCCGCGACTTGTAGCCGGCGATATTCTTGCCGCGCCATTCGATGCTGCCCTCCTTGATCGTCGTCATTCCATAGAGCGATTTCAGGAGTGTCGACTTGCCGGCGCCGTTCGGCCCCATCAGGGCCACGAACTGCCCCTGCGGCACATCGAGGTCGACGCCGTTGAGGATATCGAGCGAACCGTAGCCTGCGCGCAGGCCCTTGATTGAGAGACTGGGATCAACCACCGAGATAGGCCTCCCGCACCGCCTCATTGCGAACGATTTCGTCGGGTGTCCCTTCGGCGAGCTTGCGCCCCTGATCGAGCACGACGATGCGCTCGCAGATGTCGGTGACGACATCGATGTTGTGCTCGATCACCAGGAAGCTGACGCCGAATTTCTGATTGGCGAAACGGATGCTCTCGACGACGCGTTCGATCAGTTTCGGATTAATGCCGGCCATCGGCTCATCGAGCAGGATCAGTTTGGGCTCCGGCATCAGCATGGAGGCGAACTGGATCAGCTTCTGCTGGCCGCCCGACAGCTTCCCGGCGGGCTGGTGCCGCACATCCCAGAGCCCGGCGATCTTGATGAATTCGCGCGCGCGTTCCCGCAGCGCCTCGACACGGGCCCGCGCCATGGCACCGATACCGAAGGTAGACCAGAGGCCCGGAAAGGTGAACATCTGGCCGGCAATAATGAGATTTTCCTCAACGTCGAGGGCGCTGAACACCACCGTCTTCTGGAACGAGCGCAGCATGCGGCCCTCGCGGGCGATGCGATTGAGCGACCATCCCGTGATATCCTGGCCGTCGAGTTTCACTGTACCGGCCTGCGGCCTGGTCAGG
>Ga0307509_10008312_pt1 | contig 13256 bp, 10 predicted proteins | sample 10_EM_MG_FD_202245 | JGI IMG/M metagenome (GOLD analysis project Ga0307509, IMG submission 202245) | Populus trichocarpa ectomycorrhiza microbial communities from riparian zone in the Pacific Northwest, United States - 10_EM | ecosystem: Host-associated > Plants > Roots > Unclassified | place...
TGGTGGAACTACCTTCTCATTCACATCTTCGGGTCCAGGAGGTTTTTCACCAACAGATCCTGCAAAGATCTTCGAGTACGTCTTTTCACTCGCCGTTCACGAACCTCCGTACACTGACGTTATTTCGTGGACAGAGAAATATTTGGAACCCCTCTCTTCGGGATGGGTGGAATGGGCGGAATGGGCGGAATGGGATCTGGGCGAAGGGGTACGAGTACCAGGGCCAACACATTCGACTCGAACTTCGTAGAGATCAACGGTGGTACATTTGTCAATATGGGTGGGATGCCGCCCCGCACTCGACCTGCGACCTCACGAACGGACTCTTTTGACGGTAGACCTGCCAGTCCGACCGAAAAAACATCAGAAATAACAAAGCCCCTCATGGTCTCTCTGGAAGACCTCTACAACGGCACTATGAAACATATGAAGGTCGGGCGGAAGCTTATGGATGGGTCAACAGAAGACAAAGTTCTTGACGTTCAAATCCTCCCAGGTTGGAAGAGCGGCACAAAGGTTCGATTCGCGAACGCAGGGAACATAGTCCCGTCCACAGGGGAAGCACAGGACCTCGTCTTCGTTGTTGAAGAGAAACCGCACGAGGTGTTCAAGCGGGACGGAAATGACCTCATCGCGAATGTGAAGATTCCATTGGTAGAGGCACTCGCGGGCCCGCCATCTGGAGTGTCTAAACCCGTCAAAATCGTGGAAATGCTGGACGGGAGGAAGTTGCAGGTTCCAGTCCCCACTGGAATTGTTAAGCCGGGCCAACGGACGACAATAACGGGTGAGGGCATGCCAGCGAGGAAAGGTGGGAAGGCCACCACGAAGGGGGACCTCATCGTGAATTGGGACGTCGTTTTCCCTGGTTCACTCAGTAGCTCACAGAAGGACGGACTGAGGAAGATTCTGCGCTAAAGTTTCTTACAGTTGAACGACCTTTTTTTTTCAAAGTTGACGACGAAGGAAGCTGCTTTTGTATTCACACTTTTCCCTGACCCATACTGCATTCAAATTTGCATGAAGGTCGACAATATTTACATAAGGATTTACCAACTTCTAGCATGTGTAGGTATTGCAAGGACCCTCGGCAATAGCAGGGGAACCTCCCCGATCCGGACAAAAAAGATGGAAATCAGCCAAGTCCCAATAATCCGGAGAAATGTCGCAGGAACCAATGTGACACACATCCGGACAAGGTTGGGTTGCTGAGAGGTTCAGCCAATCATAGGTGTCAGGATTTCTGAAGCCCTTATTTTCGGTGGCCTATACATTTTATTACAACTTTCCGGCACAAGTTTTTGATCCAAAGCTGAACATCATGTTCTTCCCCCCTTTGTCATGATTGATTATGCCCGCTTTCGTTCCCTACAAGCTGGCGAGAAACGGCTTGCAAAGGCGCTACAGTCATATAGAAAACGGGCTGCCTCCAGCGAAGATGATCTCAGTACGTAGCCATTTTATGTGTAGTCTCGTGTACAAGCCATCGAACGAAAAATCAGTTCCTAAGTACCTAAATAGAGCTTCTGGGACGAAAATTTTGACCTATCTCCTCTGTCCGGACAAATTCGCGAAAATTCAGCGAACCTAGGGCCAATCCGGACAAAAATCGGAGGGGGCTGTCCGGACAAAACCCCCAAACCCGGGACCCAGGTTCTCCTGCTATTGCCGGGGGTCCTGTATTTCACCAAACGTTATTCTATGTACAGCAATTTACTTATTTTCCCCAAAAAAATGTGACCCGAAACGCGACTTGAACCAATCTATGCCAAATCACAACTATTTCCAACACAGGCTAACGTATTGGAAATAGGTTTACAGTTACTTACACCCAACTCAGAACCGCATGGTTAAAATCGAAATGATGGGGTCTGAACGTCAGAATCAACGTTTGGAGTGCAATGTGACCATGGCCATAGCGGCCCGCATGACCTGCCATGTCTTTGGTCATGATGGCACAGATGATGATGTGACTCGGATCAAATATTCAGTAACTTATGGTGACCCAAGAACTGGGTGGTTACATAAATAGAAGATAGATACATCTCAGACCCGAGATGTACCACAATGGTATACCCATCGAATTCCAATGTAAGTGCCCAGCCACTGGGACTTGTACTCCAACTTGAAGTTAGAACTAAGCTAAAGTGCTTGACGTAAATAAATATATTGTGGTGTCCGAGAACTGGCAGTGTCACTGGGTTCTTTCGGGGCCGTCTTTCCTCGCCGGGCTCAATGCATTATGTGTGACAAAAGATCTAGAAGTATCAAGCTCGATATACATATGGACAGAAGACGTACGGACTCCAGACATCTGCCGCATATTTTTCGTGAGGTCGAGGCCTGATCCATTGTCCATATAAAAATCGACGGGCCGAGACGCCTGAGGAGATAGGGATCGCCAAAAGTGGTCCATATAAAAATTGGCATTTGCGAATCAGGGATTTCTCGGGGTTTTCAGGGGTCCTGGTATCGAGCACTTCGTCTCGTAGCCTCACAGGTTTAACTGGGACTCGTCCAAGGATCCGTCATTGACAGGGTTTTCAGGGGTCCTTTCCTACGGGAAGGTTTTGGGATGGACTATCAGAGCGCAACTATTCAACACTCTGACAAATAGTAGTAGCCTCAATCAGTCACGGAAGAATTTCAGTTATCATCCTCATGCTTCACGGGGGAATTTGATATTGCCGCTTTGCCTCGCTTTGCCAATCGGAATAAGTTCCTCTTTCGTCACCATCCTTTCTGGGTGTATATAAATCGTATCGTAACTACCCAAACACCCCAACCGTTGAACGGATTGTACCTAAAGGTCAGTGTTCCTTTCACTTATTATACTCTATATGTTTACCTATTTTCTACTTCTTACAGCTTACTGTGGTCACATTTGGAGCTGGTCTCTGAATTCCAAACCAACAAGTCCATTGTAAATTCTCCACCAAACATATTCAATATTATGAGACTCTCGTCGGTCTCTCTTATCGCAGCCGCCCTCGCTGCCATTGGCAGCGCTATCGCCGCCCCCGGTCCTCTCCGTGCGCGTGCTTTGGAAGACGTCAACTCATTCAGCGAGCAAAACGTTGACGTCTACAGTCACGAGTCTGGGCTGGCTCCACTAGAGCGCAAGGTAGACGGTGAATTTGTCGACGACTTGTCCATCAGGACTGTTGAAGAGGCGATTGCAGCCCGTGACAAGGCAGCAAAGGCTAATCGTAAGGCCGCTGGGACAGCAGGGAAGGCCGCTGCGAAAGCGGTGGGAGCCCATAACGGAGCAAAGCAGGCCGCTGTGAAAGCAAGGGTGATCGCTAGCCAATCAAAGGTGATCGCTAGCCAATCAAGGGTGATCGCTAGAAGGGTGTTATCGGCTGGTTCGCAAGCAAGCAACGATGTATGGAAGAATTTGGCAACTAACTACGACAACCTCGCAACTCATTATACCGAGGAGGCAGGTCGCCATGACAACCAGGCAGGTCACTATCGCAATGAGGTATATCGCCATACCAAGAAGCAAACTTTGCATACCAAGCGGAAAGAGCGCCATACCAGGATGGCAAACAAACACAGGCAGAACATTGGATCCAGGGATTGGACTCGTTCCATAAAGCGTGCTGACAATTGCAGTCGCATAGCTGATGAGAGTGATCGTGCATCGCAAGAAGCTATAAACAGGTATAATGCTGCTATCGGCCAGGATCAAGTTGCTATCGCCATGCATGACGGTGTTATCGACCAGAATGCGGCTACTATCAACCAGTATCAGCGTGCTATCGATCCGCATTGGGATCCTATGCATCATCTGGCGGGTCACTATTAATAGAAGAGGAAGCTGCTGGCACTTTGTTGTAGCTGTTGTCATTGTACGACTCGGAGTTGATATAATTCATATGTCACAGAAAAAATGGGAGTGAAGCTATTCAACAAAGCAGAACGGACTCGGTTATTATACTCTCCAGGAATGTTAACTTACTGTAATGTCTCGTTTGGTCCAAATAACGAAACCGGCCTCTCAGCATTTCTGGATGACAGATTCAGACAGAACAGCAAAGGGACTGTACCGATCACGCCGTCCTCCTCGAAATTCAATGTGTCCTGCGTGGATGGCAAAGACGTTCTCCATCTGTAGGGGATTTGCCCGGGTACGCGTTCACTGATATCAAAGCATTATGTCGGGGAAACGTTTGTCGGGATGCTCTACACAGTGACATTGCCAGCCAGGACACATCATAACGTTTTGTGAATGGTTCATCGTTTTCAAGTTGTAGGAACTTGTCATGTATAACATACAAAACCAAAAAAAAAGATAAAGAGTAGATTTACAGTAAATAACGATAACTATCGACCAGGCGTATTTCCTCTTCTCGGTGTTCCAGGGGTCATCTCCCTCGGCGTCGTAAGCTTCTTCTCTCCTCCAACACTTCCTGCAAACCCAGCCTCCCCAGCCCTCTGAAGCTCTCTCGCAGCCCTTCTCGCAGCTTCTCCAACTTGCGCAGGAGGCCTCTCCTCATCAACCCTCGACAACGCATGCATCAGGTCAGCAGGATCAGGTCCAACCCTCGATGCCAAATTCGCACCAAGTATGTCAAACTTCTCGTTCAATACGTAGATGTGGATGGAAGGAGAGAAGGTGCAATCATACGCGCTCTTGACATTCGCTTCATCGTCCATTGCGCGGACGTCGTTGTCGAGTCGGTGCTCCGTATTGGAGGGGTTCCCCACACCACCACCAACATTCGATTAGATTCTTGTCACTTTTTCCTCGTCAATCCAGTCGGGTTCGAACTCATCTCTCCTAACCTATCCTCCACTTCAATAATTCCGACTTTCGGAACATGGTTCGCGGAGCATGGCACTCCCTCCACTTCTTCTGCTTGATTGTCTCAGAAGGGTCCTGCAGCACCCAGGTCCACGTTTCACCAGATAACCGGTTACAGCGTGATACAACTGAAAGCCACCCCCCTCATCGTCGAGGGAACACATGGTGCAAGAACTTCTAGACTTCTCCCCCGGATTTCAAGGAGATGGAGGATGATCCACAACTAGCGATTGCCAAGCTTGACGGCGTAAAAGAGGAAAATGATATCATGGAACTCATGAATCTTGACGGTAGAGGCTACGTCTGGAACTTCGAACCGTTGCGGCGGTCCCTCGAGTTCAGGTAGGGGCCTGGCGTCAGCTGACGAAACCCTCGCATGGGTAGAATTCGTGGTCATCGAATCAGGACCAATCTGAAGATGTTCTTACAGGCAGGGACCTTTGATGGCGCCAGAAAGGTTCCAGATCACCGGCAGGGCGAAGAATTCCGCGAGGATTCCTGGGGAGGCTCCTCATTACGCCGACAGGAAGGAGAAGAAGACGAGGATGATTGGTCGGAAAGTTAGCGAACATAACAACACATACAAATAAAATGACAGAGTGACATCTGTGTTCATTCTTGCAATGCCTACTAAACCCGGCTTCTATGGAGTAAGAGTCGGTAGAGTACCGGGAGTATATTCCACCTGGTAGGCTTGCTGTCTCATGAATCTGGTGATATTGACAAACACCTAATCTTGAGGGATGCATGTCAGAAACAGGTTCTGGGTTTTTCATGTGCCCGGTTCAAAAAATTTGAACGGATTGAAGACGCGTGGACATTTGTCCATCTGTCACCTCCAAGCCTTGCATTACAATCCCAAGCTGTTGAGTTGGTGGTTTTTGACCAGAGCGACGAATCGCTTCAACCCTCTCTTTTGCCGGGTACCAATAGCACCCAGGATTATCCGGTCTGTAAATAAGTGCCGATTGACACAGTAATCGGACTAACAACTGTGTTGAAACTACAGGTTGAACCAACTGGCTCAGAAGATCCAGAAGTGGGGAAGCGGGGCTTCAAGCAAGGCCATGTTGAGAAAAAGGTAAATACAGACGAAATCGCCTGAGAATTGGGTTAATCCGTCACTGTAGGTCACCAAAAAAAGGCGGCATGGAGATAACGAAAGTTATGGGCCTGTTCTTGAGATTGACGAGAAAGGAACGACAGCATCGAATGATGCAGAGGTAATATAGATTACTCAGTGGATGATAACGCTCGGCGCTGACAAATTTTATTTCAGACAACGAGAGAGAGGCACGCCAAGAGAAGTCGACGGCACGAAGCCACACATTTGTCTGCCTTCGCGTATCCCAAGTCACATCCACGCACGAAAATGTCGACACCTGGCAGTGTGACAGTAAGCAAACCTATTTCTCTAGTTAACTCATGGTCTAATAATCACAATGACTATGAGGGTCCTCTGGCTGTCTTTTTTGCGCAATACACAATCTTCGAATATAATCCAGATGGATCAGCCACTGATGAGTTTTATCGGCTGTGCGATCTCTGTGGCTGGGATAAAGAGGACCAGCAGAAGCAGGTTGCTAAGCAGGGTTTTCAAGATGCCCTGATAATGCAATTTAACGACAGCTATGGGACCGATGTAGATGACCTTACGAAATGGCAAGCCCTCTGTGCCAAGTTGGGGATGGATCCGGTGCCTGAGAACCTGAATGCATGTCGAGAGGTAAGGAAAATCCCCAGACCACGCCTGCTAAAAAACGAAGGATATTTTAGGCCATCCGAAGCACGCACGTCAATCTTGTTGACTTGGTGGATAGCTTCGACACCCAGAAAAAAGTCCCCATATTCTCTACTGTGGTCGCTTTAAGTGAATACACCAAGGATCATGGGAAATTCTTTCCGAAAGACAATGTACATGCTGGAAGTCTTCTGAAATTTCTTCTGCGACAGATAATGAACCCGGAACTTTCCCAGAACGAAAGGCGGTCGTAGACGCAGTGGGCTCGAGTGTGAAATTGGCTTCTTGAACGGCTATGTATGTTGAAATTTCCTCATCTTTTTGTTTTCCTTCACCGTCTCTATTTTTTAGCAGGAGTTCGGTCATATATATTTCATCGTCATAAGAAGAATCCGAGAGCTGCAGGAGTCTGACGCTCTTCGCCGTTGGTTTTTTTGCTTCTAGCCTTGGGACGTAGTATTGGTGACACTCGGACAGTTGATTGGTTAGTTTTTGGCAGATTTAGTTGTTTGGACTTCAATACTTGCTTTTGGGTGGAATTGTGCTTTAGAAAACATTTAGGTGCCTTTGAATGATCTATGACAAGCATTTTGCATTTTTGGATCTCATTCTCAAAAGTTATTCTAAATTGTGTTAAATTGCCTGAAGCAAAGATATGCTGATAGGCTGGACAGAGGTTATTGTTCGGGCGGGGAATGGGGACGAAGACGATAATTTAGATACTTAGTTGAGAGGTTTACTCTAAATGTTCTATTTTATTTACATAAACCATAGTCCGCTCGATCCAATTTACTAAACAGGACTCTGTCAGAGTGTTAGACAACAACAATGACACAACAGACACTACAACGACCACGACACAACAACAATACCCGTAAAAAGTTATTCTATCAGCATTTCCAAATATGGTAATGGCCCCCATAAAAGTGTAGAACTTGACATGGCCGTAGCTCAAGAAGGGGACGGCCAGTTTCTTAGATAATTGGGGATTCAAAAGGCATAATATTACCTCTAAACTAGGGTGTAAAATTGTGGTTTACATTTTTAAATTTGCCACACGGTCAGACGCACGTCAGTGGGCACTGAGAACAACACCAGGCCATGAAGGAATTCAATAGGTAAGACTTAGAGTGACACAAACTACCGACGGCTCTGTAAATGATTCCGAATATCACGAAAACTGCAGTGTTGTGGGAAGAAGGCAGAGGAACTCTGTTTACAAGTGCTAAATACGGTACCTTTTCCGCTCACTATCACTGTCGTTGAACTGGTCAATTCCAACTTACATTCACACAAGTGAACCATATGGACTCCATCACCCTCCAATTGAAGCGGTGCCACCCTCGTGTTTCAACCGGCGAACCGCAGACTTGCGTGAACCCAACTGATTGAGAAACCTCTATATAGGTTGTCCCTTTCAAGTTGTCCGCAAGGGTCACAAACATAAGTATGTTGCCCTATCAACTTCGTCATTGTGAAGATGTCATCTACTGTGTGCAAAAGATCTAGAAGCATAGGTTCGACATGCAGATGGACAGAAGACATAAGGTGGTCAGGACTTCGGACATCTGCCGACACATGGTATTTCAGATTTTTCCAATGACCACCTGGTCAAACCGACATACCGATCGTGTGGCATCGCGTTCTCGCCATGTGGTTTACTTATTGTCGCATCCCGGGTATGTATTTTTTGTCCTTCTCTTGTAGTGTTGTCATGTACCCACTGGCACTGCCTTTCTTATTCAATCAAATTTAAAATATTGTCCTCCGAGTGTACATTGTAACGTAGAACGATGGGTCTGGCCCGGTTGGTCCGAGGGTCTTGAACTATCGAGCACTAGCCTGTCACAGGTTCACTGGGATCCGTCAGGATTCAGGAAGTTTTTGGGATGGATTGTCAGAGCGCAACTACTCAACACTCTGACAATTAGGAGTAGTCTCAATCAGTCACGGAAGATTTCCAGTTATCATCCTCATGCCTCGCGGGGGAAATTTGATATTGCCGCTTTGCCAATCGGAATAATTTCCTCTTTCGTCACCATCCTTTCTGGGTGTATATAAACCGTATCGTACCTACCCAAACACCCCAACCGTTGAACGGATTGTACCTAAAGGTCAGTGTTCCTTTCACTTACTATACTCTATATGCTTACCTATTTTCTACTTACAGCATATTTGGAGCTGGTCTCTGAATTCCAAACCAACAAGTTCATTGTAAATTCTCCACCGAACATATTTAATATCATGAGACTTTCGTCGATCTCTCTTATCGCAGCCGCCCTCGCTACCATTGGCAGCGCTATCGCCGCCCCAGATCCTCTCCGTGCGCGTGCTTTGGAAGGCGTCAACTCGTTCAGCGAGCGCGACGTTGACGTCAACAGTCACGAGTCTGGACTGGCTCTAGATGGTGAACTTGCCGACAACTTGTTCATCAGGATTCCTAATGTATTTGAACAAGCGGCTCAAGCCCGTGACGAGGCTGCGGCCGAGCATGATCTGGCCGCTGATGAAGCAAAGACGGCCAAAACGAAAGCACGGGAAGCCAAGAAGGGAGCAGATGAAGCCGCTACGAAAGCAAAGATGATCGCTGACAAAGCAACGAAGATCGCTACCCGAGAGAGGGAGGTAGCACGGATGGCAAGGGCTATGCGCGACTTCCACCTTTACGAGAAGGAGCATTTCAAGAATTTGTATACGGCAGGTCGTTATAGCAACCTTGCAGATCACTATACAAAGCTGGCAGATCACCATACCGCGGCGGTAGCTAACTATCGCAACGAGGTAGATCGCCATAGGCCATATGGCCATACCGTGAAGGCAAGTGAGCATAGAAGGGAGGCAGGGAAACACAGAGAGGGAAAAGGCTATCCGTATCCTTCCAGGAAGCAGGCTGACAAATCCAGAGGTGAAGCTACAAGCAGCATTGTAACATCGCGAAATGCTATCCACCAGTATAATGTTGCTATCCCCCAGGATCGTACTGCCATCGCGGGGTATGACGGTGTTATCACCCATATGGCGGCCCAATATCCCCATGTTTTCACCGAGCATGAGCATGCTATCATTCAAGCTATGGGTCATCCAGGTCACTAGAAGAGGAAGCTGCTGTCATGTACTTTTGTTACTTGTAGTTGTTGTCGTCATACGGGAGTTGATATAATTCAGAAAAAATGGGAGTAACGCTATTCACGTAGTCACAGAGGGACTGAAATGTGAACGACAAACGTTTAAACTTGCCATACACATGGTTAATGGGCCCGCATTTCTGGATGACAGAAGTTAGAACAGCTTGAGAACAGCAGGTCACAAAGGGACTTGTATCGATTACGCCGTCCTCCTCGAAATTCAATGTGCCCTGCGTGGAGGGTAAAGACGTTCTCTATCTGTAGACAATTTGCCCGGGTATGTCGGGAAACGTTACAGTAATTGTTACGTAAGATTTGTGATGATTTCGCTATTTATACAGTGACATTGCCATCATAACGTTTTGTGGTTCATCGTATTTTGTAGGAACTTCATGTATAACATACAAAGCCAAAAAATATAAGGAGTAGATTTACAGTAAATAACGATAACTATCGACCAGGCGTATTTCCTCTTCTCGGTGTTCCAGGCGTCATCTTCCTCGGCGTCGTAAGCTTCTTCTCTCCTCCAACACTCCCTGCAAACCCAGCCTCGCCAGCTCTCTGAACTTCTCTCGCAGCCCTTCTCGCAGCTTCTCCAACCTTCGCAGGAGGTCTCTCTTCATCAACCCTCGACAACGCACGCATCAGGTCAGCAGGATCAGGTCCAACCGTTTTGACTCGCTCGCGCAGAACATACTTCGACAAAAGCTGCTGCCCTGTCTCACTCCCGGACCCCTCGCTGTTCCTCGTGGACGGGAACGGGTTCACCCTCGATGCCAAATTCGCACCAAGTATGTCAAACTTCTCGTTCAACACCCTTTCTGCGATGTCCGTCGTAGCCTTTGCAGCACTCATCCATGAGTATATCTGATCGAGGGTATACTCCAATCCAGGCATGAGCCGCTCAATCTCAGCTTCCACCTCCTCCCTATCCCTTCCTGACCTTGTCACACCTCGACGGCCTTTTCCATCCGCTCCGGTGGGATGGTGCATCCCCAACACAGATTTAACAAGCGTGAATGCGGTTTGAGAGGTAGGACATAGTTCGTGCTCTTCAGGAAGCATCGTGTCCACATTACCCGTCGCTCGCCGTTTGCCTTTCGCTTTCGCAGACATTCCGCTACCTGATGAATCGCCCTGCAGCAAATCTGCAGAACGAGCTTCTAGCGACCCCTGCAGCTGCTTCATATATGCTTCGTATCCATAAGATACTTTCTTCCATGCCTCTTCTTCCGCTTGTGCCCTGCCAACTTTCCCGTCATCAGCAGTAAGTAAATAAAAAGACCCGACATACTGTTGAATATGACTCGTATACGTAACTTCCCACATCCGATTCCTCACATTCTGCTCATTCTCCCTCAATTCACCCTGTTGTGGCTCTTTCCTCCCTTCTGAACTATACATACTCATATCGACCTTCCGCTCAGCAAGACCCCGGACAATGTCCTCTTGTGATGCCTTGAGGGCCTGTACACCTTCAGCAGACAAAGGTGGTAGTTTAGAAGTCGACGAGGACGAGGATGATGACGCAGCCGCACGAAGCGAGCACCAAATAAGTAGCTGCCGAATCCGTTCGGAATCTGGTAGATCTGTGTCGATGTGCTTGTAAAAGCTACTCTCCGAAACCGAGTTGTGCGGTTGTGCTGTGTAACACAGTAAGTAAATAACCTCCCAAAAACGCACCACGGATAAAAACTCACTGATAATCCCTGTAGCCTCAAACGAACTGCTCACCCTCTTGCCACGGCCACTAACCGAACTCTTCCGCCTATGGCCTGTCCTTGATGGCGTCGCTGTTGTTGTCGTCGCCTCAGGTTCTCTTCCTCTCCCATTAACAATAGCAGCCATCGCACCAGCCCTAAGCTGCTTATTCCTTTCTATCCGGGGTGTATCCTCTTCCGGTAATGGCGCGGTCATATCCACGGTTCCTCCTCTGCTTTTTCTCGTCCTCCCATGACCAGGGCCAGGCGTCTGGGCAGGGAACTGAGGGCTTGTGTTTACATTGGACGTAGATGTGGATGGAATGAGAGAAGGCGCAAGCATGCGCGCTCTTGACACTCTTCTTAGTCGATCCGCTTCATCGTCCATTGCGCGGACGTCGCTGTCGAGTTGGTGCTCCGTATCAGAGGGGTTCCCCACACCACCACCAACCTTTGATTGTGAACCGGTAGTAGTGTGTAAATGAGCGTTGGCTTTGAATTTCTTCGTAGGAGGTTGAGAAGTCGATGTGGCTGGAGGCTGGGACAAAAGTCTGGGAGGGTTCTTGTTGTGGATTTCCGGATGCGCAGGTTGAGAATGAGAATGAAGTGGATACGAATCTCCCTCTTGTGATTGTGACCGCGATGGTGGTTGTGGGCGGACGATTAGGAGACTGTTCGGAGCTTCTTCATGGTTCACTACACCAGAAACGCGTCGTAAGTACCCACATAACGCAGAGACCAGAACATACATTTTCGTTTCGCAGACGCGCCAAACTTTGCAATCTTCAATGACACAAAACGCAATCCAAAAAAATACAACAAATTCGTTAATATATTATAGAAATCCACACTTTTCTCTTGAACTCACATCCTTCTTTGCACGCTTTGCAGCATTTGCAGCATTCAACAGAGGATTCGAACCCGAAGGACCCAGATCCTCAGCTTTTCGTTTCCCAGGTCCCGTCCCTGATGTGTATGAACCATCTCGAGGTAACATTTGATGGCGGTGAGCGGCGGACGTCGAGGACGACGATGGGGACGTGAATTGAGCCTGGATACGCGGAGTTTAAATTTTATTTCTCACATTGTTGAATCAACAAAAAGTTATGTTGATTTCCTATTTTATTTTATTGCCACGGCCAAAAATGCCTGAACTCCCATACGAAATCTGGCTCCTAATCGTCGAATATCTACCCGACCATCAACTTCGGCGCTTATATTCTGTAAACAGGGCGCTCTTCAATATTGCCTTGGATTTGCGGTATAAGAATGTCTCCTTAGGAATCCTACTTGACGAAGTGATAGAAAAGTCAAATCCACCAATACTTAGGTAGTACATTGAATTCCTTAATGGTAACAAAATTAATGGGTTTTGCTGACCCACTTTCAATGGAAGGAATCCACTTCTTGCTTCAAGACCTACAACCCTACAAATAACATTTCACGAATCTCCCTACCGCTCAGCCCAAGATGTGGCATTAGCAAAATTTAATCTTTCCTCATGGAAACCCTTTCTCCCGGCTGTCATTGACAATACGAAGCCTAAGCTGGTTCCCCCAACCATCAAGCTCGCTCAGCTCGCTTTGCACGCCATGCCACGGTTAACCCGTGTTACAAAGCTCAGCTTTACATCCACGAAAGCCTTGGACGGATCCTTTGAGGGGGCGTCGTCTGACGCCTCCCTCATCATCCCTAAGACGATACAAATCATCAAGAATCGTTTACGATCTCTCCATATTCAATCGCTCTTCGCCATGTACCTACCACCTTCCGAGTTGCAGCTTGAATCTCTCGAAACGTTCTCTCTTGATGCCTTGGCACCTTATCACACACCTCAGATTCACGCCATCATGCTTGATAAAATCCCGGCATTTCTTCTG
>Ga0307509_10008313_pt1 | contig 13256 bp, 11 predicted proteins | sample 10_EM_MG_FD_202245 | JGI IMG/M metagenome (GOLD analysis project Ga0307509, IMG submission 202245) | Populus trichocarpa ectomycorrhiza microbial communities from riparian zone in the Pacific Northwest, United States - 10_EM | ecosystem: Host-associated > Plants > Roots > Unclassified | place...
TGGCGCTGTCCGGGAAGTCGACCTATGTCGCCGTCAAGAACAAGCCGGGAACCAGAACGATCGTCACGCTCCCGGTCACGCCGGGGTCGTACAAGGTCGTCGCCGATCCGGAGACCATCGGCGGCCGACTTTACCTGCCGGAGGTCAGCCGGCCGGAGATTCCGGCGGCGGGCCGGAAACCCTTGGACCTGAAGGTGACCTACAGCCTGGTCGACGCCTTCCGTGACTTTCATGCGTCCGCGGTGAGCGACAAATCCGTCAGTCTCACCTGGACCGCCAAGCCTCAAATGACCATGGTCGTACGCCGGACGAGTCGATTCGCCTCCGCCAAGGCCCCCGATCAGGGGGTGGGTGTGCCCGTCACGAAGGGCGTCGCCGTGGACGACCATGTGACCGCGGGCGCGCGATACACGTACGCCCTGTTCGGCCGTTATCACGGCAAATGGAGCGGGCCGATGGTGGTCCGGGTCGGCGCCTCGGCCCCCGGCGCCGCTTCCTACGTGGCCAACGCGCAGACCCTGATCCTCAGCGCGACCGACTTCACCAGCGCCGCGCCCACCGGCGCCGGGGTCCGGGTCGTGCTGGGCGCCGGCCAGCCGATCCCGGTCATCGGCGGCGCGGTCGTGCTGCCGATCACCGACGCGCTGCCCGGCGGCTTCCTCGGCGTGGTCACCGCGGTGTCGACCGACGGCCGCACGGTCGACCTGACCGCCGGCGGCATGACCGACGCGTTCGACTACTACGAGCTGTCGGTGCCGGAGGTGCACGGCGGCGACGCGATCCCGAGCACCGCGGCGCCCACCGCCAAGCTGGCACCCCAGGCGGCCACCGCGTCGCCGTCCTCGTCCGGGGTCGAGGTCCCGCCGTCCGAGCGCAAGCCGCTGAGCAGCACGCCGAGCGCCAAGGCCGGGCTCCAGGCGCTGGCCGCGCCGAAGAAGGACCTGGTGTCCTGCGAGGGACAGGGCAAGAGCCCCGAGATCAGTCTCGATCCGACGCTGTCGCTCGACGGGCAGTTCTCCGCCAAGATCAGCAAGTACGGGATCTTCAACATCCCGACCGGGGCGACGCTGGACATGTCGCTGACCGCGACCGTCGCCGGCGCGATGACCGTGAGCACGAGCGGCGGCCTCTCCTGCAACCTGGACCTCGACGCGGTCGTGGTGCCGATCGCGGAGACGCCCGTACCCATCTCGTTCTACTACCAGCCCACCGCGGAGCTGAAGGTGGGCGGCGCCGTCAAGATCGACAGTCTCGGCGTCGCGGCCACCGCCGGCGTCAAGGTCTCCGGCCACTTCGGCCTGACGGACGGCGCGTCGTTCTCCGGCAGCCCGATTGTCAGCGCCGGCCCGCTCACCCCGAAGATCACCGCCAACGGCACGGTCGACGCCAAGGTCGGCGGACAGGTGATCGTCGGGCCGGGCGCCGGCACGTCCAAGGCCGGCGTGATCGCCGGGCTCGGCGGCGAGCTGAACCCGCTCGACGCCCACTTCGAGGCCGCCTTCGACTCCAGCGACCCCCGGTTCAACGCCTGCCTCAGCGCTGAGGCCGCCTTCACCCGGGAGCTGAACCTCACCGCGAAGGCCTGGGCCGGCGACTGGGATGTGACCAAGTCGGTCACCGTCGACGCGCTGACCGGCAAGACCGCGTATCCGGGCTCCCCATGGTCGCTCCCGACCGGATGCAAGGACGCGGTCGATCCCGGCGACACCGTGCTCGGCGGCGGCCTAACCAAGGTCGACGACAGCGTCAGCGGCGGCCCGAACCAGCTCGGCTACGAGCCGGGCTTCATCCCCGGGAAGAAGACCTGGGTGCTCAGCACCGGCAACGTCGCGGACGCGGTCGGCGACCCCGCCACGTTCGCCAGCACCGACCTCGGCGGGCCGGGCGACGCCGACCTCTCGGCCCTGTCCGGCGAGCCCACCTACGACGCGGTCAGCTACTCGGCGACGGTGGTCCCGACCGGGCCGACGCTGCACGTGAAGTACGTCTTCGCCAGCGAGGAGTACCCCGAGTTCGTCGGCAGCGCCTTCAACGACGTCATGGCGGTGTACGTCAACGGCGTCAACTGCGCCACCGTCCCCGGCTCGAACGACCCGGTGTCGGTCAACACGATCAACGCCGGGAAGAACGCCGACTACTACATCGACAACACGACCGGGGCGTCCGGCCTCGGCACGACCATGGACGGGCTGACCAAGCCGCTGGAGTGCAAGGTCCCGGTGACCGTCGGCAAGCCGGTCACCGTGAAGATCGCGGTGGCCGACTCCTCCGACCGGATCTACGACAGCGCCGTCGCACTGCTCGACCAGGGCATCTGGTCCGACTGATCATTGCCGACGTCACCACGAAGCCGCCCGTTCGCGCGGGCGGCTTCGTGCGTTTCGCCTCACGGTTTGCGCCACCCCGCAGTAGACGGCTGCGGGCAGACGTAGCAGCCGCGGTGGCCATCAAGCCCGCGGACACGGACCCTGACGTGGCGGAATCGCTTGCCCGTTCCATCGCAGTGTCGGATCCGCGGTCAAGGGCCGCGCGCGGCGGCGCGGGCCTGCGGCGGGCCGCCGAACAGCTGCCACAGCGGGGCTCGGGTATTTGCCCGCGCCACGGCGATCCGCCGTAGCTGGGCGGGGCCGATCTCGTCCAGCGCCCGCCAGACGGTGGTGTCCGAGGCGACCGGTCCGAACACCTCGCCCCGGTGCGCATCGCCCACGCCAATCTGCGCACTGACCGTCGATCAGACGACGTCATCTATACCGTGACCAGAAGTTTCCCGGCAACGCAATGACCCTGGGTCTGGCGCCGAGGCGGTGGTCCGCAGTTCATTGGAGCCGGCGCGCCGGTGGGCTGATCTCCGTGGGCCAGTCGAATTCGGCGCCGGTCTGCTCGCTCATCCACCGCCCCCACGCGTGCAACTGTCCGATCAGCGGGACGGTCTGATCGCCGATCGTGGTCAGCGTGTAGCCGTTGTCATGCTTCGCGACCAAACCGAGCGCGGCCAGTTGGTGTAGCTCCCGGCTGAGCACCTGCTTGCTGATCTCCGGGAGGGAGTGCTGGATCTCGCTGAACCGGCGGGGTCCGCCCGCGAGGTTGTGCACGATCCAGACCCGCCACCGGGTGCCGAGGCTGACTAGCCAGTCGACGTCCCGTCCCATCTGGTCGCCGTACCGCCGGCCCCAGTGGTGGAGTCGGCGCAGGATCGGCTCGGTCTCCTTGCCGTGTGCGGTCAACGAATACTCCACCCTCGGCGGGATTCCGGGGAGCACGGTGCGGTCGACGGCTCCGGCACGTTCGAGGGCGCGCAATTGCGCCACGAGGGTCTGGCGGCCGGCGTCCGGCATGAGGCGGCGTAGTTGGTAGTACCGCTTCGCCCCGTCGAGCAGGTGGTACATGCTCCAGAACATCCACTTGCCGCCCACGCCGGTCGCGCCGTACGGACATACCAAGGTCTTGCTTGCGCGTCCCACGGATCGTGTCCTCTCGGCTCCGGTCACATAAATTTGCGCTCTTACTCCCCACTCCCGCGCCGCCTAGCGTCGACGATAGTTCAGCGGCCTTCGCACAGGGAGCGCAATGAGACGGCGTCGTTTCGTCAGGATCGCGGTGGTGACGACCGCCTCGCTCGTCGGCTTGGTTGTGCTCCTGGTGATCGGACTGGCGCTATGGAACGGTGGCGCCGACCTCGACCCGCAGCGGCAACTGTTACCCGGCGTGACACTCGATCTGCGTACGACGCAGACCGCTCTCGGCCCGGTCGAATACGACCTCACCGGAGACGAGGGGCCCGTGGTGCTGTCGGTGCAGGCCGGCTTGGGCGGGGCGGATCAAGCCCGGCTGTTCGCGGATTGGCTGCGCCCGAGCGGGTTCCGGATCCTCAGCCCGTCCCGGCCGGGCTATCTCGGCACCCCGCTGGCGGGCGGCCGTAGTTTCGCGCAGCAGGCCGACCTGCTCGCCGCGCTGCTCGACCGGCTCGACATCAAGACGGTCGGCCTGTTCGCCCCGTCGGCCGGCGCACCCGTCGCATACACCTTCGCCGTCCGCCACCCCGACCGTGTCTGGGGCTTGGTCGCGGTCGACGGGCAGAGCCGAGCCGTACCGGATTCCGGATCGGGTTCCGCGTTGCAATACTTCTTCACCGACAAGATCGCCCAGAAGCTGGCCATCTTGACCGCGAAGGAGTCCCTCTCCTCGGTGATCTCCTCGACCCTCGACGAAACCAGCACCTTCACCGCTGACCAGAAGAAGCGCCGGGTCGACTACATCATGGGTAATCCCGACATCGAAGCGTTGTTCCGGGCATTCTTCACGACCACCTTCCCATACGAGAAGCGGATGCCCGGCACCCGCAACGACGAGCTCCAGGTCCGCACCATGAACCTGCCTCTGGAGCGGATCACCACGCCGTCACTGATCGTCCACGGCACCCGCGACGGCGATGTGCCGTTCGAGGACGGGGTCAGCGCCGCCGCCCGCATCCCCGGCGCCCAGCATTACTGGATGTCCGACGACGACCACCTCGGCTTCTGGCTAAGCCCGGACGCGGCCGCCGCTCAGGGCGCGGTCCGCGACTTCCTACGCCAACACGTGCCAGGCAGCTAGAACCAGCCGCCGTGCCGGCCCGCGGCCACGAGCGCGATGCCGGCCTCTGGGCGCGCCACCACCGAGCCAACCACCCGGAGTGCCGCGACTGGACCACGATCAGCACCTCTGACGACAGCTGACGGCCGAACGGCGCTGGGCGAAGACCGATGGCTTCAACCCGTCGCGCAGTGCGCGGATCCGCCGCTGTCATCGCTCGACGTTCGCTACTCGGCCGTGTCGTGCGGATACTGGACAGATCTCGAAACCACTGCGCTCGGCGAGCGTCTTGTACCCACAACACGGACACGCGTACGGCCCAGCAACGGGCGGCCGCAAATGCCCGATAGGTACGGGCGGTGAGTCCAGGCGAGTCATTCTCGTCGACCGGGGAAGGATGCTATCCGGCGACTCGCTGAACATCTCATTTGCCGCTGTCCGTGCTCGCCGACAGACGAAACGTCGTCACGCTCGGTGGTCGTCGTGCTATGCCGTTCGGCATGTTGAACTGCCGATAAGCGGACGGCTCTGGTAGTCGCCACGCGCCAGCGTCGCCACCCGGCACCGGCGCTGTCGAGCTTTGGCCGGTGGAGGAATCAGATCTGGAGTTCCTCGCCGCAGGCGGCGGGTCAGCGGGCGTCAGTCGAAGTCGAAAATGCTGTGTTTGTCGTAGAAATGAAGCACGTAACGACAATGGACACAGATCATCAATATCATGCGATGGCTTGTGAATCCCCACCGACTGTCTTGGCGAGATTCTTCCTGCTGGAACTCTGTGCCATGGCACAACGGGCACGCGAGATGGGGTGCTGTCACGGCGATCATGGTATTGGAGGTACACAACCTCACGGCTGGGCCCGACCACGTCCAGCAAGATCTGATCGCCGCCAAGGTCTGGAACCGCTGCGCCATCAACGGTGTGCTCGGGCCGGCCCCGGACGATCACGCAGTGACCTCCTTGCTTGCTTCACGCTCTTCTCCGCGGTGGTATCGCTTGGGTGCGGCAGGCCGTGGCCCCGGACCCTGCTACGGCTGGAAGTACTCCGACATCACGCGGCTGACCCATTCCGGCTGCTTGATGTCGACCGGAAGGAATTCCGTCATCGCCGGCTTCAGGTCGACGACCGGCGTGCCCGAGATCGCATCGAGGCCCACCACGGTCAATTCGCGGCCACGGACGGATTCGATGGCGCAGCACGTTACCCCGATGCGGTTCGGTCTACGAGGGCCACGGCCGGCGAACACGCCAACGGGCGGGAGGCCGGAGAGGCCTCGATAGGGCCGAGGTTCGCGGTAATCGCCGTGCTCCGGGAACTGGTCGAAGATGAACAGAACCTCCACGTGGGAGAAGCCCTCCAGACCCTGCAGGGACGCCTCGCCGAAGCGCTCATCGACGGTGATCGTGCTGCGCACGGCACCCCAGTTGTCCGTGTGTTGGACGTCCGTCCGGTCGTTCCGGACCGTACCTATCGGGGTGATCTCGAAGCTCGACATGGCACGAGACTATCGGCGCCGCGTTCCACCAGCATGGAGGTCATCGGTGCGGTCACGCCCGCGGCGGCATCGGGATCTACCGGCTGGTGCGGGCGGGGTGCCGGGCGATGACGGGGTCGGCGCGGTCGCCGGCGATCGGTATGAACGTGACGCCGCCGTCGCGGATGCCGCGGGCGGAGCGGGCGAGCCGCGGTAGGATGTCGGCCGGAACATGTCGTTTGTCGATGGCTCGCGTGCGCCGCGAAGCACGCCCCACATGATTTCTGAGTCTTGGAGCGTCTCTGCTCCCGTGCGGTGAGGCCCGCGATCCGGGTCCGGACCCCGGCGGAGATCCGGTCGGCGCGGCGTCCCCGGCGGCACCGGTGCTGGGGGCATCTCGTGGCGGCGCCGCTCTGGCCGATGCACAGCGCCAACCTCGGGACGCTGCTGCGCACCTGTGATGCCGTCGGGGCCTGCCTGGCGGTGCCGGCGTTCGGCTGGGTGAACGAGGCCCTCGACCGCGGCAACACGCTGCGGCAGCCGGCCTGTGTGCACCGGGTCGGCAGCCCGCTGCGGTGGCTCGCCGGCGAGCGCCGGGCGGGCACGGCCGTCCTCGGCGTGGAACTGGCCGACGAGGCGGTCCGGCTCGCCGACCTGGCGCCGGCCCGGCGGCGGACCGTGATGGTGCTCGGGCACGAGGCCACCGGCATCCCGCCGGAGGCGCTCGACCTGCTCGACGGCGCGGTGGAGATACCGATGGTCGGCACCGGGTCGAGCCTCAACGTCGCGGTCGCCGGGTCGCTGGTGCTGTACAAGCTCGCCGGGCTGCTGTAGCCGGCCCGGCAGCTCAGCCCGGCGGTCGCGGCAAAGGCGTGACCAACGACGGCGATCGCGTGGTGAGGTGGGGACTCGGCGATACCTCGTACGATATCGGGGATTTTTCAGACTGTGACGTCGACCAGGTGGCGGCGGGTGCCGGCGGCTATGTCGCAGCGGCTCTCGACGATCGCGGCCTTGTCGGCGGAGATCACCCGGGAGTCGGCGCCGGCCTGCAGGTCGGTGCTCAGGCGCTCGTAGTCGGTGTGCAGGTGTACGCCGGCGATGTGGTTTCCCCACTGGGCGCCGCCGGCGCCGCCGATCCGCATGCTCATCGTCGTTCTCCTTGCTTTCACTCCTGACTTGCAACCTGCCTCGATCGGTCGCGGGGCCGGCCAGTTGAGAGGTCGTGCTGTGGCCTGGGCCACTGACCCGAGGATATATACGCGGTGTATACCTTGGGTGTATGGTGGCCGCATGAGCGTTCCCCTGACCCTGCTCGGCCTGCTCGAGCGGCAGCCCAGCCACGGCTACGACCTCAAGCGCGACTACGACCTCTGGTTCGGCCACGGCCGGGCGGTGCCGTTCGGGCAGGTCTACTCGACGCTGGCCCGCCTCGCCCGGGACGGCAAGGTGGTGATGGACGAGGTGACGCCCGGCGAGGGGCCGGAGCGCAAGCGCTACGTGATCACCGAGGTCGGCGCCACCGAGGTGGACACCTGGCTCACCCAGCCGGTCGCCCCGGAGCCGCACCAGCAGACGGTCCTGTTCGCGAAGGTGGTGCTGGCCCTGATGCTGGACCGGCCGGCCGAGGACTACCTGGACACCCAGCGCCGCGCGCACCTGGCCCGGATGCGCGAGCTGACCGAGACCAAGCGCACCGGCGGCCTGGTCGACGGCCTGCTCGCCGACCACGGGCTGTTCCACCTCGAGGCCGACCTGCGCTGGATCGACACCACCTCGGCCCGCCTCGACCAGCTGCGCGCGCAGGTGAAGCCGTGACCGCCGCGCTCGAGGCCCGCGGGGTGGCCCTGTCGTTCGGCGAGACCCCGGCCCTGCGCGGCGCCGACCTGACCGTGCTGGCCGGCGAGATCGTGGCGGTGATGGGGCCGAGCGGCTCCGGCAAGTCGACGCTGCTGCACTGCCTGGCCGGCATCCTGGTGCCGGACGCCGGCGAGATCGAGGTGCTGGGGGAGCGGATCGACCGGCTGAGCGAGGCCCGGCGCAGCGAGCTGCGGCGCGACCGGTTCGGGTTCGTCTTCCAGTTCGGCCAGCTGGTCCCGGAACTCACGGCCGAGGAGAACGTCGCTCTTCCGTTACTTCTTTCCGGCGTACGGCGTGAGCCGGCGCTACGCCGGGCCCGGGAGTGGTTCGGCCGCCTCGGCCTGGACGGGCTCGAGAAGCGCCGCTCGGGTGAGCTCTCCGGCGGCCAGGCCCAGCGGGTCGCGCTCGCCCGCGGCCTGGTCGGCGACCCGGCGGTGCTGTTCGCCGACGAGCCGACCGGCGCGCTCGACTCGCTCACCGGCGAGCAGGTGATGGAGCTGCTGGTCGACTCGGCCCGCACGCAGGGCGCCACGGTCGTGCTGGTGACCCACGAGGCCCGGATCGCCGCCTACGCGGACCGGGAGATCATGGTCCGCGACGGCCGGGTGACCACGCCCGCGGTGGCGTCGTGATCCGGCTCGGGGTGCGGCTCGCGCTGACCGGTGGCCGGGCGGCGATCGCCCGCCTGGCGCTGGTCGGCGGCGCGGTCGCGGTCGGGGTCGCGCTGCTGCTCGCCGTGCTGGCCGGCCTCAACGCCGTCGACGGCCAGAACCTCCGGTACGCGTGGCTCAACAGCGAGGTGACCGCGGCCGCGACCGGCCCGGAGGCGGCCGACCCGGCCGGCTGGGTGATGCGTGAGGACTATTTCGAAGGGCGCCGGATGGCCCGGATCGATGTCGCGGCGACCGGCCCGGACTCGCCCGTGCCGCCCGGGATGACCGGGCTTCCCCCGGCCGGGGAGTACTACGTCTCGCCGGCCCTGGCCGCGTTGCTGGCCACGACGCCGGCCGACCAGCTCGGCGATCGTTTCCCGGGCCGTCCGGCGGGCGTCATCGGCGACGCCGGGCTGCCGGGGCCCGACGCGCTCATCGCGGTGGTCGGCCGGACGCCGGCCGAGCTGGCCGGCATCCAGGGCGCCACCACGATCACCCGGATGGTCAGCGTCTCGCCGCAGGACTGTGACCATTGCCGGGTGGGCACCGGCGGCGCCGGGATGACGCTGATCCTCTCGGTGGTCGCGGCCGCCCTGCTGTTCCCGCTGCTGATGTTCATCGGCACCGCCACCCGGCTGGCCGCCGCCCGGCGCGAGCAGCGGTTCGCCGCGATGCGCCTGGTCGGCGCGACCCCGCGGCAGATCTCGCTGATCGCCACCGTCGAGTCGACGGTCGCCGCGGTGGCCGGCACGCTGCTCGGGTTCGCGCTGTTCCCGCTGCTGCGGCTCGGGCTCGTCCGGATCACCTTCACCGGGGAGCGGTTCTTCCTCGGCGACCTGTCGCTGACCTGGGTCAACGTGCTGCTGGTCGCGGTCGGGGTGCCGCTGGGCGCGGCGGTGGCCGCCCGGGCCGCGCTGCGCCGGGTGCGGATCACCCCGCTCGGCGTCGCCCGGCGGGTCACCCCGCGGCCGCCGCGCGCCTGGCGGCTGATCCCGGTCGCGGCCGGGCTGGGCGAGCTGGCCTGGTTCATCGACCGCCAGCCGAACACCACGGACGGGCAGACCGCGGCGTACCTGGGCGGCATCTTCCTCACCATGATCGGGCTGGTCGTCGCCGGGCCCTACCTGACCATGGCCGGCTCCCGGGCGCTGGCCCGGCTGGCCCGGCGGCCCGCCACCCTGATCGCCGGGCGGCGGCTCGCCGACGACCCGCGGGCCGGGTTCCGGGCGGTCAGCGGCCTGATGCTGGCGCTGTTCGTGACCACGGTCGCGACCGGCGTGATCACCTCGATCGTGGCGAACCGGGGCGTGACGCCGGTGGGCACCGCGACCTACGACAACCTGTCGGTCGGCTGGTACCCGGACCACGGCGGGAAACTGCCCGGCCCGGCCACCCCGATCCCGGCCGGGCTGACCACCACCCCCGGGGTGAAGGACGTGCTGGTGGTCCACTACCAGGGGATCATCGGCAACCTGCCCCTTGGCGCGATCGGCTGCGCCGACCTGGCCAAGCATCCGGAGCTGGGGCAATGCGCGCCGGGAGCGCAGGTGGGGGCGGTGTACGCCGATTTGTCGGGTCCGGACTTCGGGTCGACCTACTTCGACGCGTCGCCGTTGACGCTCGCCGAGCTGGCCACCAAGCCGGTGAACTCGTTCGTGGTGCTCACCGACGGGTCGAGGGCGGCGCTCGAACATTCCCGCACGCTGCTCGAGACCGCGTTCCCGGCGGGCCAGTTCCCGGCCACCGAGAACGAGTGGCGCAGCGACTTCTCCCGCACGCTGGTGCAGTGGCAGCGCCTGGCCGACGTGGTCATCGTGGCCAGCCTGGCGATCGCCGGGTGCAGCCTCGCGGTCAGCCTGGCCGGCGGGATCAACGAGCGGAAACGGCCGTTCGCCCTGCTCCGGCTCACCGGGGCGCGTCTCGCCGAGCTGCGCCGGGTGATCACCCTGGAGAGCGCGGTGCCGCTGCTGGCGGTCTCGGCGGTGGCGATCGGGACCGGGTTCACCGCGGCGGCGTTCTTCCTGCGCTCGCAGCTGCAGTACGACCTGAAACCGCCCGGCGCGTCCTACTACGTGCTGGTCGCGCTCGGCCTCGGCTTCTCCCTCGCGCTGATCGCCTCCACCATGCCGCTGCTGCGCCGGGTCACCGCGCCGTCGGAGGTCCGCAACGATTAAGCACCCGGCGGCTTGCGCAAGTCGCCGGGCCGGCGGCCGATGGGGCCGGGGTGCGAACCGATCTGCTCCTCGGCCAGGCCGACGACCTGCTGCACCGCGGGCGGGCCGGGCGGGCCGCCACGCTGCTCGCGCCGGTCGTCGGCGAGGAGCCCGGCAACGTCGACGCGTGGCTGCTGCTGGCCCGCGCCCAGCTGGCGCTGCGCCGGCCGGCCGCCGCGCTGGACGCGGCCCGGCACGCGCTGCGCCTCGACCCGCACGGCCTCGAGACGCTGTACTGGGTGAGCGCCGCCTACACCGCGACCGGCCGGCACGATCTGGCGATCGCGGCGGCGAGCCGGGCCTGCGCCGAGGACCCGGGCAACCCGCGGCTGATCGAGCGGCACGGCCGGGCCCTGCTCGCGGCCGGCCGGCTCACCGAGGCGGAGCGGGTGCTCGCCGCCGGGGCCGAGGTCGCCCACTACGACGCGGGGCTGCGGGTCGCGTACGGGATGGCCTTGTTCGCCGTCGGTCGTCCGCTCAGCGCGCGCGAGGCCTACGGCCAGGCCCTCACGCTCGAACCCGGCCACCCGCAGGCGGAGGCGGAGCTGCGCCGGCTGTCGGTCGCCGAGCGGCGCATCGTCGACGCCGGGACGCTGGTCGCGGTGACCGACGAGTTCGCCGAGTCGCTGCGGGTCCCGGCCGGCGGCCACCGCCCGGCCCCGGACGGCCGCGGCGCCCTCGCCCACCTGGCCACCGTCGCGTTCGCGGTCTGCCTGGCCGCGGTGCTGGTCCTGGCCGTCCTCGACCGGCTGACCCCGGTCGATGTCCCGGTGTCGCTGACCCTCGCGGTGCTGTGCGCGGCCGGGTCGGCGGCCGGCGCGACCGCGCTGACCCGCAGGCATCGGCTTTCTTGACTCGTTCCAGGATCGTTCCAGCTTCGCTTCAGGCCCGAAGGTCATGCTTCCCCGCGACGGCACGGCACACCGCCGTGCCGCAAGGGGGGAACACCGCATGCGCAGAATCACCATGCTCAGGTCGGCGGCGATCGGCTCGGCCGTGGCCGCCGTGCTGGCCATGACCGCGGGGCCGGCCCGCGCCGACGCCGTGCCGCAGCTCACCGCTTTCTCGGTGTCCGCCGCGGCGGTCGACGTCACCTACGGCACCGCGCAGATCACCGTGTTCATGACGGTCAGCGACCCGGATTCCACCGGCATCGCGACCGGCGACGTCATCGCGCACGGCCCGGTCCGCGGCTACTACCCGAGCGGGCACCTCGTGCAGGTCGGCGGCACCGCCACCAATACCCAGTTCCGGGCCGACATCACCCTGCCCGCGGGCAAGGCCGTCGATTACCACATGGCCATGAACTTCCTGCCGGCCAACGAGTTCGGCCTGATCGACCTGGACTCCCAGCTGGCCGCCTCGGGCTGGAACTACCACACGATCGCCTCGGTGACCGCGACGCCGGTCGCCCCGGCGGGCTTCACCTTCCACCGGGACGTGGCCGGTGGCCTGCCGATCATCGTCGTCGAATGGGCCGAGCCGGCGACCGGCCAGCCGATCGCGACCGGCGCGACCGTCACCAGCAGCGGCTGTGGCATCGCGGAGAGCATCTCGTACCGCAGTGTCTGGTTCAAGAACCCGCCCACCCGCACCACGACCTGCTCGGTGACCGTGAACGTCACCAACAGCGCCGGCGCCTCGCCGCCGACCACCGCGTCCGCGCGGCTCTGAGGAGGACCTCCATGATCAAGATAGCGATGGCGCTGGTCCTGGCCGCGCCGGTCGCCCCGGCCTGGACCATCACTCCGACCGTCAACCCGTCGCCGGTGACCGACGTGTTCAACGCGGTGACCGCGCGCACCAGCACCGACGCCTGGGCGGTCGGCGACTTCCTGGGCCCGAACGACGACGACGGCCTGGTCATGCTGGCCGAGCACTGGAACGGCACGGCCTGGACGCAGACGCCCACGCCGAACATCTTCCGCTTCGACGAGAAGCTCAACGCCGTGTCGGCCGCCGCGGCCAACGATGTCTGGGCGGTCGGCTCCCAGAACAAGATCTCGTTCAAGCACACCGATCCGATCGCCGCGCACTACGACGGCACCAGCTGGACGATCGTGCCGACCCCGGCCACCACCGGCGGGACCAGGTCGATCCTGTTCGGCGTGGCCAACCTCGGCGGCACCAACGCCTGGGCGGTGGGCCGCAGCGCGGGCAACCTGGCGCTGATCGAACACTGGACCGGCTCGGCCTGGACGATCGTCCCGGCGCCGGTCCCGCCGGTCCCGGCCGGCGAGACGTTCGTCGGCACCACGCTGAACGCGATCTCGGCGCGGTCCGCGACCGACATCTGGGCGACCGGGTACACCCAGTCCGGCAAGGGCACGGCCGGCAACAGCTACACGCTGACCATGCACTACAACGGCACGTCCTGGTCGATCGTGCCGAGCCCGAACCCGGCCGTGCGCAGCGCGATCAACGGCGTGCGGCAGCAGCTCAACGGCGTCGTGGAGATCTCCGCGAACGACGCCTGGGCGGTCGG
>Ga0307509_10008315_pt1 | contig 13254 bp, 12 predicted proteins | sample 10_EM_MG_FD_202245 | JGI IMG/M metagenome (GOLD analysis project Ga0307509, IMG submission 202245) | Populus trichocarpa ectomycorrhiza microbial communities from riparian zone in the Pacific Northwest, United States - 10_EM | ecosystem: Host-associated > Plants > Roots > Unclassified | place...
TTGATTCCACGTTGCACCTCATCGACCCATTGATCATCAAAGTTCATCCAAGCCGGCTTCTCGCCGACCTGCTTGCTAGGTTTAGCGTTCTCCCAGAATCCAGGCGCGGTCAAGTTCTTATAAGTCGTGACGGGGTTAAGGCTCCATTTACCTCGAGCAGCGTGTCGCCACAGCCGGAGAGCGGTGGCAAGAACGGAGCCAGTGGGCGGACTGCGTGCGTAGCGATTGCGTCCGAGAAAGAGGATGAGCGGGCAGAGTAGGAATACAACAGTTGGGAGGGTGTATGCAAGGTAGAATCCAACAAACTTGATGGAAAGGATGAGATTCAAGTCCAACTGTATCCGCAAGAAAAAAGGAAAGCCTTACCTTCTCTGAGTATGTCATCCCTATTTGGCCAACTAGAGCACCGATGTTAATCAGGAGATAGAAGTACTAGAGGATCCAACACGGGGATCAGGATAAAATTGGACCATTATCGTTGAGATAGACTTACCATGTAAACTCTCAGGACCGTCAAAGATGGATCTACGATGACTCGCTCCCCACTGGAGGTTGTAACGACGAATAGCTTAGTACGCTTGTATTGTTCCGCGACCAGAGGAGAGATGTTTGATTTGAACATCCCCGTTCCTGCTTTTTTTTAGCTTCACCTAAAATGTGATGGAATGATGACGGACCGAAACCCATAACTATCAATGCGATAACAAAAGGGCCGATTGCACTCTTTTTCTCGATGACACCAGGGACCGCAGAGATGATGAGAATAATGTGGCCGATTAAGGCAATGGCGACAGCCCAACATATAGTCTTGAAACGACCCCAGTGGGCATCGGCGACGTAAGCTCCAAACAAGGGGGTAACATAGCACCTGATTCAAGGCATTGGCAAACTGCGTGCATACGACCTAATTTTAGGCTCACCAAAACTGGTAGAATGTAGTAAGACCCGTTGAAGCGCGCTGACCCATTCCCAAAGCACCCGCCTGGCCATGAAGACCAGCAGAACCTGTGTGCGACCCAGGTGGTAGCGGTCGCTGAATGAAGTTGGTCTATTTGTTTAATTAGAATCGGTAGTCAAGAAGCAGTGGTCATCATAACTTACGAAGACCACGCTTGAGCCATAGAACTTCAGAGATCGTTAATTGGTCGATCGAATGAGTAAATAGGATAAGAGGAATGCACCGAGAAGCGTTCCGCAAGCTCAACAATGGCGATCACTGTTGTAAGTTAATAAGGGCGTAGTAATAAGAAACAAAACTCACTTACAGTAAGCGTTCCATGGAACGGAATCTGGGACACGGCGGAGTGTGGCTTTCTCCTCTTCAGTCGGAAACTCGAGGCCGTCATGAATACCGTCAAGCTCGTGTTCTTCCTCCAAGCTCTTGTGCAGAGAGTCACTGTCTCTTTTCTTCGTATCAACCTCAGGGAGTTCTGCGTTGTCCTTCGGGATTTCACTGGACATGACAAGCGTAAAAATTGCCTACCGCGTCGATAGAGAGGATAAAGCTGCTAGGGTAACTGACGAAAAGAAGCTCCGTCAAGTGATTGAATGGCTGCTTCGCTTCTTTATACCCACTCTCATTTGGTTGCACATGGTGTGCGACTTCAAATTATTTTTAGATCGCTTCGCAGAGGTGCCACGGTGAAAGAATGTTGGTGAACTCTTCCCACAGAGAGTTGGCAATTACGCCTTGTGGTGAGATAGTCATGTAAGGCCCATTCGAGTTCGTTCAGTTGAAGCTCTCTCTGCCAGAAAGGTAGAACATCCCCTGGGAATGGCGGTGCTTTCGAAGTGATCCTGCATTATGTGGTAAGCGAAGAAGTATGAATTAATTTCTGGCTAACGCACCAATTACACGTTGCCTTCATGACCAAAAATAGCGGAGAAAGCCGGAGTGGTATCCCTGATACAAGTGTAAAAAAAATCCTCACCATTGCAGCCGATGTTCAGAATTAAACCCGGGTTCAGACTTCATGACAGCCGTGTCAACCAACTTTCTGAGGATCGAGTGTTCCTGTTCCTGAGTTCCAGTCCTGTGGAAATGGTTGGTAGCAGGTTTAGAAGACAAGGCCGTTGGAGGCCTCGGAATATAAATTAACACAGTAAGGGAAGCGATGCTTCAAGAAGGATGCCAATTTTGGTGACGACACCTCTGAAATCTCTCCCAGCGGCTGACCTAGAGGACCTAGCCAGATTAAATTTTCGAGTGGCCATGGTATGAGGCAAATATGAGATGGCGCTGACTCACAAAATGCTTTGTTTATCACTAAAGTTCCAGTCAAATAATAATCGGGCGCCAGATCACCTCCTTTTACTCGACCATCCACGATAACAACAGACGGTCCCCGTTTTACCAACAAACTCACATCGTCAGCTGCGGTCGACCATACTTTAGCGGCCCTAGGGCCTCAGAACCACGTCGACTTGGGAGAAGAGGCTGCTGTTTGTTGCAGAAACAACAACTCAGTCCAACAGCGAACCCGAAAACTTGAATGGCGACAAAGGAAGACCAGGAAACCCTACGCCTTCTCGTGCAACATGTTTCTCGAGCGTTCTACGAACCCAAATTCACCATAATTATGGACCAGCTTGCAAGGCACCCGGTGTAAGTAGGCACATCCGCATTTTGTGGGTACTTTGGTGCCATGCAGATCTTCCTGATCTCCTCTTCATTCCATACAACCTTGATTATTGTATACTTTCTCTGTACGCAGTTCCTGACGTTTTTGGTGCCATTTCAGCCTCAAAGACGATGATTTGGCGGGCCGGATGGGACTCCAGCCCAAAGAGCTGAACAAGGTCATTGCGGTGTTGTCAAATGACTCATTGGTGAAAATGTTCGTCTTGCTCTCTATTCTTCTGGCTTTTGGATTGGAGTGCTGACTATTTAACCTGTAGATATCGTCAGAATGAGCTGAAGGAAGGCGCTCAGCGGAGTGTTGGAAAACAGTACTACTACATTGACTACGAACATTTTTGCAACGTTGTCAAGTGGCGAATCGCCAGAATGAGGCATATCATTGATTCTACCCTTCGTAACGTGCGTTCCTACCTTATCTATTTCCTTTTTCGCTTGAACACTACGGTCCATTATAGGAACTCGACAACAAAGGCTATATATGCACCCAGTGCAAAAAGTCCTTTTCTCCCCTCGAAGTGGACAAGTTGATGGACTTCGCAAGGGGGATGTTCATCTGTGACATCTGCTATGCGGAGGTGGTAGACAATGAAAATGCGGAGAGCGTTTTGGGCAGTAAGGATCGCATGCAGAGGTTTAACAACCAGATGCGTTTCATTCGGGAGGGTCTGCAAAAGAGCGAAGCTATGGTGCTACCTGCGTAGGTCATCTCCGTTCTTTACCTTTGTGTCGATATTGACTTTCTTTAACAGATTTGACGTAGCTGCTTGGATCAAACTGAACCCTTCTGAATCAGATAAAAATAAATCCTCATCTGTCGTTGCTGGCCTCAAGGTCGCAGGAGCTGATGGATCACGAAAGGAGGATGAGGGTGTGGGGGTGATGATGGCGATGGACAAGGATGAGTCCACACGTCGCCTGGAGAGGGATGCCGAGGCAGAGATAAAGAGGCAACAGAACGCGCTTCCAGCCTGGCATTTGAAGAGTACGATCACTGGTGATCTAACGGCTCTGGGAGTGAAGGAAAATGCGAGGGATGCGGCCATCGTCGGCGTTGGAGGAGCAGGTCAATTGTCTAATGACGACATTTTGAAGGGACTGGGTGTTGTCGGCGGTTCCTCGAGATCAAATGGCCAGACCATGCATTCACAGTCGCGGGGTAATATGGAGGACATTAAACCTACCATCAATGTCGAGGCGGATTGTAAGTTTCTATACACTTCCTCGCCTGTTCTGCTCGTTGACAATGTCGCTTGCCTCAGTGTATGATCAATACTATGCTTCTCTCGCTGCTTCATCAACTGCAGCATCTGCACAAGCAACGCCCACCGCTACTGGTGTACCTTCGTCATCGAATTCTCCTGACTTCGGTAATTCACATCTGTACGAAGATGATGACGAGGACAAAAAGCCAAACGTGGAATACCTGGATTCACTCAACGCGTATCGGAAACGATCAAGGAGTCAGGAGGACGTTGGTTCAGCGGACAAAATCAAGTTGGCCAAAATCAGCAATGACGGTTTGGAGACCGCGAATGGCCATGGGAACGGCCACGTGAACGGTTTCCTGAGGGTAAATGGGTTTGGCCATGGGAACGGCAACAGATTCAGCGCAGAATTTCAGGATGAAGTTATGCAGCCTCAAGAACAGGATGAAGGATTGACAGTCCCTGAAGATGATCCTATGATTCTTGGTGCGTCTTTCTCTTCTACCTATTGTCTCGTTGTCCTGATAATGTGTTTATAAGTTAATGGTGCTCCTAAACCCTATTCACAAGTGACAGAGGACGACCATGACCTAATGACGCCGGACGAATATACGGCGTTCTTTGAGGCCATGCAGGCCCGGTCATAGTGCCCACTGGAAGCTTCACAAGTTCCCAATTAATTCTAGGCTACAATTTCCCCCCCATTCCGCCTCACTCAAACTGGAATCAAATCAAATTCCACGACAACCCTCCAGTTCCGTGGCTCATCAGGTGATATTTTCCAATAGGATTTGGCCTGGTGGAAGTAATGATACTTTAAGCCTTGAGGGTTATGATAGTCGAGATCACTTTTTTTCACGGGATAAATGGGGAGAATTTAGATGTATGTATGAGCGTCTGTGTACCTTAGTGCAGTGCATATATTAGTACTTTCTAATGAGATCATTTTGTAGTATCAGCTCGCAGGTTCGAAAACTCGATATATCCTTGCGTCTGGATGTAGTAGTGTGGCTAACAAGTTCCCGCGGAAGCGCTTTAGCTTCCTAGGTAGGTATAAGTCGGCCGTGTGATCCTCTGGTTTTGAGGATGATAGCCTCTTCGGGAAGTCTCAGCAAACTGAGCAACAATTAACCATTTCCCGGTTGTCAGTCGCCACTCATAACAGTACTACCGGCGTTCGGAGTCTGCTGTTGCCTTGGCAGGGCTTATCACAGCAAGTTTGGCAAGATTTTATAGTATTGCGGTTGCAGGGATTTAGCCCACCTGATGACCGTGCCTGGCTCTGTACGATCGAGGAACCTACAAAGGCATCAGTAAGAAAAGGGAAAACGAAAGTGATGAACTACTAACCCATTGGTCTCCCAATTCCTTCAAGTCGATCAAATCGGCAATAGCAGCGTCAAGGTGTTGATCTTCCCCTTGTGAATATCCATAGGTCTTGTGCAGCCGTTCGACAAGCCGCTCTGCCGCACCGACCTTCCTCGAAATGATGAATCCTCGTATCATCGAGGTATATATCACCATGTCGTATCTTGAAACTTTGAACTTTTTCACAAAATTCTCCCCAGTCCGCCATGAGGGACGATTCATCCGGAAGTGGGCCTTATTCTCCAGCCTGTCAAGGATGGTGAATGCCTGCTCCACGTGCCCTCTGCGAGCATAAAATCCAGCCAACTGGGAGAAATGATACCTGGTAGGCAGAAGTCGAGAGGCAAGCATGTCGTTGAGAATCGTTGCGCCAAAGTCGGGGCCATAGACGTGCATCAGAGGCACGAGGAACGGAGTGAAGGCGGCGGCACCGACGTACCTCCTCCTAACCGTAGGGGCGAGTGGTTCGATAGCAGCAATGGCACTGCTCGACGCAACATCCTTTCCGATTTGGGCGAAAGATACCAATTCGTCGTATAAGCGTTTGAGATCAGCGTCGTTCTTCGTCGTTTTGGCCAATGCTTCCCAGACGAGGTTGTAATGTTCAGTCAACGGCCAAATTTTGCCTACAGGGAGTGAACGTCCGTTGCTGAAGTCGTAGAATCTCCTGGGGTTCATCCCTTGATAATTTTGACGTTGCATAAAATCTAGGCGTTGGAGGATAGCCTCACGAGGGACACCGCTAAGATGGAAGTGGTCTGCAAAGGCTTTGATGACGAGGTCGTATTTCTTCAGTCGACGATAGAAAAGCATCTCTGCAAAAACAAAATTTCGTGTCGCGGGAAAACTGCTTCGAATAGCTTTTTCAATCAGCATCTTCAATGCAATTGTTCTGCCCGTTGCCAGGTAGCCATTCATAAAGTTAACGAGCGTTGAGTGGTGTGGGATTTCGGAGGAGCCAATAGCACTCTTCAAATAGCGGAGACCTAATGCGAGGTTCTTGCCAAAGTCGAAAGGGTCGGCTATTTTGGCTCGAGGAGGGAGTTTGGTGCCCTGCAAGCCGATCGACGAGCTGTCTCGCGGATCTCCCGTGGCAGCTACAATGCGGAGTTTCTTGATGACAGGAATATGGGTCCGATATTTGCCTTCCAAGAGAGAATTTTGCAAAAGCGTATCGTAGGCGTCAATAGGTAACCTGAAACGTGGATTCCTTGGATCAGGCAACATCTCCAAGGCTTCCGACAGGCGATTGGTGTAGGTTAGGGCCCGAATGGCCACTCCACGAGACCATTCGAAGATATAATCTGGCATGTCTTCAGGCGAATCTGGCGGATGCTTTTTGCAGAAGTTCCGGTAGGAAAGATTGAACTCTTCCATGAAGGACCGGACGGCGTCGGCAGTGGAATGACGGATGATGGTGGAAACGTTCTGAGTTGCCACGTCGCGGGCGTAGCCCTTTGCCACTAGTGTAAGCGAGAACCGACGAAGGAGGGTAATGTCGGTCAGAGGTGCATTTAGAATTGGTCTCCAATTTTGAGCGAAACTGCGTTCGGAGGACGCATCCCGTGGGGGAATGAGGGTAAGCCACGCGAAAAATTCCTCGATTTGTTCCGGGGACGGAAGCTTCTGCTCCTTGAATGTCGCAATGGCCACTTGTTCAAATTCGGCAGAAAGTGGTACGTCAACTCCTAAATCCCACATTTCTTGAAGCAGGCGGTATGCCTTGGTGTATTGCTCCGTCTTGACGAGGTCGACCAAAACCCCAGTGGAAACAGAAGCAGAATGGTCCTGCGCATTTGTCGACAAGTGTTCAAGGTATTCTTCAGGAGGGTCTTCAAATATTGAGCAGTCCGCAGTTGGCTCTGGGAGGAGAGGTGGTAATTGGGATTCAATGAGTTCCATAATGGACGGTTTGGGGCCTATGGACCCGTCCTGAATTCTCTGATAATCCTCGGAGTTCTCTTCGAACACATCGCCGCTCTGCACCAAATTTGATCTGAGAAGTGGGGCGCTCTCTGCAGCAGCCAAGCTTGTTTCTATCCGCGAAAGATGTTCAGGCGTGCCAAACTGTTTGACAACGGGTATGATTTCGTCCTTTACAAACTCCATATGTCCCCGGGTAGCCAACAAAAGTCCAAACTGCGAGAGAAGAGGTATATTGGGCGTCTCTTGGGTCACGAGAATGGACTTTATTTGTCGAAACGCGTCCAGGTCTCCACTGGTGGTGGCACAGTCGATAATATCAGTGATGGCTTGACTGGCGTCCTCGAGGTTCCCTTGCTGTACGAGGATAACAAGTCGCCGGATGGCGTCCACGTCATCGAAAACGTCAATTGGATAGGCGTTCTTCGATTTCTCGTTGTTCTCTGGTGAGTCGACGAAATGGTGTGTTTGCCGAAGAAAAATTGTCGTTGAATGGTGAGTCCGTGGTGAACTTGATATCCAGCGAGAATGAGGGAGTAAATTAAGCTGCCTGCGGAGATGTGCACGACCTACATGCACACCCTGTGCGCGTAGGACCGGCCATGAGGCTGGCAGCATTCAGAGAGGGCCCCGACAATATGAAGAACTCGGAAATATGGTGACGGCAATGAGAACTTTTTGTCACGAGAGTTACGTCACGTCACAAGGCGTGATAAGATTGGTTCGACATTGAAACATGGTTCGCCTCCCTCATATACCACTTTGCCCGCTGGTCGAGCCGCCCGCCTAGAACATCCTATTTTTCTATAATCCAGCCTATATTTTTCTCCACTATGCAGAATGTGTCCGATAGTCCGCCTCGCGCACCGCCAATCAAGTACATTGCACCTCTGGGAACTCGCTGGGCCAAGGAGAAGGCAGCTGCTGGTGGTGCAGCCGCTTTCGATCTACCGACAGACCCTAAGAGTATCGGACCGTGGATCCTTGGCGAATGTGTTGGAAAGGGTGCTTCTGGGCGAGTCAAGATTGCAAAACACCGCCGAACTGGCCAGCTCGCCGCTGTCAAAATCTTGCCTATGGCCCCCCTTGTCAATTCTCGCGCATCTCTTGCAACCCAACTGGCGAAATCTGAGAAGCAGCGCCTTGGTATAGATCGCGAGATTACCATGATGAAGCTCATGAGCCACCCAAATATCATGCGAATTTATGATGTCTACGAAGGCGACAAAGAACTTTTTCTCGTCTTGGAATACGTCGAAGGTGGCGAACTGTTCGATTTTCTGGTTAATCGAGGGAGACTTCCACCGAACGAGGCTCTGATTTACTTCAGACAGATCGTCTATGGACTCAATTATGCTCACACATTCTCTATCATTCATCGTGATCTAAAGCCAGAGAACATTCTTATTGCTTCACTTTCACCTCCACAAATCAAAATCGCTGATTGGGGTATGGCCGCTTTTGCTCCTCCTACGCTTCAACTAGAAACGAGCTGTGGTTCTCCTCACTATGCTAGTCCTGAAATCGTAAATGGTGAAAAGTACCAAGGAAACGCCACGGATATCTGGAGCTGCGGTGTAATTCTGTATGCTTTGCTCACTGGGAGGCTCCCTTTTGACGATAAAAATGTGCGCAACCTTCTTTCCAAAGTCAAGAGCGGGAAGTACGAAATGCCATCCTGGATCGACCCTCTTGCTCGAGACTTACTCAGTAAAATGCTTATCGTCGATGTCAAGGAGCGTATTACGGTAAGTCATATTCGACCAGGTCTCAAAAATTTCAAATGTTTACCTGGTAATTCTCTAAAGATTCCGGCTATACTGTCTCATCCATGGTTACTTTCACAGCCTGCCATACCCTTCTCTTCTTCTGATGGGGCTTCATATACTCTTCTGGCTCCGCCTCTCCCCCCTTCGCCCAGTATCTTGGCCCGCCCTATTGTCTCCCCTGATAAAATTGACTCAGAACTTTTCTCTTCGCTACGTATCATCTGGGGTCGTCACACGGATCCACAAGGAGACTCCATCAAACGCGATCTTTGTGCTCCTGCGGGTCGAGGTGTCCACGCGAAGGCTTTTTATTTCTTGCTTGGGAAGTACCGCGAGGAATCTCAGAGAATCAGAACCAACGATGCTGAGCACGAGTTACGGCGGCGGTCAATGGCGCCTTCGATTGACCTTGAGACCCTTAAGTTTAATCTTGGTTGGGATCTCGAACATTCCAGTGGTCTCCGAAAATACCGAGTACCGAATCCTCGTCACATTTTCTCGACCCCTCCGGAATCTTCGACGATAACCGCGTCTGAGGCTGCACCTTCGTATTCTTCTCATATTTCGATGGGACCCCCACCTAACGTTATCTCTCGCAAGAGGACATTAACTGAGGGTAGTTTTCCCTCGAATGATCTCCCTGAATCGCCTGCCGGTCCCCGTCTACCTCATGAAAAGGTACCAGAAGAAGGCCAGAAGTCTCAAATGCCAACCCGTCAAGGTGTTCTACCGGCCCTCAGTGCAACTCAAGTTCGCCCGAAATCTTCGTTGGGAGCAGTGGGCCGTGGCGGTCCTCGACCTTCGCCTACACATCGGGCATACACGTCTTCCATGGTTTCCGATGGCAGAGAAAACGATCAAGTTGGACCGCCGTCGATGGGCTTCTCTCGCAACTTGCAGCAAATCCAAACCAGAGCTACTTATGCTGCAACCTACAGGCCCAAGTCTTCTGCGGGACCAATCTCGCCCTTCGTTGATGTGGACAAGAAGGCCATGTTCTCGCCATCGGTGTTACCTAGGTCTCCTGTCTTGAGCATCGGCGGACCTGGCTCGAGTCGTCAGCCGTTGAGCCCGAAAATCCTTCCTACTATTGGTGTACCTTCTCTCGCTGAGGTGAACCTGCCGCTTTTGACCGCGCCGAAGACGGAGAATCCACAGCTCCAACGCACCATGGATGACATCACTCAGAAGGTTAACGATCTCGTTCAGGCTGTCACTCAAGCGCCAACCATCACAGGCGATGGAAAAGAAATGGCTAAGACAATCACGCATACGAAGACCAGTGGGGATAAAGAAAACCAAAGTATTGATGAAGATTGGAGCCACGTAAGTGCGGAAGGCAACCATTCTGGAGGAGTTGGTCTAGGAGTGGGAGTTATCGTCAAGCGGGATGTCGGGAAAGACATGGCAAACGTTGGACTCCCGGCTATTTCTCCTGCGAAGGTAAAGAAGGAGAAAGAGAAGAAGGCGAGACGTGAGTAACATTTTGTCCAGTGAAGGTACATTCCGTAACTCAATTTCTATGTGTAGCTCCTCCACTTGAATTGCCATCTCAAAATCCTGGCAGGCGCTCGACGTTTACGATGCTTGGCTCACCCATCGCCTTATCGTCACCGATCCATCCTCCGCCTTCCAGTAGACTTCTGACTTCTCCTGTCGTTGGAGAATTCAAAGGTTGGTTTTCAAACCTGTTCAATTGGAAAAATTCAAACGGGCAGGGTGGTATCCTGTACTCCGTTGATGATATCCACCGAACCCGGTTAAACGTTGCTAGGCTACTTGAGAATTTGGGTATTACCACCAGCAATAACACCGCAGCCGAGTCTTTGGCAGAGCAGATTGAAATCCTTATTTGCCGACTCGACCAACCATGCATAGACCCCGCGACAGGAATCAGCCTGAAAAACGTCCGGTTTCGGGTTGAATTCAGAGCTAGCTCGGGGCTATCTGACCCACAGTCTTTGATGTCTCCGAGTGGCGAGGAGGGCCCTTACATCTTCGCGACGCCTGCGGTTCCGAATTCAAGCCACTTGGCCACCCCCAACCCCGGAAGTAGTTCGCGACCACGGGCAAGCATTCTCTTGGGCCGAACCTCCTCCAATAGCAGTTCTTTTCCTAGCTCAACGGGATCGGCCAAGTGGGATTTCCCGCCTGGTTGTTTATGTGCCATCGCCCTGGTGCATGAAAAAGGCTCGATGTCGACGTTCAGAGCGGTGTGGAGGAAGCTCAAGGATGAGTATAGTGCGAGTACGGCTTATCCGTGCTTCAGCCCTGCGATTCCGAATACCCCGTACACGGAGAATCACAAGCTTGTTTGCTGATTTGGGACAGCGCTCAGGGTTCCAGATTAAATTGTAGGTTTGACAGCGTACGTACACATGTTATTTCTGGCGGCTCAGCACTCCCTCCAGAATGTATGTACTCATCGCAATCAATTTTCGAACGATTGATTCTGGCAAACATTGATGTGTATCCAGTCTTGGCAGCGGACCGACGGGACCGGTGTTTGTTTCCAAGGGTCTTGTATATACAAGACTCCACATATGCAGGCATTCTCACAATCAACTCATTTCCAAAGCTCGGACATAGGCTCCGTACAAAAAAATACGGAGAATGATTCACGGGAGGACCCGTTTTACTAATGGCCTATTCTTCAAGACCCCGGTAGCCCTGTGGAAATATGAGGCGTCGCTCAAAAACCTCGACTTGCTAAATCTCACTGATATGTGTAATATTTGGCAAATCCTGCGGGTTTGTCGATATGTGACTCACTACAGTCTCGGCCGTTACTTTCGTTATGTGAATGTGAATATAAACGCCCAACATTTTTTTGGAAATCAGTGGAATTCGTGGGGAGTAAATTAGTTTTAATGGCTCCTGGTAGGAATCCAGTTGCTCTTTATTTAGTTCCTTATCACTCATTCTCCGCATGAATCTTGGCATTCAGCGGCACGTTATTAAGATAAAGCTGCCTCTGCAGATAGTACTCGCCGCCGCTGAGGGTTTAGTACTACTTCCCACTGGCCTAGTGGAGCGCGCAAACTCGTGGTCAGCGGCTCCGAGCCCGCATAACAGTTTTTTTTTATGATATCCATATCCGAATTGCAGCGTTCAATTAACGAGCTCTTCCATTGCATTGGAGAATACCATTGTTGGAGTTTATAATGCATACTTTTGTCCTGTTGTTCGTCTACATATCTGGTGAAGTACCGTACCGGTCTCCATATCAGTCACGTCAGCCAATCGAGGAAGGTGATCCAACTCATCACCCAATCTCCATAACTCGTGCTATTTTGAGCTGCACCCAATGATGTGGATTAGTGTATCGCCTTACATAGCCTGACCACTTCTTCCTTGTCACAGATGATTTATTGATACCTTTCTGATTCTTGTTGCGCTGGGGACGACGTTGCAGCGAGTCCCCCAACACGCCTCCGAGCCTGCGGTCGCAGGCTCGGTGACTGCTTCAGAATCTTGTCGTGAAGAACATTAAGGGGAGGGGAGAGCTCCCTTTAATCATTGTTTTGCATATGGTGGTGACTCGTTGTCCTCGGGGCAAATCCCAAATCCAGGGATTTGGTGGGAACCCGGAAACCTCCATTGAGCTGCGTGGAATCGATCGTACTGATAATGGAGCTATTCATTGCACTGTCCATTTCTGGAACGAAGCGTTCAATTGGCTGTGGAGTTAGTGTGGGGATTTCCTGGACCCATTGTTGGTACTATGACTTGTAACACAGGCTAGCTGGATTTGGGCAGCGGAGGCATGTAGCAAGTGTGCCAAAAATCGAACTATACACCTGCATTTAGAGTAAAAAGCTCAAGTTGGACTAGCATTATTTAACTTTAGGATCCCTTTCTCTGTTTGAAGCAGAAGGGTGGATCCGGGAAATACTTTCCATTCTTGTACTATCAACGACCCTTCACGAATGGTGAAAACGAGGTTGCATTATATATCGCTGTGCGGTGTGTCGTTGGGGGACCCTACATGCGGCACAACGGCAGCCCGTAGCACGTGCGATTCAAACAAAGGGGAAAAGGACAAGTTTCACCCACTTTTCATTTCGCAACTTGCATCTAAAGAAGGTAGGTAACCTGAAGAAGGTGGCCTTGTCCTTTGCACGAGTACACCACGTTAGTAACCAGTGTATTCCCACTAAGTTATGGACTACGGAGAACAAGCGTAGTTGGCTTTGTTTGTTATTCAATGGTTGGAGTTGGTGCGGGATGTCGAAATTTTTGTGGCGGTTGTAATTGGAAAAGAAGAGCAAGGTTTCTAGGGCATAGAAAGCGCAAGGGGGGTGGGTCCGTTGGCCATTCGAGCGCCAATTTCTACACCCCATCCCAT